>Ga0210398_10003343_pt1 | contig 15409 bp, 8 predicted proteins | sample IncBWC4OmetaG_FD_161047 | JGI IMG/M metagenome (GOLD analysis project Ga0210398, IMG submission 161047) | Forest soil microbial communities from Barre Woods Harvard Forest LTER site, Petersham, Massachusetts, United States - Inc-BW-C-4-O | ecosystem: Environmental > Terrestrial > Soil >...
CGAGGCCCGCGCCAATGCAGCGGGGTGGCGCTATAACGAACTGGCCACCAACCCTCAGGCTCCATTCGGACTACCCCAGGCCGGCTGGTTCAACAATAACGGCGTGAACTTTGGCAACATCGCCCTCGGACAGCTCGGCGTGGCCGCGCCTGGACATCTGAACCAATGGACTTACGGCTATAAAGACGTCGCCACCATGGTTCATGGCTCGCAGACCTGGAAGTTTGGGGGTGAAGCTACTAGGCTCTACTATCTGAACGACCCCATCGGCGCACCGAACTTCACCTTCTACAACATCTGGGATTTCTTGAATGATGCTCCGGAAGGCGAAGGCGGCCCGTTCCAGGCAACCACTGGTTTTCCCGGCGGGTTCCGCAACGATAACCGCCAGACTATCTGGGGCTTCTTCTTTCAGGATAACTGGAAGGCTCGTCCGAATCTGACCCTGACCGCAGGTCTTCGCTACTCTTACTTTGGACCGCTTAGTGATAAAGACAACAACATGGGCGTTCTGCGCTTCGGCAGCGACTCCAGTTTTCTCACCGCCATAACAATCCGCCCCGGAATCAACGCATGGAACGCTCAAAAGCTCAACTTCGGACCGCAGGTCGGCTTTAATTGGGCTCCGAACTATTACAACGGAAAGGTCGTCTGGCGCGGCGGTTTCGGCCTGAACTACAACCAGGAGCAGATTGCCAACGCGAACGCCAACGACGGCAACCCGCCCGGAACCAGTTCTGTTCCGGGATCCAGCAAAAATCCAACCGACATCAATCCAAATATTCTCTACGCGACGTCCTCAAGCCCAACGAATATCAATGGGTATCCGGCGAACCCGAGCGTGATTACAGCATTTAACGCTGCCGGCCTGCCAGTGGTGGGAGGCGCGAATCTGAGTGCACTGACTAACAATCTGCCTACACAGTATGTGTACCACTGGTCTCTTGAAGTAGAAATGGATCTGTCGCATGGATGGGTGGGAACCCTCACCTATTTGGGCAGCTCCGGCAAGCACCTCTTGTTCGACTATGACGCAAACGGATACGGGACCACATTCGGTGCGCCGCTCAATCCTCTGGTCAATGGCGTCAATACCTTTGGCAATCAGGGCAAATCGAACAACAACATGATGATTGCCGACTTGAAGCATCAATTCGTGCGAGGCTTTTCGGTGGATGGGCAGTACACCTGGGCCCATAGCTTCGATACGAACTCTGGCCCGTATTTCCGCTCGCCCTATATTTACAATACCCAGTTCGCCTACGGACAATCGGACTACGACATCAGAGATACCTTCAAGCTGTTCGGCATCTGGCAGCCGGTCTTTTTCCACGGCAATGACTGGAAGGAGAAGGCCGCTGGCGGATGGTCGATCAGTGGCATCTTTACCTACCACACCGGCTTTGGTTGGACTCCGTACTATACCGCCCCGCACCAGATCTACTGCAACCTCTGCAACTACGGGTTCCAGAGTTTGCGTCCCTCTTACAACGGTACCGGCGGCAATAACCGAAGCAATCAGGCATTCAAAACCGGAAGCAACTTCACTAACCCGGGCACTGCGAATACCGGGACCAATAACGATCAGTTCACTAATAACTACTTCTCGGTTCCGAACTATGCGAATGCGATTGCAGATAATCCTGGACAGTTCGCGACCGCCTTCATCCCTCCGCCGGGAATTGGCCGCAACGCGCTCCCGGGTCCCACCTACCGTGACCTGGATATGAACCTCGCCAAGGCATTCGGCTTGCCCAGGATTCCGGGTATTGGAGAAGGCTCAAAGATCGAAATTCAGGCCAACTTCCTGAATTTCTTTAATACGCTGAACATCAACCCCAGCAGCATTTCGAACAACATTGCGAACTCTGGACTGGGCCAGGCAGGGAGCGCACTAGGGTCAAGAATCATTACCTTCCAGGGGCGCTTCAGCTTCTAACGCTGCATGCAGGGTGCGTCGAAAGGCGCACCCTCCTTCCTTTATACGCACAGCTGCACTGGCTCATCCCTCACCGCACCGTTTCGACTCTTCGAGGGCGCTTCAGGAGTTAGTTATGTTGCGAACCAATCGATTGTTTCCCCTCTCCTTGGCTTTGGCAATATTCCTGGCTGCCGGCATGGCGGTGTGCCGTCCGTTACTTGCGCAGGAACAGATAGAAATTGACGCGAACTCCCAGACCACTCCCTTCCCGCATTTCTGGGAGCAGATGTTCGGCTCCGGACGCGCCATCCTCACCCTTCGCGAGAGCTACCGCGACGATATTCGCGCCGTGAAGCAGATAACCGACTTTCGCTATGTGCGCTTTCATGCCATCCTGCACGACGAGGTTGGAGTCTACAACGAAGACGAGCACGGCAATCCTGTCTATAACTTTGCCTACGTCGATCAGATATACGATGGCCTGCTCAAGCTTGGTGTGCGCCCATTTGTCGAAATCAGCTTCATGCCGAAGAAGCTGGCATTTAATCCTGATGCGCTGCATCCGTTCTGGTACAAGCAGAATGTGTCTCCGCCGAAAAGCATGGAGGGCTGGGACGCCCTGATGACCCACTTCGCGCAGCATCTCGTTGACCGCTACGGGATCGATGAAGTTTCGAAGTGGTACTTCGAGGTGTGGAACGAGCCCAACATCGATTTCTGGAACGGCATCCCCCGCAAGCAATCCTACTTCGACCTCTATGCTCACACTGCGCGTGATCTGAAGGGCGTAAACCCGCGCCTGCGTGTAGGAGGTCCCGCAACCGCCGCTGCTGCGTGGGTGCCTGATTTCCTGAAATATGCCGCCGCCAATCACGTACCCGTCGATTTCGTCTCCACTCATGGATACGCCGACGACACCGTTGAGAATCTCTTCGGAACCAAGGAAGACATCCCGATGGACGATCGCGTGGCGCGCGCCATCGCGATGGTTCGCGGGCAGATTCAAGCTTCAGCCATGCCGAACCTGCCGTTGATGTGGACGGAATGGAATGTTCAGGGTATGAACGAATCGCGCGACACCATTTTCGTTGGCCCCGCCCTGGCCAACACGATTCGCCAATGCCATGGCGTCGACATGTTGTCATTCTGGACTTTCTCCGACGTCTTCGAGGAAGGCGGCCCGATTCCTCAACCATTCGAGGGCCACTTTGGACTCCGCGCGAAAGGCGGAATCAACAAGCCCAGCTACTATGCCTATGGTCTGCTGCATCAGCTGGGCGATCAGCGCATCGCCAGCACATCGAACGACATCATCGCGACGAAAAGCACCGATGGATCGATTGAAATCGCTGCGTGGAACCTGGTCGACCCCGACAAGCAGGGAACTGCCCGCACGATGGAACTGACATTTCGTGATGTGTCGCCAAATGCAAAGATCACCTTCCAGCGCGTCGATAGCGATCACGGCAATGTGCTTCCACATTACGCCGCAATGGGTAAACCACTCGATCCCACGCCAGAGCAGGTAGATCAACTAAACCGCGAAACAGCGCTGCCACCCCCGGAAACGTCTGCGTTGAAGGACGGCAAACTTGAGTTATCACTGACTCCGAATGCGTTGGTATTGGTCAAGGTAGAAGCGAGATCTAAGTAGCTATAAGTTACTCGCAACAAGCCTATGCCAACTACTCCACATGTTGACGTTATCGTTCTCGGAGCTGGCATCGCCGGACTTGCCGCTGCCCGCAAACTCGCCGAAGCCGGTCTGAGCGTCGTCCTGCTCGAAGCTCGCAGTCGCATCGGTGGCCGCATCTTCACCACGCGCACTCCCGCAACCGACCTTCCAGTCGAACTCGGAGCGGAGTTCGTTCACGGCCGTCCGCCTGAACTGCTCGACCTCATTCATGAGGCGGGGCTCACCCTGTTCGAGCGCAAAGGCGAATTCCTTTGCTACGATGACGGTCGGATCGGCGACTGCGGCTTCTTTGACGAAGCCTTTCGCTTGCTCGACAACCTGCCCGCTTCTCCCGACATGACCTTCGCCGAATTCCTCGCTCAAAAGCAGTCCTCCGAACACGTGGCCGCGCGCGCCAAAGGATACGTCGAGGGTTTCAACGCAGCAGACGCAGCCATCATAGGCACCGCCGCGTTGCTGAAACAACAGCAGGCTGAGGAAGCCATCGCGGGCGACTGCTCCTTCCGCATCGTTGAGGGATACGATCGTCTCCCTGCTTACCTCCTCAACCGCTTCGTCACCGCCGGAGGCCAGGTCCATCTCGACACACCCGCTACGGCCATTCACTGGAAGCGGCGCGAAGTCGGCATTGAAACCGGCAATCCCAGCCTGCCCGAGATCCATGCGCCCCGCGCCATCATCGCCTTACCCCTTGGCGTCATGCAAGGCGACGTCGTCACCATCGAACCCGCACCGTCCGGCGCGCTTGCCGCCATCCGCAAACTCGCCATGGGCAATGCGACCCGAATCACCCTCGTATTCCGCGAGCGCTTCTGGGAGACCTCCACGCCCGACCTCAGCTTCCTGATCGCGCTGGAGAAAACGCCGCCAACATGGTGGACAGCGGCCCCGAATCCATCTCCCACGCTGACTGGCTGGATCGCTGGCCCTCGTGCTCTCTACGCCCCGACCGGCTCGGGGCTGAAAGACGCGGCGCTCTCTGCGTTATCCACAATCTTCCAGCGCGCCGACCTCGAATCACTTTTCGTCGGTTTTCACTCACACGACTGGCAGGCCGACCCTTTCAGCCTCGGCGCATACAGCTACGCGCCCAAGGGTGCGCTTCACGCATCCGACGAGCTGGCTACCCCGGTCGAGAACACGCTCTACTTCGCCGGCGAACACACCGACACCACCGGACATTGGGGAACAGTCCACGCCGCCTTGCGCTCTGGCCTGCGCGCCGCCGAGCAAGTAATTACCTCAACCTGATAGCTAATAGCTAATCGCTAATGGCTGTCTTTCATGTACACTTCGCAACGACCGATTTTTCGTTCTTCGAGGAGCCCTGAAAAAGCCATGTCTCGACCAAAATTTCCAGTTGCCATCGCACTTCTCGTAACCGCTTACATCCTGCCCGCCGTCTTTGCCCAGACCACCACGCTCGCCGCCACGCCACCCATGGGTTGGAACAGTTGGAACCACTTCGCAGGCAAGGTCAGCGATGCCGATGTACGCGCCGCGGCGGATGCGCTCGTTTCAACCGGCATGCGCGACGCCGGCTATATCTACGTCAACATCGACGACACATGGCAGGGCGAACGCGACGCGCAGGGAGTCATCCACGCCAACAATAAGTTTCCCGACATGAAAGCCCTTGCCGATTACGTTCACTCGAAGGGCCTCAAAATAGGTATTTACTCCTCGCCCGGTCCCCTCACCTGCGCTCACTACGCCGGCAGCTACCTGCATGAAGAACAGGACGCGAAGACCTACGCCGAATGGGGCTTCGACTTTCTCAAGTACGATCTGTGCGGGTTCCGCGAGATCATGAGGAAAGAGGCGCCCAACGACCCGCAGAAAGCCTTTGCCATGCAGAAAGACGCCTACGAAAAGATGCACAAGGCGCTCATCGCCACCGGACGTCCCATCCTATACAGCCTCTGCCAGTACGGATTGAACGATGTGTGGAAGTGGGGTACCGATGTTGGCGGCAACTCGTGGCGCACTACCGGAGACATCTCCGACCGCTACAGTCGCATGGCTGAAATCGGATTCTCCCAGGCGGGCCTCGCCAAATACGCAGGTCCCGGCCATTGGAACGATCCCGACATGCTTGAGATCGGCAACGGCGGAATGACTGAGGATCAGTACCGACAGCACATGACCCTTTGGGTCATCCTCGCCGCGCCCTTGCTCGCCGGTAACGACCTCAGCAAGATGACGCCCTCAACTCTGGCCCTCCTCATAAACAGGGAAGTCATCGCCGTCGACCAGGACCCGCTTGGCAAACAGGGCGACCGCGTCTCGGCGGTTGGTCCCACGGAGATCTGGTCCAAGCCTCTCTCGAACGGCGCATTGGTGGTCGGTCTGTTCAACCGCGCAGACGCTCCGTCGCCCATCACCCTCAAACTTCAGGATGTCGGCTTCGACAACAACGCCAAGCTCCGCGATCTGTGGAAGGGCAGCGAAGTCACCCCTAAGAACGGCGCGTATACCGTTACCGTTCCAGCCTATGGAGCCGTGCTGCTCAAGGTCAGCCGCTAGGGCATTTCGCCGACAGGCATATACCGCAGCCAATACCCTCAGGTTGCTCTTCCTTAAGAACAGCAACCTGGCGCGATTTATTGAGGCAGGCCACAACCGCGACCGCCAACAGCGTCGCAATCACACCGAAGAAGACCTGAATACCACTGTGATGGAACGAGCGGAGGTTGTCTCCGGCGCTTTTCCTGTCGTCTGTGCATCTTTGCCACAGACAGTGATCTCGTAGCGATCGCGAAAAACGATCCGGATGTGTTCCACGCGATCTCCTCGCTGGAAACAGAGACCGCGCACACAATGCAGCCGAACGAAACCCTGATTCAAATCGTGACGCGCAGACTCAGGGCGCAAAATGCGAGCGAAGAACAGCTGGGTTTCGAGTTATTGCCTCCCGAGTAGAGCTCGTCCTATGGCGGGTTGACGCCCGTGCCACTGAGATTGATGGTTTCGTAATTGGAAAGAGCGTCTTCGTCGCTCTGGTCAAGGATTGTCACTGGATAGGGTCCAAAGGTGCCAACGGCAGTAGGCATAAACCCCAAAGTTATCTCAGTCAGAGCTCCAGTGAATATTGACTGATTTGGCAGGAAAGGGCCGCCACCGCATACAGTGATACAAAAGATCGCGCCGGCGCTTGCAGGGCCCTTCGCGAACGCACTCGATCCAACCCCCACCGCACTCAGTGTGATCGAGCGACTGCTACCCACCACAACCTTTCCGAAGTCATAGGAGTAAACATATACGCTGTTGGTTGGCGCTACAACGAACTGCCCGCCCGCGATTCCAGGGTCTTGTCCACTTATCGTGCCGCCCTCTGCACATTGGAGATTGGTTGGATCGGTGAGGCCGAACCCGATGACTTTTTCTAGTTTGTAGCCCGGAACTACGGCGACAGTCCCGCGCTCCGCATCCGCAAAAAAAAGAGCGCCGCATGGATAGACGGCAAGGCCGGTCGGTTGTTTTGTATCTGTCGGGACCAGACTGTGCGCGCCTGCAGGAGAGAACTTCAGTATGGCCCCGTGGGTAGCATTCGGGCTCGTGCCATAGCCGGCATAGACGTTGTTGAACAGGTCAGTAGCAACCGAGAGCAGCGAAGTATAGCCGCCATTGGTCACGGGGGTAGCAAAGACAGCTTCGCTGTCATCCGGCGCTACTCTCACGATGTCGTCCCCGTTGAGGACGTAGAGATTGCCCAGGCCATCCATCGCCGAACCGATCGGGTCGGCAATGTCAGTGGCGATGCGGGAAGTCGAGCCATCCGCAGCGACGCGCAGAGTCCCCGCGACGCCTCGTTGCGTCACATAGAGATTTCCCTGTGCGTCCACGTCGGCTCCGCGGACGTTCTGCAAGCCGGAGACGATCTCGTTTCCGTTGTGAGTTACGCTGCCCGTCTTGCTGTTAAGAGCGAAAGTTCCGCATGGGCAGCGCGAGGTCACTGTCTGTGCGGCGGTCTGTGCAGCGGGCTGAAAGATGGGATGCGCCCTCAGATCCGGTGCGGGCAGGTAATAGGACGAGGATCCTCCGTCTGTGGCAGTTGCAACCAGAGGGATGCTCAGCGTTGTTACGTTGTTCTGGTCAGTGAGATTGAGGGTGCCACTCGCGTAGCCCAGAAAGAAAACAGGCCAGAAGTAGAGATAGAGCTGGGCCTGGTCCACCAATGGACCGCTGCCGGACTGTATGTCACCTTCAACGAACGGGCCGGCGGGCTCTTGCGAAAGCACCCAAGTTACGTTAGGCGTTGCGCCGAAGTTGAGCGTAAATTGAGGAGGATAAAATCCGAAATAGCCCGCCTGATCCAGCACGCCGAAATTCACAGTGCCGAGCTGAATCTGAATCAAGCTTGGGCCGTCGACGTAGTAAAGACTGCCGAGGGCATCCTGAGCGATGGGCACGGTGGGTATGCCGGCAGTGTAGAGGGCGTGCTTGTATCCACTGGTTGAGCTGATGACGACCTTTCCATGTCCAGCGATGTTGGCCTCAACAATGGGGTTGCCCTGCGGGTCCACCAAAAAGCCTTCAAGAACTGCGCTTCCCAGATCGGGCAGGAAGTTGCGCAACGGGGCGGAAAGCGTGCCTGCGCTGATGCCGCTGGTGCTGTAGCTATAGAGTTGCGCCGAGTAAGCGCCGTTTTGCACGCTGAGGATATAGAGATGCGCAGTGCCTGGCGATCCCGGGCCGAATCCCAGCAAAGCGGCGCCGGGGATTGTCGCCATGACGGCGGGCACACCGTTGTCGGGAATCTCGACGAGCTGATCTCCGCTGAGCAGGAACAGATTATTCCCATTATCAAGTGCGATAGCGTGCTGCTTGCTCACCGACGCTAATACCGTTGTAGTGCGCGTCGGCCAGGCGGCAATTTTGAGCAGGCGTCCCGTTCCGGTGTCGGCCACAAAAACATCGCCGAGGAAATCGACTGCAATGAGCGGCTGGCTGAGGCTGGATGCGATAGTTGTGCTGGTTCCGGAGGGTGTGACCTCAATAACGCGACCAGCGACTGCGTCAGCGTAATACTGGTTGCCATCGGCATCGACGCCAATGCCGCTGATATTCGCCATAGGAACGGGTACCTTACCGATAGCTACAGGGTTTGTTCCCAGGAAGACTGGACCAGCCGAGTGCGCGATAGCCGGTGCCATGAGAAGACTGGTGAGAACGAGAAAGAATCCGGAACGGAACCTGGAGGTGGGCGAGGGCATAGCAGCCTCCTTGCGTTGTGAGACGTGATCTTTCGATATCTGCCCAGTCTTCAGGGCTCAGGTTGTGGGGCCAGGGCTAAACCTTGCTGAAGGGACTGCGGATTCCAATGCGAGGTTGCCGAACAGCCAACGGCATGATAGCGCGGTTCTGTTTCTGTTGCTATGAATTTTCAAAAGTCCTTGAAAATAAAGCCGGCGAAATGGCAGGGGTGGCTCAGTGATCCATTATTGTCGTGACTGCTGTTGCGATAGCCCGAGTATGATCGTGGCGTCGAGTCATCTCTTTTCCGTAGGGGGGTGCCGGCTAATTTTGAGCGGGTACTTCTACACTTTTCCAATCAGCACCGGACGTAACCCAGAACTTCTCACCCGACACAAACTTGCGCTGCGAGCAGTCCAGTAAGTTCCCCGATTGGCTGATCATTTCCGCATAATCAGCGAGCGCGGCGGCCTACACCGGGCGCACAATCCGCGCCCTGTACAATGCACTATGACGAAACGGGTTGCCCGTCACGAAGCGCCAAAACCCAAGCCTGCCGCGCACGGGAAAGATGTCTCATTTAGCGAGCTTTATGTTCAGCTCTCCCGCAGGCTCGATGACATTGCGGTCAAACTGGAAAAGCGACGTCAGCGTGGATTGCTATCAACCAAGCCCTTAATCGAAGAAATTCACGTTATCGCCGCGACTCTAAAGATTATCGACGCGTACGTTAAGTGTGTTTACACCGTTCCAAAAACCCGCCCCCCGGAGCTCCTATAGGCGCCTGAGTCGTCGATCCGTCGGAAGTGATTAGGTGAAGCGGCAGAGAGGCAGAAGTTGTGCAAGGCCTCGATCACCGCACCGCCAGCGGCGCGAAATAGAGGCTGTGCGTCGGGTGCGCAGTTGTTGTGCTGTCGCTCGTGTCGGCGTATTAGGTTTTCTGACCGGTGACTGAAAAAGTGCGCGGCTTTCAAAAGGTGACGGGGAGTTCGGTAAGGCCGCGCAGTTCGACGGCTGGCCGCCATTGCAGAGTTTCGGGCGGCACAGCGAGTTGCAAATTCGGCAAACGATTAAGTAAGGTTTCAAACGCAATTTCACCCTCCAATCGCGCTAGCGGCGCCCCCAAACAGTAGTGAATACCTTGACCGAACGCGACGTGTTTCGCGTCGTCTCGCACGAGGTTTAATTGCTCTGGATTGCTTGAGCAAAAAGGATCGTGGTTGGCGGCTCCCAGCACCAACATAAGATGACTGCCGGACGGAATCTCCTGTCCGGCAATTCGGAGTTTTTCGGCTGCGTACCGATTTACCATCTGCACCGGATTCACGAAACGCAGAAGCTCTTCGATTGTGGGCTTGATCAGCGCCGGGTCCTGTTTTAGCTTTTCGAGCTGCCCGGGATTCAGCAGCAGGGCCAACAAGCCATTGCCAATCAGGTTCGTCGTGGTTTCATGTCCGGCAACAAGCAGCAGCACCAGCGTGCTGACCACTTCGGCATCGCTCAAGCGGTCGCCCTTATCCTCCGCCTCAATCAACTGCGTGACGACATCCGGCCGCGGATTTTTGCGGTGGTCATCTACCACCTTGCGTATGTACTGAACCAATTGAGCCAGATGGGGAGTGATAACCGCATGTTCACTGCTGAGGGCGCCCGAGTTGATGAGATCGCCGGACCACTTGCGGACTTTATCTTGATCCTTCTCCGCTACGCCTAGCATCTCACTGATGACGCGGACCGGCATCGGAAAAGCAAACTCGGAGATGAACTCCATTTTCCCCTTCGCCTGGACTTTGTCGATCAATTCATCGGCAATCTGCTGAATGCGGCCGCGCAGCTCGCGAACATACTTGGGCTTAAATGCTTCGTTGGCGAGCGAACGCAGTCGGCCATGCTCCGGGGGATCGGCGCGAAGCATGTTTTTGCCGCGGACACGGCCGATTCCCAGCAGCTCCCAAAAGCTTTTCCCGCGCGCGTTGCGGATATCCTTCACCAGCCGAGTGTCCTTCAGGCCGGCGATCACGTCCTCGTAGCGGCTGACCACGTACACTTCGGTTCCATTCGGGAGAAAGGTTTTATAGACCGGCATATCGCGCCGGAGTTTTTCGTAGGAAACGTATGGGTTTGCCCTGTACTCGGCCGTCGCAAAGGGACCAGACGATTTCTTTCTCATGACCGCTCAATTCTAATCGCGTGGAGTATTTTCCAAGCATTCTCCGCGAGCTCGCCGCTCTAGCATTTGTCCGCATCTTCGGCAGCTCGCTATGCCGGTGAAACGTCAGAGGAAGCGCACACGCGAACTTGAGGTTCAGGCCTCATGGCGCAGCGCCGCGACCGGATCCAGATTACCGGCCCTGGAGGCCGGCAGCCACGCGGCCAACATGGCAGTACCAGCAAGAACGATAACCACCATCGCCAGGGAGGTCGCGTCAAACGACGCTTTCGCGAACACCTGGAACCGCACAATCCGCTCGAGCGCAATACTTCCAGACAATCCGATCACGAGGCCGAGCGCCGCCACTTTTGCGACCATCAGCAGGACTAATTTCAGAATGTCGCCTCGCTTCGCGCCCAACGCCATCCGCACGCCGATTTCATGCACCCTCTGCGATACGTTGTAAGAGATAACACTATAAATTCCAATCGCCGCGAGCGATAGGCCCAGGGCTGCGAACCCGGTAAGAAGCGCCATAGTGAAGCGTGGCTGCTGCGTCTCGTCGCCCAAGACCTCGTCGAGAGTGACGGGCCGACCAAGCGCGAGATCCTTGTCCAGTTCACGGATCTTCTCTCGCACACCATTCAGGGCCGTCATCGGGTCTCCAAATGTGCGCACGGCCAGCTGGCGGTCGGGAGGTCCAAACATCGTATACGGCAGATAGATTGCCGGCACGGTTGCGTCGCCGAGTCCAGCGTTCTTTATATCGCCGACCACGCCCACGATCGTGACATCGGGAGTAATTCCCGCCGCTTTGAACACAGACTCTGGCGTGGGCCCTATGAGAGCGTCAATCTGCATATGCCTGCCGGTGGGATCTTCTCCGGAAGGCCAGAGCCTCGCCGCGCTCTCATTAATGAGCGCCACGTGCATTCCGTTCTCCAGTTCCGCTTCGGTGAATTCGCGGCCACGTTTCAAGGGAATACCAAGGGTTTGCGGATACTGGCTGCTAATCAGTGAGACGATGATCTTCCGGTCATCGCTGGATGGCTGCCCTTCGAACGAATATGAGGACCGCCAGTTACTATATGGCATGCCGCCGTTTCCCAGGGCGGCTGACTCCACGCCTGGCAGGCTCATGACACTTTGCAACAGATTCCGGTCGAACATATTCCGCTGCTCGAGGCTCGTGTATTGCTTCGGCGGAAGGGTCAGGTCCATTCGCAGCACTCTCTCGGGTTGAAATCCGGGATCGGTGCGAAGCACCTGAACAAAGCTGCGAATGGCAAGGCTGGCGCCTGCCAGTAGGAACACTGAGAGAGAGATTTCGGCAATCACCAGCCAGTTGCGCAGGGTTTGGGCGCGAGCGCTCCCGGTGGCGCCACCTCCGCCATCTTTCAAGGTTTCGACCAGGTCGGGCCGTGAAGAACGAAGAGCAGGAGCTAGACCGAAAAGGATGCCGGTCAACATGGATACGGCAAGGGAGAACAGTAGGACATATTCGTTGATGGTGATGCGCGCCTCGTTGGGCACATAGTCAGGCGGAATCAGGGCGACAACGATACGCGTAGACGCAACCGCAAACATGACGCCTAACGCGCCGCCCAGGACCGATAAGATTACGCTTTCCGTCAGCAGTAGACGCACCAGGCGTGCCCTGCCGGCTCCAATGGCCAGGCGCATTGCAATTTCTCTCGCTCTTGCAGTCGTGCGCGCCAGTTGCAGGTTGGCAACGTTCACGCAGGCGATGAGCAGGAGCAGACCTACGGCAACCAGCAGCAGATGCAGGCTCGCGCTCATCTGGCCGCTGGCTTGCGTGATATCCATGTAATTCAGCAGCACCGTGCGTAAATGGCCCTTGGGAAACTCTCGCGGGTATTGAGCGGCCAAACGAATGTTCAATTCGTTCAATTGCTGCTCCGCAACTTGTTTCGTGATCCCGGGCCGGAGCCGCATGATGACGTGAACAAATGTGTCGTCCGCCATATGCATCGGCAACGGCAACCAGAACGAATCATTAGTCCACCATCCGAATCTCGGCGGCATTACACCGATGACGGTATACGGAACGTCATTCACCACAATTTTCTTGCCCAGCGCGTGCACATCGCTGTTGAAGACGCGCTGCCAGAAACTGTAGGTGAGCACTACAACCGCATCGGGCTCACCGCCGGCATGGATGTCGAAGGGTTGAATCGTTCGCCCGATAACGGGTTTTACTCCGATAAAGTTGAAAGCCCCACCCGTCAAATACACTCCATTGACGCTCTCCGGGTTGGTGCCGCCGGTTAACAGCACCGGTCTTGGGCTGGTGGCCATTACCTCAGCGAATGAAGATAGTTTTTGAATCTCGACAAATTCGCGCAGCGGATAAGGATGCCAGAAGCGTGCAGAGTCGTTGGCCCCAAGCACGGCCGGTGCCCATATCTCATTTGGTCTGCTGTAGGGATAGGGCGCGATAAGCACCCCATAAACAACACTGAACAACGAGATGCTGGTCCCAATACCCAACATCAACGACAGCAGGGCTACAACCGTAAATCCGGGGCTCTTTTTCAAGCCGCGCAGCGCGTAGCGCACGTCCTGCCATAACCGCTCCGGCCATAGCCAGCCCCAGACTTCGCGGGATTTGTCGACCGCGAGCGGAACATTGCCGAACTTCCTCATCGCCGCCTGGCGGGCGGCCTCAGTGGACATACCGGCTTCGATATTTTCCTGAGTTTCGAAGTCAATGTGGGTCTGGATTTCCTTCTCTAACCGGCCGCCACGTCTTTTCCACCAGATCATGACGAGAATCCTTTCGTGGGAATCCGTTGCTACTTGCTTTCCTCGGCGAGGGGAGCGAGGATGCGCGCAATGGCATCCGAGAACCGCTGCCATTTCGAAGTCTCGGCAAAGAGTTTCTTCCGGCCTTTTGCAGTGAGTCTGTAGAACCTCGCTTTGCGGTTGTTTTCAGATATCCCATCCTCCGCCACGATCAGGCGTTGCTTAAGAAGCCGCTGCAGCGCCGGATATAAAGATCCGTGGCCCACCTGCAGCACCTCCTCGGACCTGCGTTCAATAGACCGCGCTATGGCATGCCCATGCGCATGCCCGAACGCAAGCGTCTGCAGGATCAGCAAGTCAAGGGTGCCTTGCAGAAGTTCCAGCTCGTCATCTATTTCTCTAGTCGTCATTCGACCTGAGCTTAACCAGCTCTTAGGTCGAATGTCAAGGGGAATGGCAGATTGGTCGGGGCATACGCAGGCGCTACAACACGCTGGCCGCGGGGGCGCCGATTCGAGTTGCGGCGGCTGTGGAAGAATCCAGGAATCTCAGCGACGACAATTTGGATTCTGGCGTGGGTGAATATTATCCCGAGACAGAACTGATCTTCGATCCAGAGCCCATGTTCATTCCCCGGTTATTTTCATTCCGCGATTTCGTACTGAAGATGATCAGGGGCCGGTACATCGACCGGTGCCGATGGCAAAGGCGCAGACGAGAATAATGGGCCTAGCCCTTCCACCAGAGTCGGGTGGGCCCAAATGGCATCGCGGAGCGCGGTGTAAGGCAATCCCGCTATCATGGCAGCCTGCACCGATGCCATAATCTCTCCACCATCCACGGCCAGGGCTGTGAAACCAAGGATACGATCGCCGTTTACCTCGACCAGCGCCTTTAAGAATCCACGCGTTTCAGAGAGCGTGCGCGCTCGGAGCACCCGTTCCATCGGGATCTTGAATAAGCGGTAAGTGATTCCTTGCGCTTTTGCTTCCTTCTCAGTCAGGCCTACACGCGCAAGTTCCGGATCTGTAAAAAGGGTGTAGGGAATCAGCCTGCTTGTTGTTACGTGATTGCCTCCGGTGAGGTTGTCACGAACCACACGAAAGTCATCAACGCTGACGTGCGTAAACTGAGGACTTCCCGCTGCTTCGCCGATGGCCCAAACGCCGGGCGCAGTTGTCTCGAGCCGTTCGTTGACCTTGATGTAGCCGCGATCGGTCACTTGAATGCCGGCCAATTCCAGTCCGATGTTCTCCGTGTTTGGCCGTCGACCCCCCGCGACAAGTAGATGACTGCCTGCAAGAAGTTTTTCCTTCCCGTCTTGTTCAATCGCGACAGTCACTGAATCGCCTGATTGTCCCGAAATCCGTTTCACACGTGCATGCAAGATCGTGTCGATCTCCTCGTCCCGGAACAAATTGGCAAGAGCTTCCGTCACGTCATCGTCTTCTCTGTGCAGCAAACGGTCATTTCGATCAATAACGGTAACCTTGCTGCCAAACCGGCGCATCCCTTGCGATAGTTCCAGGCCGACATAGCCGCCGCCGATCACAATAAGGTGCGTGGGAATCTGATCCAATTCGAGTGCCTCGATATGCGTGAGTGGCTGCGCCTCGGCCATGCCCGGAGTCGATTCCAATGCAGCCCGCGTACCGGTGCTGACGATGACATTCGCTCC
>Ga0210398_10003347_pt1 | contig 15387 bp, 14 predicted proteins | sample IncBWC4OmetaG_FD_161047 | JGI IMG/M metagenome (GOLD analysis project Ga0210398, IMG submission 161047) | Forest soil microbial communities from Barre Woods Harvard Forest LTER site, Petersham, Massachusetts, United States - Inc-BW-C-4-O | ecosystem: Environmental > Terrestrial > Soil >...
ATCGGCGCGTTCGTCGAGTGCGCTACACTACCGTGCCATGACCGGCGAACGCCAGTTTTCTGTTTGGACCGCGCTCGGTTTATGGGCCGCGGGTGTTGCCGCAGCGACACTGTACGGCCTTTGGCAAGGCTACGGGGGACGTGCCCTCGCGGTCGCTGCGGTCGTCCTGGCTTTTTTCCTGGCAATTCAACTGCTGCTGGCGGTCGGAAATGCCGGCGAGCGAATGGCGCGCCGGGCAGGATCCAATTTCGGCGTGCTTCTTTCCTTTTTGCCCTTTGCGGTCTACCTCGTCTATGCGAGGGAAACCGGCACTTTCGGGTGGCGCAGCGCCGCGCTGGCCGGCGCGTTTACGTTAGTGCCACTGCTGCTTGCAATTTCCGCGGGCGCTGCCAAGGCTGGAGCATGGCAAGACTATCTCTCGATGATCGCGATCTTTCTGCCGGTCAAACTGGGCTGGCTGGTTCGCCTGTGGCCGTATCCGAGCACACAGTTCGCTTATTTCCTGAGCATGCTGCTGGCTGTCAACGTCGCGCTCGCCACGTTTCTATTTGTGCGCCAGTTCGACGGCGTGGGCTACAACATCGTCTGGAGCCGTGACGCGGTGTTGGCCGTACTGATTCACTTCGCAATCCTTGCCGTCATCCTGATCCCGCTCGGCATGGCGCTGCACTTCATCCGCTTCGATCCCTCTCAGGCGCACTGGAAATCCCTGCCCGCCGACGTGCTTTCCATTTTTCTGCTTACGGCGTGGCCCGAGGAATTCCTGTTTCGCGGCCTGTTGCAGAATTCTCTCTCGCGCTCATTTTCGAACGAAACAGCCGGCTGGTTCACCGCCTCCGTGATTTTCGGCTTAGCGCACATCACCAATAACGGCGTGTTTCCCAACTGGCGCTACGCGCTCCTGGCAACCATCGCAGGAATCTTCTACGGGCGCACCTGGCGCAAAACCAACAGCATCTTCACGTCCGCGATCGTCCACGCACTCGTGGACACCATCTGGCATGTAACATTCCGCACGCTGTAGGGGAAAAAGTGGCGCAGGCTTCGAGCCTGCGGGGGTTAGTTATGGCGAGGACGGTCCTGTTGTGCCAAACCCGGACAGGATCGAGGCCCATGCTGCAAACTCCAGGTCCAACTCCTAGCGTACAACTCCGGAAAGCGGACTGGAAGCAGATGCATACAGCTTCTTCGGCATGCGCCCGGAAAGAAACGCCTTGCGACCCGCGGAAACAGCCTCGCGCATCGATTCAGCCATCAACACGGCATCCTGGGCCTCCGCGATCGCCGTATTCATCAACACGCCGTCGGCCCCCAATTCCATGGCCACGGCAGCGTCCGACGCCGTGCCCACGCCCGCATCCACGATCATCGGCACTTCCGTGATCCGCTCGCGCAGGATGCGCAGGTTGGCGTGGTTCTGAATTCCCATGCCCGAGCCGATGGGCGCGCCGAGGGGCATCACTGCCGCGGCGCCGGCGTCGATCAGCTTGCGCGCTACCACCAGATCATCGTTGGTGTACGGCAGCACCGCGAAGCCTTCCTTCACCAGTGTGCGTGTGGCGCTGACGAGTTCTTCCGTATCCGGGAAAAGTGTTTGCTGGTCGCCGATAACTTCGAGCTTCACCCAATTCGAGAGCCCTACCTCGCGTCCGAGCCGCGCGGTGCGGATGGCCTCGTCAGCGTTGTAGCAGCCCGCCGTGTTGGGCAGGATGAAGATTTTTTCGCGGTCGATGTAGTCGAGCAGCGATTCCTTGCTCCGGTCTGTAAGGTTCACCCGCCGCACCGCGACGGTGACCATGTCCGCGCCGGAGGCCGCGTGCGCCCGCGCCATCTCCTGAAAGCTGCGGTATTTCCCCGTCCCCACAATCAGGCGCGAACGAAACGCCCGCCCTGCAATCACTAGTTCATCGGCCATAGTCCATCTCCCGCGGGTATTGTAGCGCGCTGGGCTCTGGTAGGACAGGCTTCTAGCCTGCCGGGTTTTCGCCAGTGCTTGAGACGAACCAAAACCAGACTGGCTTTAGCCCGTCTTCGAAGTTAGATGCACTCCCGGAAAGCCTGGGACACGCTATCAGAACCCGACAGGCTCGAAGCCTGTCCTACTTGGGCTGCGGCGCTTCCGCGTACAAGCCTTCGATAATCTTGGCGTAGCGTTCCGCGATTACGCGGCGCTTCAGCTTCAGCGTGTAGGTCAGCTGCCCGCCGTCAAAGCTGAAATCGTGGTCGAGCAGCGCGAATCGCTTGATCGTCTCGTACTGCGCGAGCTTCGCGTTGATCGCACCCACTTCCCTGCCAATCAGTTCGTGCACCCACGGATCGGCGGCGATTTGCTCGGGAGACGCGAACGTCTTGCCCTGCGCGCGCCCTGCGGCCTCCACGTTGGCAAAATTCGGAACGATCAAAGCGGATATGAATTTGTGCGCGTCCCCGACCAGCACCGCATTCAGGATCAGCGGATTGACCTTGAGCATATTTTCGATCGGCTGCGGCGCCACAAATTTTCCCGCCGCGGTCTTGAACAAGTCCTTCTTGCGGTCGGTCACGTAGAGGTAACCGTCTTCGTCGAGGCGACCGATATCGCCGGTGGCAAGCCAGCCATCCGCCGAAAGCACGGCGTTGGTGTCCGCCGCCCTCTGGTAGTAGCCCTTCATGACGCAGGGCCCCTGCACCAGAATCTCGCCGTCCTCAGCGAGGCGTACCCTGACGTGCTCGATCGGCCGCCCGACGCTGCCGACTCTGTTGGCCCCCGGATAATTCGCGCTTACCACAGGCGAAGTCTCCGTCAAGCCGTATCCCTGATACACGGGCACGCCAGTGGCCCAGAAAAATTCGGCAATGTCGCGCGAGAGCGGGCCTCCGCCGGAAATGAAGGCGCGAAAGCGTCCACCGATTCCTTCGCGAATCTTCGAGTACACAATGCGATCCGCGATCTTCCAGCGCAGGCGCAGTCCGGAGGACGCCGCTTGGTCGTAGGCTTTCCAAGGCACCGACTCCCTGGCCACGCGCATCGAAAAATCGAAGATCCGCCTCTTCAGCCCGGTTGCGGCGTGCCCCTTTTGCAGGACGTTGGCATAAAGCTTCTCAAAAACGCGCGGCACCGCCGCAGCCAGCGTGGGGTGCACCTCCAGGAGCGCCTGCGGCAAATCGTCCATGCGCTCGACATACGCCACGCGCACGCCGTGGAACAGATAGGCGTAGGCCGTGACTCGCTCGTACACGTGCGAAAGCGGCAAAAAACTGACCGCCTGGTCGGCGGGGCTCATCCGGTAGGGGCCGACGGAGGTTTCTTCGTTCGAGCTGAGATTGTTGTGCGTGAGCATCACGCCCTTGGGCTCGCCGGTGGTGCCCGAGGTGTAGATGATGGTGGCTAGTTGATCTGCGGCCACGCGGGCGGCACGCAGCCGGTATTCTGCGACTGCGGCGTCCCCAGTAGCGCCCACCAACGTCTCGTAGCGCAACACTTCATCGCCGAGATCGGCCGGACCGGCGGCGCAGATGATGTGCTTCACCGACGCAAGCCGCGGGCGGCACTCCAAGAGTCGCCGCGCTTGCATCTCGCCCGCTACGAACACCACGTCGGCGCCGGAATGATTCAAGATGTACACGATGCGGTCCGGCGACTCGTTGAAATAGATCGGCACATCGGCGGCGCCAAGTCCCAGGATGGCAAAATCGGCGATGTGCCATTCCGGCCGGTTGGGCGCGAACAGCCCCACGCGGTCTCCGGGCTTGACGCCAAGTTGCTCCAGGGCATTGCACAGCCCGGCGATGCGCCGCAGAAACTCGGCGGAAGACGTCGGCTCCCAGCGCCCGTTGACCCGCAGCGACACAGCCCGCTCGCTGGGCATGCGGTCGACCGCGTTCAATAGCTTTTCCGTGAGCGTCGCGTAGGGCATGACTTGCGGAAACTTTACCGCACGATTCTTGCTGCGCGCAATGAAACTTCACCGGACTGTCCCATCGTCCAGTTGCCGTGTTATCAGATGGCGCCATATTCCCATTTGAGAGCGCGGCGCAACATCACGTATCATCTTGGTGCGATTCACTACGGAAAGGCCGCATCGAGCGCAGCGCCAGGGCCCTCTCCAGTTTTCGATCCTGCGCAAATTCCCAGAGAAACATGAACCGTCTGATCGAGTGCGTGCCCAATTTTTCCGAAGGACGCGATGTGGCGAAGGTGGATGCCATCGTGCGAGCCATGAGTGACATCCCCGGAGCGTGGATCCTCGACCGATCGAGCGACGCCGACCACAATCGATCCGTGGTCACGCTGGCCGGCAAGCCGGAAGCGGTCGCCGAAGCGGTGATTCGCGGCGCGGGCAAAGCCGCGGAGTTGATCGACCTGACGCAGCAGGCGGGCGTTCATCCGCGTATCGGCGCCACGGACGTGATCCCCTTCGTTCCTCTCGAAGGCGTATCGGTCGCGGACTGCGTTGCGCTGGCCAGGCGAGGCGGCCAGGAGCTTTGGAACCGATTCCGCATCCCGGTTTATTTTTATGAAGCCGCCGCAACGCGCCCTGAACGGCGCCATCTCGAAACGATTCGCAAGGGGCAGTTCGAAGGCTTGCGCGCCGACGCGCTTCGCGACTCAAGCCGCGCACCCGATATCGGCGGCCCGGGCCTGCATCCCACGGCCGGCGCCACCGCCGTCGGCGTGCGAAAATTTCTGATTGCCTACAACATCTACCTGAACACCAGAGACGTATCCATCGCCCGGGAGATCGCCAAAACGATCCGCGCTTCCAGCGGCGGTTTGCCGTGCGTCAAAGCCATGGGCGTCGAGATCAAGTCACGCGGCCTGGCCCAGGTTTCCATCAACCTCACGGACTTTGAAGTGACGCCCCTGCACGTAGTATTTGAGGCGGTGAAGCTCGAAGCCGCGCGCCGGGGCTGCGCCGTGGCGGGCAGCGAAATCATCGGCCTCGTGCCGCTCAAGGCCATCGACTTTTCGGCCGAAGACTACTTGTTGCTCGAGCATTTCTCGCCCGCGCAGGTCCTTGAGAACCGCCTGGCTGCCGTGGCCGGCATTTTGCCCCAGCCGCCCGCACTGCCGGCCACCCCGCCCAGGCTGGCGCCGCTGGTGGATTCCCTGCGCGAGGTTGTCAGGAACTTTTCGGAGCGCGCGTTGGACGCTCGCCCGCAGGGCGCGCCCGCTTCGACGGTTGACCAAGGCCCCGAGGATGCAGCGGATGTCCACCTGGAAGCGGCCCGCGCCGCGGCCGACATTTATGAGCGGCTGGTACAACTCGAAGCTATGTCCACGCCGTCTATGTTGCTAGACTGGCTGGCAGTCAAACAGGCCGCTAAGGCCGCCGCGCGCGGCGCGCTGGAGAGCGCAGAGGCGCTTCTCCCCACGTTACGAGATGCGGGCATGGCCGCAAGAATAAAAACCTGCCGGGCCGAAATTGAAGCAAAATTGGGAGGTAAGCCGGCAACCGCGGAAAGATGACCCTCCCGCGCTACGCACCGCCGAAACGCACTTTTCAGGGACCTTAGCTGGAGGAACAACCATGAACGTCGCAAAGACCATTCGGGGCGCCGCCCTTATCGCCATTCTATCTGTGCTTCCCGGGACTGCCCGCGCCGGCAGCCTGGGATCGGACATCCTCGGCATGTTTCCCAAGGAAACGGGGGAGCTCGCCTATGCGGACCTGAAGGAAGCGCGCCAGTTCCCGTGGTTCAATCAGCTCAAGGAGCAGATGCTGCCGGCGAAATTCCGCGAGTTCGAAACATTTTTGTCCTCCGCCGGCATCGATCCCAATTCCCAGGTTACCGAGCTGGCCTGGGCGCTGGTGACCACGCAATCCACGACAGGCGCGGGCTCCGTGCCCAGCATGGACCAGATCGTCGGCGTCGCCCTTGGGCAATTCCAACCCTCTTCCGCCGAAGCCTATTTCACGAGCAAGAAACTTCCCATCGTGAAAGTGCGCACATTTTCGCTCTTCGCCTTCGGCGGCGGCAGCGGGCCCAATGATCTGTTCTTCTTCTTCATCGATTCGAACACCGCGGCCTTTGGACAGCGCCAGCTCCTGGAAAAAATGATCGCCATCCGCTTCGGCGAAGGCGAAGGGCTGTATTCGAACACCGACTTCTCCTCGCTCGTCAATTCCGCCAACGGCAGCGGGACCGTGTGGGCGGTGCTGAACCCGGCGTACGCGCGTCTGGCCATGCAGCAACTCGTTCCGGAAGCGGCGCAGTTCCCGGCCGCCGCGCAGCTCAGCTCCAAGCTCAAGGCGATGACGATCAGCATCAAGGGCAGCAGCGGCGTGGATGCCAAATTCGAAGCGGTGTGCGGCTCGACCGACGATGCCAACACCTTTGCCGCGTTGCTCCAGGCCGGGCTGATGTACCGCAAATATCAGGTCGGCAATTCCAATCCGGACCTCGGAGCGCTCCTTGACAGCGCGCAGGTCGCGCCCGCAGGCGACCGTCTCGACGTGCAGCTCACCCTCACCAACGACCAGATGCAGTCGCTCATCAAGCGCAACACCTTCGCCGTGGCGATGTAGGTGGCACAGCCACTCTTGGCTGTGCGCTTTTACAGCCCGCAGTCGAGCCTGCGTTCTACCCGCAGCCGACTCGAGTAAGCTGGAAGTGCGTTCAGAATTATGCAGGCAGCCGGATCCCGCGCAGGCGCAAGGCATTGGTAATTACGGACACGGAGCTGAAGCTCATGGCCGCCGCGGCGATCATGGGGCTGAGCAGGAGGCCGAAGAAGGGATACAGAATCCCGGCGGCGACGGGCACGCCCACCGAGTTGTAAACAAACGCAAAAAACAAATTCTGCTTGATGTTGCGCATCGTGGCCCGGCTCAGCGCGCGAGCGCGCAAAATGCCGCGCAGATCGCCCTTAACGAGCGTGACGTCGGCGCTTTCCATGGCAATGTCTGTCCCGGTGCCCATGGCGATTCCGACTTGCGCTTGCGCCAGCGCCGGCGCGTCGTTGATGCCGTCGCCAGCCATCGCCACGAACCGGCCTTCGTCCTGCAACCGCTTCACCACGCCCACTTTGTCTTGCGGCAAGACTTCGGCCACCACCTCGTCAATTCCGAGGTTCTTTGCAACGTTTGCGGCGGTCGTGCGGCTGTCGCCAGTAAGCATCACGATGCGGATGCCGTCCGCGCGAAGCTTGCGAATCGCCTCCGGCGTAGTTGCTTTGATCGGATCGGCGACGCCGAGGAGGCCCGCGAAGCCGCCGTCAACCAGAACGAACATCACGGTCTGCCCATCCGCGCGCAGCGATTCTGCTTTTGCGGCCAAAGGTCCGGCGTCGGCGTGCATCTCTTCGAGCAGCTTTTGATTTCCGAGCACAACTTTGCGCCCCGCGACCTGGCCGCGAACCCCGCGCCCTGTCAGCGACTCGAATGATTCCGCCGGACCGATTGAAACGCCGCGATCCCGAGCGCCCTGAACGATGGCCGCCGCGAGAGGATGCTCGCTGCCGCGCTCCAAAGATGCAGCGAGGGCCAGCAGTTCGTTCGAATCAAATCCCGCGGCCGGCTCGACAGAAACGAGTTTGGGCTTCCCTTCCGTCAGCGTGCCCGTCTTGTCCACTACAAGCGTGTCCACCTTTCGAAGCAGTTCGATGGCTTGGGCGTTCTTGAAAAGCACGCCGAGCGTCGCGCCCCTGCCTGTCGCGACCAGGATCGACATTGGCGTGGCCAATCCCAGCGCACAGGGGCACGCTATGATGAGAACGGCGACCGCATTGACCAGGGCGTGCGCCAGGCGCGGATCGGGTCCCCAAAGCGCCCAGATCGCGAAAGTCAGCGCCGAAATTCCCACCACGATCGGAACAAAATATCCCGCGACCACGTCGGCAAGCTTCTGAATCGGCGCGCGGCTGCGTTGCGCTTCCCCGACCATTCGAACGATCTGCGCAAGCAGCGTCTCAGCGCCCACGCGCTCGGCGCGCATCACCAGTGTTCCCGTACCGTTCAAGGTTCCGCCGGTGACGCGATCTCCCTTCGTTTTTTCGACCGGTATCGCCTCGCCGGTAATCATAGACTCGTCCACGCTGCTCCCGCCCTCGAGCACAACGCCGTCTACGGGAACTTTTTCGCCCGGGCGCACGCGCAGCCGGTCGCCGGGGTGCACGTCGCTCAGGGGCACGTCCGTTTCCGTGCTGTTTTCGTGAATCAAGCGCGCAGTTTTTGGCGCCAAACTTAGCAGCGCTTTGATTGCGGCTCCGGTGCGGCTTCGCGCGCGCAACTCCATTACCTGGCCAAGGAGTACCAGGGCTGTGATTGCGGCGGCGGCCTCGAAATAGACAGCCACCTCTCCGTTCGCGTCGCGAAACGACGGCGGAAACGCGCCGGGCAACAGCACGCCCACCACGCTGAACGCGTACGCGACTCCGGTGCCCAGCCCGATCAGCGTGAACATATTCAGATTGCGCGTTACGAGCGAACGCCAGCCCCGCACGAAGAACGGCCCGCCGCCCCACAGCACCACGGGAGTCGCCATCAGGAACTGAAACCATTCCCAGGTTCTTGGCGAAGCGAATTGCAAAAGATTCGAGAGGCCGGGAATCACGTCCGCCATGGCCACGATTAGAATCGGAATCGTCAGCGCGGTGGAAATCCAGAACCGGCGCGTCATGTTCACCAGCTCCGGATTCTGCTCTTCTTCCGCGGTCACGGTTCGCGGCTCGAGCGCCATGCCGCAGATCGGGCATGAACCGGGCTCGCCCCGCACAATTTCCGGATGCATCGGGCAGGTGTATTCCGTCTTCGTGGCGGGGATCGCGGCAACTACAGGCTCAAGCGCCATGCCACACTTGGGGCAGTCGCCGGGTCCTTGGTGGCGCACTTCGGGATCCATCGGGCAGGTATATTCATTCGACGGGGGCTTCGGCGGCGCGGGCGAGGGCGCGGCGATAGGCGCAGCCGCCGGCGTGGCACCCTGAGTGGCAGCGGCAGCGATCTGGATCGGACGCGCGGGCGCGGAAGCGATCCCCACGAGCGTCTTCGGCGCAAGAAACTTCTCCGGGGTCGCGGAGAATTTCTCTTTACAACCCGGGCAGCAAAAATAGTACGTCTTCCCGGCGTGCTGGTAACTGGCCTTGGCCCGCGCAGGATCCACGGTCATCCCGCAGACGGGATCTTTCTCCAGCGCTCCCGCGCGTGCCGCTTGTCCGTCCATCATTTCGTTGCGTCGTCCTTATTTTGAATGCAGGTCCATCAGATTCAGCAGTTCTTCGTACATCGCTTCGGCGCGGCCGGGCGCGGTGTCTCTGATGGCTTCGGACGCGCAATGACGCAGATGATTCTTCATCAGGGCGCGCCCGACCGAGCGCAGCGCTTCCTGCACCGAAGAGATCTGCACCAGGATGTCCGCGCAATAGCGCTCCTCCGCCACCAGTCGCTGCAGGCCGCGGACCTGCCCTTCGATCCGCCGCAGGCGCTTCAGATTCGACGCCTTGATTTCCGGATCGACCGCCAGCGCCTTGCGGCTCTTCTCATGCGCCTCGCAGCCGCAGCTGGCCGCCTGCCGAACGATTCCCAGCTTCCCCGCTTTCATACGACCTCCACCAATCCCGCTCGCCTCTTTGTTTGTACTATACCCCCTCCCCCTATGTCAAACGGACCAATCGGACAGCCATTCTTTGCCCCGAACCCCGAGAGAGGCTGTCCCGTGCTGTCCCGGCGAGTCAAAGGGTACTTCGAAAGCGTCGGTCCCACATTGCCAACCCGGCGCGCCTCCTCCTGCTATAATGCGGTCATGACCCTCATGGAAATCACCTACCAACTGCAATCCCGGCTACAGCCCGAGCAATTGCAGGCGCTTGCCAGCTTCGCCAACACCTACGGCCTGCGCCGCTTTCGGGTGGATGAACAAAACAACCGCCTATCGTTTGAATATGACGCTTCACGGCTAAAGGAAACGGAAGTCGAGCACGTCCTCAGGCAGGCGAAGATTCCGGTGTTGCGGCGAGTCGATCCGATGGGAACGGTTTCGCAGATTTAAAGGCAGCCTGCAAAAAAGAATGGGACCCTTGCTTGGGAACAAGAACCCCCTAAGACGCATTGGAAGGTGGCTTTTCTGCTCCCCAAGGGGTTGATTCCCGCTTTCCGATAGCCCCGTTTCACGGGTACTCGCCTATATGCGGCTCACAGAGTAATCTGGTTGTCTCGACTGAGGTGAGCATGAAGAGTGAACAGGTAGCTGCCGTGCTTTATGTGGTGGCGATGGCAGCCGTCATAGTCGGTGTAGATTTCGTGTTCTTCAGAAACCGATTCTGGGAACGGCTGGCGGTGAATATTGGCATTGTCTTGGTGTTCGGAGCTTTCTACTTGAGATTCCTCAGGCGTCCATGAACAAGGCGCGACAGCGCCTTTTCGCTGCAATTGTACAGACGCAGCTTGCATTGGGAAGCGGTTGCGGCAATGCCAATGCTACTTCCCTCTTTTTAACCCGGAACGCCAGAGAGCCACGAGGTTTCGCGATGCCAGATTATCTAGCCGTTATCCTAGCGACGCTCGTCCAGTATTTCCTCGTGGGCTTCGGCTGGGACGGCTTCTGGGCGCTCTAGCGATACATTCACTGTTTAGCGACCTCTCGCTTTTCGCGCACCCGATAGGAAATCGCCTTTTCGTTAAACAGCAAGGAAATGCCCTTTTCGTTCAGTTGGGCCGGATAGTCTTGTCCAACTTGGATTTCGTTGTGTCTGCATTCAGCCGTGTACAGCACGTTGTCGATTTGAATCATAGTTTCCCCTATCCGGGGGGGCAGGCATTTCAACGGCGGTCCCGGTATCGGACCGTCCTTAGGTGTTACCACCGAAACTACATGTGCTTTCAAGGGATAATCGGCTGGATTCTCTTTGGCTATCACAGGAGCACAAAGGATCAGGACAGCCGCTAGTGCCATCGCCTTATTCATACATCCTCCCTGTTATCTTCAGCGCTTATGAGAGTAACTGAGCCCGTCTGACAGCCGTTTACATTTTTGAAGCGCCTATTCCACAACTGCTAGGTACGGTCTGAGAGGCGGAGTGGGCAATTCCCACATTCCGATAATCCCGTTCTATAAAAGGGGATATCAAGACGAATGCCTCCCCCACGACGGCAAGGCACAGAAAATCAGCTAGTACTCATCCAACTGGCCGTTCGGTGAAACAAGTAGTAGTCGACAATCGTAAACTATGCCATAAGGGGACGCGGGCTAGAGTTGAACCAAGCGCACTGGTGTGAAGGTTTCCCTTGAGAATCGGCCGTAACGGCTTTACGAGGACACCATAATGAAGGGCAAAACACTTGTTTCTTTACTCGCCGTCTTTGTTTCTTGGCTGGCATGGACCCCCGCATTCGCGCATCACGGGACCGCAAATTACGATTTCACGCATGAAACTACCGTGGAGGGCGTGGTCAAAGATTTTCAGTGGTCCAGTCCCCACTCCTGGCTCTATGTGACGGTTACAAACGACAAGGGCCAAATCGAGGAGTGGGGTGGCGAGACGGGCGCTCCCGGCACGTTAGCGCGGCGTGGCTGGACCAGTCATCTCTTCAAGCCCGGCGATCGAGTTAAGATGACCGGCCATGCCACTAAGGATGGAACAAAGGTGCTGATGCTTACGAAAATAGAGACCGCAGATGGAAAGGTATTTTAATGAGCGATCTTCGCACATCCGGACGCGGAACGTACAAGAAGGAACTTTTCGCAAAGAGTCGCCGCCTCGGCCGCTGTGCCGGTTGCTTGCTCGGCCTATTCGGTTTGGCTACAGCGGCGCTTGCGCAGAGTTCGAACCCATCGAAGGCATCGGGAGCCAACGCGGGTGGATCGGTGCCCGACATCAGCGGGATTTGGATGTCCACACCCCCCAGGCGGCTGGGCGGACCCAAAGATAGCATTCTGGATCCTCCGGACAAGAGAAAGCCGGACAGCGCGACCGCGGTGCCGTTTCTACCGGAAGCAGAAGCAAAGTACAAGTCCGCCAACGAGGACGATAGTCCAACGGCACACTGTTTACCTCCCGCCGTCCCGGGACTGATGCTTGCGCCGGTCTATCCGATGGCAATCCTACAAACGCCAGGGCGAGTGGTCGTGATTCATGAATTCATGAACTCCATCAGATGGATTTATACGGATGGGCAAGGACATCCAAAGGACCTGGATCCCACCTGGTTTGGAAACTCGGTCGGGAAGTGGGAAGGTGACACCCTGGTGGTGGACACCATTGGTTACAATGACAAGAGCTGGTTGGACGGCCGTGGGATGACGCACAGTGAAGAACTTCACACCGTGGAGCGCTTTCACCGCCGCGGAGCAATTTTGGAATACAGTGTTACGATCGAAGATCCCAAAACGTTTAGCCGGCCTTGGACGGTTCATATGGAGTACGATTCCAAGCCGGATTGGAAGATCGCTGAGTATATGTGCGCGGAGAATAATAAGGACGTCAAGTAATGATCACTTCCGCCTGACGGACGGGGCCAGGCGGCGGTCAATCATCACGAAACCAGGTCACGACTTTCCTACAACGCGGCGAATGTCGCAAGTCGGATAGAGCCACCGCGTTTGAATATTCTCTGGCCCTCAATATCCGTAACTCCTTACAACCATCATTAGAGTCCCGCCGAGGATCAGCACTACGAACAGAGTAAAATAGAGAATGAGCGTTCGGTGCGTCCATTCCGAAACGCTTTCGGATGAAATGGCACTTCTGGACAACGTGACGGAGGCAACGATGCCGACTGAGCACCACAAGGCTAGAACGAGGTAAAAAACTGTGTATCTAAGTTGAGGATAGATGTATAGGCCAGGATCGGCAGCCTTTTCTTTCGGCTCAAACCAATAGTCAAAGTATGTAACTCTGAGCGTCAAGAAAAGGAAGAATAGAGACGTGGGAGCAATGATGCCCGCCAATGACGTAAGGACCCAACGGCGATCGATAAATCGTCGCAGCCTCTCTGGAAGCCGCACCGTCTCTACTGTCGAACTCATTGTCGTGCAACCGCTTGCCGAATAACTCCCGATTTGCCGGGGACCAGGATTCGTACAGCCCCTACACGCGGCGAATGCTTGCTCCCACCGCCGCCAGCTTCTCCTCAATGCGCTCGTAGCCACGGTCGATGTGATAGACGCGGTCGATGGCCGTTTCGCCGCGCGCCACCAGCGCGGCGAGGACCAGGCCCGCGCTGGCGCGCAGGTCGGATGCGAGCACGTTCGCGCCGGAGAGCGGCGTGGGGCCGTGGACTACGGCGCGGCGGCCCTCGATGGAAATGTTCGCGCCCATGCGCACCATTTCGCTGGCGTGCAGGAAGCGGTTCTCAAAGATCGTTTCGCTGATGACGGACGGCCCTTCCGCCTGCGTCGCCAGGGCCATGAACTGCGCCTGCATGTCTGTGGCGAAGCCGGGATACTCCTCGGTGATCACGTCGGCGGCGCGCAGTTTCCGCGCCCCGCGAACGTGCAGCTTGCCGGAACCCGCTTCGCGAATATCCACGCCCGTTTCGCGCAGCTTGGCGATAACGGAAGTCAGGTGTTCGGGCTCGCACGCGGTAATTTCGAGGTCGCCGTCGGTGATGGCTCCGGCGACTAGAAACGTGCCCGCCTCAATGCGGTCCGGGATGATGGTGTGCGTCGCGCCGTGCAGCGATTCTTTTCCGCGCACGCGAATCGTGGAAGTTCCCGCGCCCTGGATGTCCGCCCCCATTTTGATCAGCAGGTCGGCGAGGTCGCCGATTTCCGGCTCGCGCGCCGCATTCTCGATGATGGTTTCTCCCTTGGCGAGCGCCGCGGCCATCAAAATGTTTTCCGTGCCAGTGACGGTAATTTTGCCGAAGAAGACGCGCCCGCCCGGCAAGCGGCCTCCCTTCGGAGCGCGCGCTTCCACGTAGCCATGCGACATGCCGATTTCCGCGCCCATCTGCTCCAGCGCCTTGAGGTGCAGGTCCACCGGCCGCGCCCCGATGGCGCATCCTCCGGGGAGCGAGACGCGCGCCTGGCCGGTCCGCGCCACAAGCGGCCCCAGCGTCAGGATCGACGCGCGCATGGTTTTCACCAGCTCGTAGGGGGCCTCCGCGTCATTGATGATCTGCTCGGCCTGGATGATCACCGCCGTTGGGGGAATGGCGGGCGTCTCCACGTGCGCGCCCAGGTGGGCCACCAGCTTGCCCATGGTGATGATGTCTCGCACGCGCGGGATGTTGTCGAGTTCCACGCGATCGGTGGTCAGGAGGGCAGCGGCCATGGCCGGCAGCGCGGCGTTTTTCGCTCCGCTGATGCGCACGGAGCCTTCCAGCGGCCTCCCGCCTTCGATCAGCAGTCTATCCATGTGACCTGTGGGAGTGGTGGCTTGCGATTGCTTGGGCGCGGTTAAGTGCGTTGTGGACATGTCCGTGGGTCTCGCGCAAGAGGCGCCGGGCCTCGCGTGCGCTTACTCCTGTCTTTAGTATTATGAGCGCAGCGCCGAGGTTATGTCCGGATTGACGCAGGGCGCGTGTCGATTCGGCCACGCCCGCCCCGGAAGCCTCCCCCAGAATCCGCAAGCCTCGCGCCTGCAACTTCCGATTCGTCAGGGCCACGCCGATCATCCAGTTGTCGTACACGCGGCCGAGGCGAATCATCGCGGCGGTAGAGAGCATGTTGAGGACCAGTTTCTGAGCCGTGCCGGCCTTCATCCGGGTTGAGCCGGTGATGGCCTCCGGGCCGGTCCGCACCACAATGCTGATCTGCGCCACTTGAGTTATCGGCGTGCGCGGGTTGGACGTGAGTCCAATCGTGACTGCCCCCCTTTTCCTGGCAAATTCCAGCGCGCCCAGAACGTAAGGCGTTCCGCCGCTGGCGGCAATGCCCACCACGGCGTCGCCTGCTTGCAGGCCGCGTGCGGCCAGATCGCGCGCCCCCTGCAAGCGGTTATCCTCGGCGCCTTCGACGGCGTGAGTAAGCGCGCGCCGCCCCCCGGCGATGACGGCTTGCACCAGCCGAGGCGGCGTGCCGAACGTCGGCGGAATCTCCGCCGCATCGAGCGCCGCCAGCCGGCCGCTGGTCCCCGCGCCAACGTAAAAGAGGCGCCCGCCGCGAAGCAGCGACGCCGCAATGGCGTCCACAGCGCGCGCAATCGTGGGCAGCGCGGCACGCACCGCGCCCGCCACCGACGCGTCCTCGCGGTGAATTGCGCGCAAAATCCCGATCGCAGATTTGCGATCAATCCCGCGCGTGCGCGAGTTCCGCTTTTCGGTTGCTCTCAGTTTGGCCATGCTCTTCCGGTTGCGCGGGTCTCAGGTAGCACAGACTTTAGTCTGTGGGGTTCCACTTGATCTTGGCTGGCACGCGGCCTTGGCGCACTAGCGGAACCCCACAGACTGCCCTTCGCAACTCAGGGTAAAAAGTCTGTGCTACGTGATCTTCGCACGCACCAAGGCGTTTTGTTACATGGGATTG
>Ga0210398_10003348_pt1 | contig 15385 bp, 8 predicted proteins | sample IncBWC4OmetaG_FD_161047 | JGI IMG/M metagenome (GOLD analysis project Ga0210398, IMG submission 161047) | Forest soil microbial communities from Barre Woods Harvard Forest LTER site, Petersham, Massachusetts, United States - Inc-BW-C-4-O | ecosystem: Environmental > Terrestrial > Soil >...
GGTGAAAACTCCGGATGGATGGCCGATGGATATTGATCTGCGCGTGGACCATTCGAGCGATCCAGTCAGGGAATTGCGCACGCTGTTCGATATGCAGAGCGCGCGGCAGGAGGTGATCGACGCGAATGCCGCTGCACGGAAAGGAGAATTCGACAGAGCGAGAACGCTGCTGATGGCCGCTGTTGCGCGGGCATCTGGGTGGCCGCGCGTATGGATTCGGGCGGCGCGGGTTGCGGAAAGTATTGAGGAGCCGACTTTGGCGCTGCAGTATATCCATGTGGCCTTCACGCAAAATCCGGCGTGGGCGGACGCGGAGATTGGAGAAGGGAATTTTGCTCAACTTGGAGCGAGCCCCGAATTTCATCATTGGGTGAGCGCAGCGAAGGAGAAAAACGCAGTTGCGGCATTCGAGCGTTTGCGGGACACGGAGGAAGCAACGCCGGAGAACCGCATTACCGTCAGTCGAATGTTGCTGGAGACCGGGCGTGCGAGCGACGCACTTTTGGTCTTGAAAGAGATACCTCCGCGGGTGGATGAGTCTATTGAACTGCGACTGCTGCGTTCCGCGGCGTATGCCGCCAAGGGAGACTATGCAAATGCGATCGAGCAGTGCGATGTGGCGCTTAACAAGGAGCCGAAGAATGCGCAGGTGCGGTACAGAATGGCACAGCTGAAGGGAAAAACGCGCCCATAATCCCCGCAGATCCGCACTTCGGAAAGAATGGACAGATTTGCGCGTCTTAGAAAGTAAGCCGCGATTAAAGCGGAGAGGCGGGGAACAATCGGGCGGTTGGGCGCGTAACGGGATAGGGGAGAAACACCATGACGGCATGGCTCGGGGAAATAAGGCAGACGTTGCGGCGGCTTTGGAAAGCGCCGGGTGTTGTGCTGGCTGTGATTGTGTCGGTAGGACTGGGCATTGCGGCGAACGCGACGATTTTTTCGATGGTTAGGAGGTTTGTTTTGAGCCCCGCGCCGGTGGGGGATCCGAATACGCTTGTGGCGCTTCACACTACGACGCGAGGTGAGTGCTGCAATCATTTTTCGTGGCCGTTATTTAGCGATTTGCGCGAGCAAACCAAGTCATTTTCCGGGGTCTCGGCGTATCACGATCTCCTTCCAGCGTCCATTGGCGGCCCTGGCGAGCCGGAGCGAGTTTGGGGGCAGGCGGCGACCGCGAACTACTTTGACGTGGCGCAGCTTGGCATGACCTTGGGGAGGGGGTTCACCCGCGAAGAAGAACGAGTTCCGGTGATTGTGCTTGGCCATCGATTGTGGCAGAGGCGGTTTGGCGGGGACCCGTCGATTGTGAACAAGACGATCTTGCTGTCGGGAAACCAATTCACTGTGGTTGGTGTTGCGCCCCCGGCGTTCCGAGGGATTGATTTGCCGCTCGATCCTGAATTTTGGGTGCCCCTCGGCAATCTTGATCAGTTGCTGCCGAAGACGAGCAACTATGAGTCGCGCGATTATCACTGGCTGGCTGTTGCCGGGCGCCTGAGGCCGGGTGTCACGCGCGCGCAAGCTACGGCTGAACTCGCGGTGCTTGCGCAGCGTTTCGCGCAAGCGCATGCGGAGTCGGAGAAGGACGGCGGGTTTCGTTTCGAGACTGCGGGAACGCTTTCGCCAAGAGACAAGGCTGCGGTGATGATATTCCTTGGTGCGCTGACGGTGGTCGTATTGTTAGTGCTGTGTATCGCTTGCGCGAACGTCGCGAATCTTCTTTTGGCACAGGCTTCCGGGCGGCAGCGCGAGATGGCGGTGCGGCTTGCTGTGGGAGCAACGCGCGGGCAGTTGATGAGGCAGATGCTCACGGAAAGCGTCATGCTGGCGATTGGCGGCGGGCTGTTTGGAGTGGTGCTTTCGCTGTGGGCGACGCGTGCTCTATCGACATTTCAGACGCCTGCTCCTGTGCCGCTCGATCTCAGCTTGAATGTTGACTGGAGAGTCTTGCTGTACACATTCGCGGTGAGCGTGGGCAGCGGATTGCTGTTCGGCTTGCTGCCGGCGTGGGCTGCGTCGCGGACAATTCTATCCAGTGCGCTGAAAGGCGAAGACATGCTGGCGCGACCTGGGCGCCGCTGGACATTGCGCAATGTTCTAGTTGTCGCGCAGATCGCCATGTCGCTGGTTTTGTTGTGCGCGACGGGACTTTTTTTGCGAAGCTTGCAAAGTGCGGCTGGAATCGATATTGGTTTTCGTTCGCAGGGGCTTCTGATGATGTCCGTCGATCCGCGGGAGCATGGGTATACGGCCGAGCGCACGGTGCAACTCCTCGGCCAATTGCGCGGGCGCGTTGCCGCGTTTCCTGGTGTTCGTTCGGCGGCGTGCACCGATGTTGCGCCACTCTCGATGGGAAATCGGAGCGATGGGTTTAGTGTCGAGGGCCGGCCAGAGACGCTGGATGCGAATTCGACGGTCGATCTGTATATGGCGACGGCTGGGTATTTCGACACCATGGGGATTCCACAGATCGCGGGACGTGATTTCTCGAACGAGGGTGCTGCGGCGCCCAGGGTTGCGGTGGTGAACGAAGCGTTCGTTAGGCAGTTGTTCAAGAATGAAAATCCGATCGGGCAGCGCGTTTCGGGCGGCGGCGTGAGCTATCAAATTATCGGCGTTGTGAAGAACACCAAATCGCGGACGCTGGGCGAGCAACAGAGGCCGGTGCTTTACCGATCGCTTGCGCAGAGTGTCGGCAGCGATCCGTCGTTCCTGGGATATACGGTGGTGGTGCGGTCGACAGGAGATGCGGCGGGATTGGCGAGCGCGGTACGCGGCGAGATTCGCGCGTTGGATCCGACGCTGGCGGTCTTCAACATCGAAACCATGGAAGAACATTTGCGCGGCGCGCTCTTTTTGCCGCGGCTCGCTGGGACTCTGTTCGGAGTGTTCGGCGTCGTCGGATTACTGCTGGCGGCGGTTGGATTGTATGGCGTTATGAATTATTCGGTTAGCCGGCGTACGCGGGAGATTGGAATTCGGATGGCGCTGGGCGCGCAGGTGGGCGGCGTGCAGCGCTTGATTGTGTGGCAGGGTATGGTGCTGGTGCTGATCGCCGTGGTGCTTGGTCTGGGCGTGGCGCTGGCCATCGTCAGACTTTTTACCAGCATCCTTTACGGAGTTCGGCCGCACGATTTAGTGACCTTCACTTTCGTGCCGTTGTTTCTTGGTAGCGTTGCACTGCTGGCCTGCTGGATACCCTCGCGGCGAGCGGCTCGCGTGGATCCGCTTACCGCACTGCGATACCAATAGCGGTGGATCCGGAAGCGAAAGCGCTAGTTCTGGCACGTTTCGGGAAATGAAAATCCTGATCGATGAATGCCTTCCAGCTGGACTGAAAGAGACTCTCACTGCGCTGGGCATGAGTGCCAAACAGTGCGAAAGGCAGGATTTGGTTTCAAGAAGAACGGCGAGCTCCTGACGCTTGCCCGAGGGCCAATGGGATGTCCTGCGATCGGAATATCAAATGCCAGCAGAACATGACGGGGCGGAGTGTTCCATCTTGATTCTCCGCGCGAAATCGAATCGCATGAAGGATTTGTTGCCACGCATTCCAGCCTGTTCCGAGGCACTTCTTTCCACTAAGCCCGGTCAGGTGGTCGAGGTCGGACCGTTTTAGCTAAGTGGCCGAGGGCGCGGAGTACTTCGTGGATTTCGCAAAGCACGCGGTCGGAGGCGCCTGGATTGTCAGCGGCGATAAACTCTCGGACCTCGGACTTCTGTTGCGTCTCGGAGCGCGTCTGGATGGAGAACAAATCCGCTCATGCACGGCAGCGGTCCAGGCTCTTTTGAAAGGGGCAAAGGCGTCTTCGCCGTCGATGTCCGGAAGGCGGCCGCTCTTGATGTCATCGTAGCGGCTTGCCGCTCTCGCGACACCATTGAGAATTTCCATCCCCCTTGACCACAGCAGGCCTGGCACATACGCTCGAATGCCTCACTAATGGACAAAATAATTTTTGGAACGATTTCGGATATCGCCAAGGGAATCCGCGAGAAGAAATTCTCGCCAGTCCAGGTTGTGGACGCACACCTTGAACGAGTTGCAGCACTCCAGCCGAAACTGAATGCGTTCGTACACCTTGATGTCGAGGGAGTACGCGAGCAAGCGCGCGCAGCGGAGGCTGCCTTGATGCGCGGGGAACGAGTGGGGCCGCTGCACGGTGTGCCATTGACGATCAAGAGTTGCGTCGACGCGGCGGGGTGGCCGACACCGGCGGGTTCTTTGTTGCGGAAAGACTATGTGCCGCAGGTGGATGCACCTCTTGTGGCGAGGCTGCGCGCTGCGGGAGCGATTATTCTGGGAAATACAAATACGCCGGAATATTTGATGGCCTACGAGACGGACAATTCTTTGAGCGGCAAGACCCGCAATCCTTGGAATCTGGAACGATCGGCAGGCGGCTCTAGCGGTGGAGAGGCCGCGGCGATCGCGGCCGGTTGTTCGGCAGGCGGAGTAGGAAGCGATGGCGGCGGATCGATACGCGTGCCGGCGCATTTTTGCGGGATTTGCGGGTTGAAGCCCACGCCTGGACGGATTCCGGCGACAGGGCATTTCCCAGGTGGCGGAGGAGCGTTCGGATGGATCGGAGTCGTTGGACCGATGGCGCGGACGGTTGCGGACTTGCGGGCACTGTTTCTGGTGACCGCAGGGCCAGATGCGGGTGATGCGCTTTCGGCGCCTGTGCCGGTGCGGGCGCTGAAAACGGAAGATGTCGGGAAATTGCGGATTGGGATTTTGGAGAGTGATGTGTTGGGGAAGGAGACGCCGGAGACTACAGCGGCGGTTGAGCGTGCAGCTGGATTGTTGAGCGAGCAGGGATTCGTCGTGGAGGCGAAGCGATTGAACGGACTCGATCGAACGATTGAGTTGTGGTGGTATTTTTTCGGGCCGGTGGTCGCCAACATTATTCGAGAGAGCTTCGTCGGCCAAGCCGAGATGATGAGTCCGATGCTGCGCGAATATGTTCGGTTGGCTACGGCCGAGATGAATTTGACTTACGATGGCTTCCTGAAGGCTTGCGGAGAGCGCGATCGTTTGCGCGCGGGGTTTCTGCGGCAAATGGAAGAGGTGACGGTTTTGTTGTCGCCCGTATCGGCTGGGCCGGCGTTTGGGCATGGGCAGGGAAACTGGCGAAGCGGCGCGAAACAGAATTATCGCGAGACCATGCGGCATTCGCAGTGGCTAAATCTGGCCGGATTCCCAGGGGTCGCGGTACCGCTTGGAAGATCACGCGAAGGTTTGCCGATTGGCGTGCAAGTCATCGGCCGACCTTATGAAGATGAATTGGTGCTGGCGGTGGCAGAGACGATTGAGCGGAGCCGCGGTCCGTGGCAGGCGCCGCCACTAAACGGAATAGGAGGTGCTTGCTATGGGCCTTGTTGAGAGACTCGCTTACTGCGGCGGCTGCTTCAACTCCGGACTCGGGACCGGAGCGTCGCCGTATTTTTCTCGTTGTTTGTTTAGGCTGGCATCGACGAGCTTTCTTGAAGTGGCGAGCTCGGTTAGGGCTTCGTCGCGGCGGCCGAGGCGTAGAAGCACTTGGCCGCGCACGAAATGGACGTTTTGATTTTCGGGGACGAGCTTTTCGGCGGCATCGAGCGCGGTGAGGGCTTCGCGATTTTTTCCCTGGCGTTGATAAAGGCGGCCCAACGCCAGCAGGGAAGCGGGTTGGCGGGGATTGTAGCGTAGAGCTTCGCGGAAAGAATGTTCGGCTTTGTCCTCCTGCTGCATTTCAAGATAGAGCAAGCCAAGCTGTTCGTAATTGTCCGGCAGGTCGGGTTCGATCGCGATGTCTTTGCGGAATTCAGTTTCGGCGCGGTCGTTGTCCTGCTTCCTCAGGTAGGCCAGTCCAAGGCTAAAGTGCACGAACGGCAAGTTGGAATTCGCGGACGCGGCGAGCTCCAACTCGGAGATGGCTTTGTCCATCTCTTCACGGTTGAGATAGGCCTTGCCGAGGATGAGATGGAACTCGGGAGTTTGTGCGCCGACTTCGACGAGACGGCTGAGGGCTTTTTCGTCGAGATCGTTTTTTCCGGCGTTGTGAGCGGCGATGTCGAGGACGTAGAGGTAGGTGAAATTGTTGGACATTTCCGGCCAGAGCGGCTCGAGGACCGCAACGGCGTCGGCGTAGTGCTCGGTGAAGACATGGCACAAGCCGAGGAGGTAGCGGGCTTGTTGAGAATCGGGCTGGTCGCGGACGACGGAGGCTAGCGGTGCGATGGCGCCGGCGTAGTCGCCGCGGTGGTATTTGACCAGGCCGATGTTCAGGCGGATGCCAAACATTTTGGGTTCTAGCTTTTCGGCTTTTTGAAGGAGAGTCAGCGCGTGATCCCATTCTTTGCGGCGCATGGCGATGACGCCGAGGTTGGCGAAAGCGGCGCCGGACTGTGGATCGACGGAGAGGACGCGGAGGAAAGCTGTTTCCGCGGTGGCCAGGTCGCCGGATTGGAGGGCAGCTTGGCCTTGCGCAAAGGCGGCTTGGGGGTCGACGGGAGTGGTGGGACGGGCGTGCTTTGAGGCGTCCGAGGAGGATTGTTGCGACGGCGGATGCGAGGAGCCGTTTGCGAATGCCGGAGCAAGGCAGATGCAGAAAGCAGCCATTAAAACGATTGAGGGCCAATGCGCGCGCCGCACACGGAAGAGAAAGGACATCGCTTGCTAGTGTCCGGCAGAGGTGGAGGGAATTCAAGCGCAGAGCATCAACGTACACGGCCAAGAATTGCGAGATGCGGCTAATGAGTGTAGCAACGAAACCAGATTTTCAGCTTGACACAAACAAAGCAATGCTTTATTAATCCGATTTAATAGGTGAGATTGGGTGCGTTTCTAATCGTCGAGTGGTGGGGGCTGTGTCCGATGAGTCGCCTTCTGCGAGCGGTTGTAAGAGGGGTGCCCGCTGCGGCAGATGTAGTAGTGCCCTCACCCGGCCTGAATTCCATATCAAGAAGATCGGGAGGTCTCAAGTGAAAGAACAGGGGAATTCTTTTTATCGTACCCATATTCTGCAGAATCTGGCGAGGGCGGCGCGAGTGCTGCTCTGTGCGACGTTGGTGATGCTTTGCACAGCGATGGCGGTGAAAGCGCAGGACACCGGATACATTAGCGGAACAGTGGCGGACAAGACGGGTGCGGCTATCGCGGGAGCGCAAGTGGTGATTGCCAGCACCAACGGCAGCGCGACACACCCGACCACTACGAACGGGGACGGCGCTTACGTCGTCGCCGGTTTGCCGGGCGGCTCGTACAACATCGAGGTAACGGCAAAGGGATTCCAGAGATATTCGGCGAAGGATGTCGTGCTGGACGTGGCGGCGAAAATCCGCGTGGATATCCAACTCACGGTCGGCGCGGTCACGGAAGAAGTGGTGGTGACGGGCGAGAGTGTGGCGCAAGTTGAAACGCAATCTTCGGCCTTGGGCGACACCATCAACGGTACGCAGGTCAATCAACTGGAGCTCAATGGGCGCAACTTCACGCAGCTCGTCACCCTGACGCCCGGTGTCGTAAACGAGACCGGTTCGGATGAGGGCAAGGTGGGTGTCTACGGCAACGTGGCGTTTAGCATGAACGGAGGCCGAACCGAATACAACAACTGGGAGTTGGACGGCGGCGACAACATGGATAACGGCAGCAACTCGACGCTGAACGTTTATCCGAATTTGGATGCGATAGCCGAGTTTAAGGTACTAACGTCGAATTACGGAGCGCAGTATGGGCGCAACGGATCGGGCACGGTCGAAGTGGAGACCAAATCCGGCGGCAGCTCGTTCCATGGGAGCGCCTTCGAGTACATACGCAACGATTTCTTTAATGCCAGGCCGTGGTCGTCGGGAAACATTCCAGGCGATCCCAATCCGCCGTACAAAAAGAACGACTTCGGATACACCATAGGCGGACCGGTCTACATACCGAACCACTACAATTCCGAGAAGAAGAAAACCTTTTTCTTCTTTTCCCAAGAGTGGCGGCGCGAGAAGAACCCGTCATCCATCGACCAAAACGTTCCATCGGTTGCCGAGCGGGGCGGGAATTTCTCGGACCTCTGCCCCGGCGCAGATTGTCCCAAAGTCGCCAACCCTGCGGCCGTGCCCATTAGCGCCGCCGGTCAGGCGCTTGAGGCGCTGATCCCATCGCCCAACACAACTCTTGGCGGATTTCCGGCTTTTGCGCAGACCGTTTCGACACCCACCACTTGGCGTGAAGAACTCATACGGATCGATCATAACCTCTCGGATAAGTACCGGTTGACCTTCCGCTACATTCATGATTCGTGGTCGACAGTCGTGCCCAATCCGCTGTGGGGCGTGGGCACCTCCGATTTCCAGAATATTCAAACCAACTTCGTCGGCCCGGGCACGAGCTTCGTCGCGCGGTTGAATGCGAACATTACGCCAACTTTGCTGAATGAATTCGTGGCCAGCTACACCGCCGACCATATTTTCCTGACAGCGCTCAATGAGCCAACGGCGCTGCCGGCCGGCGCCATGGGCTCGCTTTTCAACAATGGTTTTGGTGGAAAACTTCCCTCCATCTCTCTTAATGGCAACACCGCATACAACGGTGGCGCCAATGGTCAGTTAGCACAAGACACGGGTTACTTTCCCTGGAACAATGCCAACCCAACGTACACCTACCGTGACAATTTGACCAAGGTCGCTGGTACCCACACTTTGATTATGGGTGTTTATTTCGCGGCTGCGCAGAAGAACGAGGATAACTCTCCCGATGTTCAGGGCATCCTCACATTCAATGCCGGTTCGCCGATCAGCACCGGAAACTCTTTCGCTGACATGCTGCTTGGGAATGTGTCCGAATATCAGCAGACGAACTTGGAGTCCAAGTACTATAACCGTTACAAAATCGTTGAGCCCTATTTCCAGGATGACTGGCGCGTTACGAAGCGCCTCACCCTCAATCTTGGGTTGCGGGTCAGCCTTTTTGGAACTTACCGCGAGAAATACCAGCACGCCTTCGCCTTTGACCCCGCCGCGTTCAGCACTTCAGCGGAGCCGACACATTTCTATGACCCGACCAACCCGAGCAATCCGCTGAATGGCTCTTTGGTAGGTGGCAACCCGTTCAACGGCCAGGTGCAGTGCGGCGGAACAGGAGGCACGTCCGCCATCCCTGCCAACATTCTCGCTTCGTTTCCGGCGGCCGCAGTCGCTTCGTCGGCCAACGCTGGCTGCTTGCAAGGACACCTCTTCAACCCGGCGCCGCGAATCGGGTTCGCCTTTGACCCCAAGGGCGACGGTAAAATGGCTATTCGGGGTGGCTACGGCATATTCTACGAACACACGAATGGCAACGAGGGCAACACCGAATCGCTCGAAGGGTCCGCGCCTTTTGTGCTCACTTCACAACAGTTCAACGTGACCGGCTACAACAGCATTGGAGCCGGAGGGGGATCGCTCTTTCCGCTTTCGCTGACGGAGATTCCGACCCAAGTGCAGTGGCCGTACGTTCAACAGTGGAACTTGAACGTGCAAAGGGAGCTGCCGGAGCACATCGTGCTGAGCGTTGCGTATGTGGGAAGCAAGGGAACACATCTGACGATACTCAGCGACGGTAATCAGCTTTTCCCAGTGGCTTCGGGGGGCAATCCATTCGCTGCGGGACAGCCGATCACAGCCGGGGATTGCGCTAACATTGTAAATCCAGCTACCGGTTTGCCGAACCCCGCCGCTACCCTGGGAAACGGCACGCCTGTTCCATCTGCCGCGCTGAACAACCTTTTCGTGGCCTGTAATAACAGCGCCGATTTGGTAAGAACGAACTTTCCGGGAGTGAGTCACGTTCCAAACCTTCAGGACGGGGCCAACTCCATCTATCACGCCCTGCAGGTTTCGGCGAACCGCACGCTTGGGGATCTCACGTTGAGCCTGGCCTACACTTATAGTCACTCGATTGACGATTCTTCGGACCGGTCCGATAACGCGTTCGTAAACTCCTACGACTATGCGCTAAACCGAGCCAGCTCTACTTTCGACCAGAGGCATAACCTGGCGATCAGCTATGTGTATGCCTTGCCGTTCTTTAAGGGGTCGTCAGGATTCGAGCGTGCCGCCCTTGGCGGATGGCAGATTTCGGGTATCACCGTAGCGCAAACCGGCAACCCTTTCAGCATAAAAAACAATTCGACGTTTGGCGATAACGCGGGCGTAGGCAATGGCGAGGGCACCGGCTCGCGGCCGGACCAGGTAGGCAATCCGTCCGCAGTCACGGCCGCGCAAAAACAGGCGGCGGATGCCGCTTCGTTCGGGGTGCTCTATTACAACCCGGGCGCTTTTACGATACCGACTGGACTCACGTTCGGCAATGTGGGGCGTGATTCGCTTTATCTGCCAGGCCGTCTCAACTTTGACTTTGGACTCTCCAAAAAATTCTCGATCAATGAGAAAACCGGGTTCGACTTCAAATGGGAGATGTTCAACGCCTTTAACCATACGCAATTCAATGCCATCGACACGGGCCTTACCGACTCAAGCTTCCTGCAACTCAATGGCACACACGATCCGCGACGCATGCAGTTCAGTCTGCGGTTCTTCTTCTAACGGAAACTGGAACCAGGAGGGCGGCGCTTGTTTCGTGAGCGCCGCCCTTTTTTTTCAGATAATGGCCATCACTTTTTTGTATACTCCCATCGCCCGTCCAGGAGGAGAGAAAAACACCATGAAGCGCCGGACATTTATAGAGACGTCAATTGCAGCAGCGGCAGCATTCGCGGCGCGGCCATCGTGGGCTGCGGAGGACTCCCATAAAGTCAACCCGATTGGACTTCAACTCTACACCGTTCGCGAGGTCTTGAAGACACACTTCGATGAGACCATCGCGAAAGTCGCTGCGACCGGGTACAAAGAGGTTGAGTTTGCCGAGGACTACGGCGGCCATTCGCCGAAGGATCTACGCACGCTCCTTGACAAGGACGGCCTTGTATCGCCCTCGGCACACATTCGTTACGAGCTGATCGAGAAAAAATGGGCTGAGACGCTCGATGCAGGGCATGTAATCGGATACCAGTACATCGTGTGCCCGTGGATTGATGAGAAGCAGCGCAATGCGGATGGGTGGAAGCGAGTGGTGGAGCTCTTCAACAAGGCGGGCGAGGCCAGCCAGAAGGCCGGAATCCAGTTGTGCTATCACAATCATTCCTTCGAATTTGCGCCGGTCGAAGGCCTGGACGGAAAATCCGCGTATGAGTACTTACTGACGGAAACGGACCCCAAGCTCGTGAAGATGGAAATGGATCTGTGTTGGATCAGCGTGGCGGGGAAGGATCCGGTGAGCTACTTCGACAAGTACCCGAGACGCTTCCCGATGGTACACGTAAAGGATTATGTGAACGACCCCAACGCGACGAGCAGTTACGCAGGAGCGACCGGCTCGGTGGAATTCAAAGGCCGTCTGGCGGACGTTGGGCAAGGGACGATCGACTGGAAACGGATCTTCGCGCACTCGGAGAAGGCGGGCATCGAGCATTATTTTGTGGAGAACGACGACGCAAAAAAGCCGTTCGAGGACATCAAGATCAGCTACGACTATTTGAGCGGCTTGCGCTTCTAATCGCGGCTGATTGTACCGGGGGGAACCAACATGCGAAAAGCGGCTGCGGTCCTGGCCTGCGTTGTGGCTGGCGCTTTTCTGTTGCTTGCGGCGCGAGCGCAGGCGCCTGCGTGGAAGCCGCTTTTCAATGGCAAGGACCTGACCGGGTGGAAGCACGTCGGGCCGGGTGACATGACGGTTGAGGACGGATTGATTCGCACGCATGGCGGGATGGGGCTTATCTATTGGACCGGCGGCAAACTGGGCAACTGCCGCATTCACGTGGTCTACAAAATGCGCGACTTCAACGACAATTCTGGCGTGTTCATTCGGATTCCGATCGAACCGCGGGAACCGTGGATGCCCGTGCATTACGGTTACGAGGTGCAGATCGACAATCATCCGGAGACTTCGAACGAGGACGAGTATCACATCACGGCGGCGCTCTATTCGCTGACCAAGCCGCTGGCGAAACCGGGCAAGCCTGGTCCCGAGTGGAACACGATGGACATCACGCTTGATGGCCCGCACACCATCGTAATTCTGAACGATGTAAAGGTCACGGATTACACCGAGGGCCAGCCGGTTCCGGAGCGGAAGTTTGATTTTGAGCCGCAACGGGGCAGGCGGCCGGATGAGGGTTACATCGGATTGCAGAATCACAGCGACAACGACATCGTGTTCTTCAAAGAAGTCAGCGTGCAGTCCCTGAAGTAACGGCTTTCGGATAGAGATAGTCAGAGTCAAATCAGGAGGGTGAGATGAACAAGGACCGTTTTTCGCGGCGTGAGTTTCTGCAGAGCACGGCTGGGGCTACGGGTGCGCTGGCGGCGGCTCCGAGTATCTTCCTGAAGCCGGAATATATTCCTTCGGCGCTGGAAGCGGTGGCGCCGAGCGACCGGCTGCGCTTCGGCATTATAGGCATTGGGATGCAGGGTTCCGGCTTGCTGACTGCGGCCGTGCAATTGCCAGGGGTGGAATGCGTGGCGGCTTGCGATCTGTACGACGGGCGGCACCTACTGGCACAGGAAATTGTCGGAAAGAAAATTCCAACGACGCGGCGGTATCAGGATTTGCTCGACAACAAGGAGATTGACTGCCTCATCGCGGCGGTGCCGGATCACTGGCACAAGCAGGTGGTGGTGGACGCGGTCAGCGCGGGCAAGGACATTTACTGTGAAAAGCCCATGTCGCATTCCGCGGCGGACGGTTTGGCGATGGTGGCCGCAGCGCAGAAAACAGGACGCGTCGTGCAGATTGGCTCGCAGCGGGTGAGTTCGGTGATTTGCGCGAAGGCCAAGGAAATGATTGCGCAGGGCGTCATTGGCACGCTGACGCTTGTGGAAGGCTCGCTGGGCCGCAACGATCCGACTGGTGCATGGGAGTATCCACCTCCGCCGGATCTCTCTCCGTCGAATCTGGATTGGGATACGTGGCAGGGAACGGTGCCCAAAGTGCCGTTTAATCCGAACATTTTTGCGCGTTGGCGCTGCTGGAAGGAGTACGGGACGGGGCTCGCGGGTGATCTGCTCGTACACCTTGTCAGCGGCATGAACTTCATGCTGGGTTGGAATGCTCCGCCGAAGAAAGCCATGTCGCTCGGCGCGATCTTGCGCTTCCCGGATGGGCGCAACATGCCGGATGTGCACGCCACGCTCTTCGACTACGGGAGCGCCCCGGTGTATTTGCGGCTGAATCTGGGATGCGAGACTCCGGAGATTTATCGCTTTCAGGGATCGAAGGGGATTTTGGAAGTCACTGAATTTGCGATCAATTACTATCCGCAGACAGGCGAGGATCAGTCGCCGAGTTACTACACGTCTGGCTATCCGCAGAAGATGCGGGATGCGTATGTGGCGGATTGGCATGCGAAAAACGATCCGGTGCCGGGCAAAGAGCCGGTTCTGGAAGGCTATACCTATCGCGGCGACTCCTGGGATGATGAGAAGCCGCATCTTTGGAGATATTTCCAGGGCGTCAAGAGCCACCAGCAAGTGACCGAGGACACCGTTTTTGGGCACAACGCCGCGCTGGCGTGCCATATGTCCAACGAATCGTACTTCCGGAAGAGCGCCGTCACGTGGGATGCTGCATCCGGCACCATCAAAACCGCCTAGAAGAGCCAACCAAAGGGCCGTACGTCCGGCCAGTTACGACTGGGCTACAGCGCAACTTCCGCTGCCGCACAGGGTTTTGTAATCTAGGTGTTCATGCGAGGAGGGTTAAAAATGCCCAAAAGTCATATTGCTGGATTGGTTTTGCTCGCCCTAGGGATGGTGCTCATGCCGGCTCGGTCGTCGGCGCAGATTAGCGTCGGCGTGGCCGTGCACATCGGTCCTCCAGCGCTGCCAGTGTACGAACAGCCAATCTGTCCAGGTGCAGGATATCTTTGGACGCCCGGCTATTGGGCGTATGGCGCCGATGGTTATTACTGGGTGCCTGGCACGTGGGTTATGGCCCCGACGGTGGGGTTTCTTTGGACGCCGGGTTACTGGGGTTGGGGCGGCGGCGGGTACTTTTGGCATGCCGGGTATTGGGGGCCGCACGTCGGATTCTACGGCGGGATTAATTATGGATTTGGCTACGGCGGAGTCGGGTTCTTTGGCGGACGGTGGAATGGGGGTGTGTTCGCTTACAACACGGCGGTGATGCACGTGAACACCACGGTGATTCACAACACCTATGTGGACCGGACGGTGATCAACAACGTTACCGTGAATAATCACGTGAGCTACAACGGAGGGACAGGCGGAATCTCCGCCCGGCCAACGCCTGCTGAAATGACTGTTGAGCATGAGCATCATATTGCTCCAACGTCGATGCAAACGCAGCACGAGCACGCCGCGAGCACCAATCGGGGGCTGCTCGCTTCGGAGAATCATGGCAGGCCGGCTATCGCTGCAACTGCCAGACCCGGGGAATTTACAGGACACGGAGTCGTGGCCGCAAGAGGAACAACTTCGCCAAACAGCCCGAACGGGCATCCAAACAATGCCGCCGATCTTCACAAGGCAGACCGTCCGCCTAGTTCGCATACGGGAAGCACTGGGTCTAATACGGCGCACACGAATACTGTCAATGCTGCCCATGGGAATAATTCGCCCAACGGCACGCCGAAGAATCAGGCGCATACACAGACGAAACCTCAGAACAAGCCTCAGGCGGAAAGTAAGCCGCCTAAGGAAGGCAAGCCGCGCTAAGATCCACTCTAAACAGGAAAGAAAATTGCTCCAGGCTCGCGATTGCGGGCCTGAAGCAATTTTTAGTTAGGATTCCGGCAGCGGGGGGCAGCCCGGGAATTCGCGCAGAGCGGTGTTGCCGATGTACTGCAAATCCGCGATGCCGATTTTGCTGGTGTAGAAACCGTCGCAGGTGAGCCTGCGCAAGAATGCGAAAAAAGCTACGCCCTGGCTTAGGGTGAGATCCTGTTTCGCGTTTTTGCGGAAAGCGATCAGGTCTAGAACCTCTTTGCGTTCGTCCGGGGTGCAATCCAGAAATACATTTGAATAGCGGTCGGAGCAGTAGCTGTCCAGCCACTGTAGACCTCCACCGAGGGCGAGCTGGAACTCTTCATTTTCACTGGTGAGGAGGTCGATGAATTCCGGAGCGCCGGCTTCCACGGCGCCTCCGGATTTTTCGTCTTTCGGGATAATGGTGTCCGACAGCGTGGTAAGCATCGCGTACTGGTGGGGAGAAAAGAATTTCGGGACGTATTTCCCCGCAGGCGAGGAGGACTTTTCGTTGTGGACCACCTGGTGAGCGTATTCCGCGGCTTTTGCCGGGATCACTTGCAGCACGGAGCCGCTTACGGCGCCTACGGCCAGCGTTTTTAGGATGTCG
>Ga0210398_10003349_pt1 | contig 15384 bp, 11 predicted proteins | sample IncBWC4OmetaG_FD_161047 | JGI IMG/M metagenome (GOLD analysis project Ga0210398, IMG submission 161047) | Forest soil microbial communities from Barre Woods Harvard Forest LTER site, Petersham, Massachusetts, United States - Inc-BW-C-4-O | ecosystem: Environmental > Terrestrial > Soil >...
GATCTCACCGATCTGCTCGACCGCCAGACCGGCAAGCTCTCCGACGGCCAGAAAACCCGCGTGGCGCTGGCCAAGGGGTTGATCAACGCGCCCGAACTATTGCTGCTCGACGAACCGACGGCATCGCTCGATCCCGACACCGCCGACTGGGTGCGCGGCCGGCTGGAGCGTTATCGCCGCGAGCGCAATGCCACGATGCTCATCGCATCCCACAACATGGCCGAGGTCGAGCGGCTGTGCGACCGCGTTATCATCATGAAGCGCGGCCATATCGAGGACGACGACACGCCGGTGAAGCTGTTGGCGCGCTACGGCCGGCGGACGCTGGAAGAGGTTTTTCTCGACGTCGCCCGCGGCCGCGGCATCGAGCGCGAGGCTGCGCAATGACGACGCTCCGCGCCCCCACCCCACCCTCCCCCGCAAGCGGGGGAGGGGAGGGAGGGGGTTTTTCAACGCGGCGCACCGGCGCGATGATGCTGCGTTATTGGTACCTCTTACGCTCGTCGTGGCCGCGGCTGCTCGATCTGGTCTACTGGCCGACGGTGCAGATGATCACCTGGGGCTTTTTGCAATTCTACATCGTGCAGAACGCCGGCTTTTTTGCCCAAGCCGCCGGCACCTTCATCGGCGCCGTGCTGCTGTGGGACATTCTGTTCCGCGGCCAGCTCGGCTTCTCGATCTCGTTCATGGAAGAAATGTGGGCGCGCAACATCGGCAACCTGATGATGAGCCCGCTGCGGCCGTTCGAGTTCATCACCGCGCTGATGGCGATGAGCATCGTGCGGTTGGCGATCGGGACCATTCCGGTGACATTCCTCGCGATCGCGTTTTTCGGCTTCAACCTTTACAGCCTCGGCCTGGCGCTGGTGGCGTTCTTTCTCAATCTGATGCTCACCGCCTGGGCTGTTGGGATTTTCGTCTCCGGCCTGGTGTTGCGCAACGGTCTCGGCGCCGAGAATCTCGCCTGGTCGATCATGTTTTTGTTCATGCCGCTGACGTGCGTCTACTACCCGCTCTCGACTTTACCGGCATGGCTGCAGCCGGTGTCGCGGGCGCTGCCGCCGACCTATGTTTTCGAAGGCATGCGCGCGCTGTTGATCGAGCACACATTCCGCCCCGACTTGATGCTCGCTGCGCTGGCGCTCAACGTCGTGTTCTTTGCCGCAGGCTTATTCAGCTTCCTCAAGCTGTTGCAGAGCGCGCGCCGCCACGGCTCACTGATCCAGGCCGGCGAATAAGCCGAGCTTGCCGAGAGTGTGTGCCATGTGAAGGGCGAATGGCGGCAACGCGTTGGTCCTCATACCTAAGGAATTCGTGCGTAACGGAAATGGAATTCATTGCGTTTATCTTGACGTCATGACATACCATCGTCACAATGCTGCACTGCAGCAAGCCGGGTCAGGGTCATCAATGGCGATCGGGGAGTTTGGCGGCGCGCCTGCCGTGCCAGGCGACAGCACCGCGTTGCTGTCTGCAGCGCCGCTCTACTGGTTCTACGAGATGAGCCATGCGGCGCTCAATCCGGCGCGCGCCTGGGCTGACGCTACACGGCTGTTCTACAAAAACCCCGTCAACCCGCTGTCCTTCACCACCTTCGGCAAATCGGTCGCCGCCGCGGCCGAATTGTTCGAGCGCTCGACGCGCCGCTACGCCCAGCCGGAATGGCGCATCACCTCGACGCTGGTCGGCGGCGAGCGCGTGCCGGTGCAGGTCTCGACGGTGTGGCAGCGGCCGTTCTGCAAGCTCATCCATTTCGAGCGCATCTTCCAGCACCAGCCGCGCCGACCGCAGCCGCGGATGCTCATCGTCGCACCGATGTCGGGCCATTTCCCCACGCTGTTGCGCGGCACGGTCGAGGCGTTCCTGCCCAATCACGACGTCTATGTCACCGAATGGGTCGACGCCCGCATGGTGCCGCTGACGGAAGGCCGATTCGATCTCGACGATTACATCGACTACGTGATCTCGATCCTGCACGCGCTCGGCGGCGACACCCATATCGTCGCGGTATGTCAACCGTCGGTGCCGGTGCTCGCCGCGGTCGCGGTGATGGAAGCCGACGACGATCCCTACGTGCCGACGTCCATGACCTTGATGGGCGGCCCGATCGATACGCGCGTCAACCCGACCGCGGTCAACAAGCTTGCCGAAGAGCGCGGCATGGATTGGTTTCGCAGCCACGTCATCACCAAAGTGCCGTTCCCCAATCCGGGTTTCATGCGCGACGTCTATCCGGGCTTCTTGCAGCTCAACGGCTTCGTCAGCATGAATCTCGACCGCCACATCGAGGCGCATAAGCAACTGTTCATGCATCTGGTGAAGGGCGACGGTGATTCCGCAGGCAAGCATAAGGAATTCTACGACGAATATCTGGCGGTGATGGATCTCGCCGCCGAATTCTATCTGCAAACCGTCGACACCGTATTCGTCCGCCACGCCATGCCCAAGGGCGAGATGACCCATCGCGGCCGGCCCATCGATCTCGGCCGGATCAAGCGCGTCGCTCTGCTGACCATCGAAGGCGAGCACGACGATATTTCCGGCGTCGGCCAGACCGAGGCGGCGCATCGGCTCTGCGTCAACATCCCGCCCGATCGCAAGGCGCACTACTTGCAGCCGGCCGTCGGGCATTACGGGGTGTTCAACGGCTCGCGCTTTCGTGCCGAGATCGCCCCGCGCATCGCCGATTTCATCCTGTCGATGGGCCACCTGGCGCGCGGCGCGCACAACGGCACCGCCAGGCGGCGCGCGCATAACGGCGCGGCGCTGCAGCAGGCTTGATCGCCGCGGCGGTTGCGGCCTTCGCGCTCCGCGCCGAATCGTGGCAGTATCGCGTCGGTTGATGCTCGGATACTTCGCCATGCCGCTGCGTGCGCTGCTTTATCGTCGCCCGAGTGAGCCGCGGACGATCGAGATCGTCTTCGACCGGTCGGTTTATCTGGTGCAGCTGCGCCGGCACCGGCAGGCGCGGCGCTACACGTTGCGCATCCAGGCGGCCACGCGCGAAGTCATTCTCACCATTCCGCCGCGCGGCACGCTCAAGGAAGCCGCCGAATTCGCGCAAAGGCACGGCGGCTGGATCGCGGCGCGGCTTGGACGGCTGCCGGCGGCGATGCCGTTCGCCGACGGCGTCGTGGTGCCGCTGCGCGGCGTGCCGCACCGCATCGCGCACCGCCGCGGCATGCGCGGCACCGTGTGGGCCGAAGTGGCCCATGACGGCGAACGCCTCCTGTGCGTCGCCGGCAATGCCCCGCATCTCGACCGGCGCGTCGGCGATTACCTGCGCCGCGAGGCCAGGCGCGAGCTCGAAGCGGCGAGCTTGAAATTTGCCGCAGGCTTGGGCGTCGCCGTCAAGCGGATCACCGTGCGCGATCAATCGAGCCGCTGGGGCTCGTGCTCGACCACCGGCATGCTGTCGTTCTCGTGGCGGCTTATTCTGGCGCCGAGTCATGTGCTCGATTACCTCGCCGCGCACGAAGTGGCGCACCTCGTGGAGATGAACCATTCGCCGCGGTTCTGGCGGCTGGTGCAGCGGCTTTGTCCCGGTCACGACCGCGCCAAGGCCTGGCTCGACGCCCATGGCGCCGATTTGCATCGCTACGGTTTGCCCGATACCGGGCAGCCGAACTGACCGCGCCCAAAAAATAAAAATCAGCGTGCGCGGTTGGTCGTCGCCGTCACGAACGGTCCGGATGCGGACCAATGCATATCGAGCGACAGCTTGGTCGCGACAACAACCAAAGTCGCCGCCAGCAGAAGGCGCAGCGCCTTCTCCGGCACGCGCACCGCGGTATAGCTGCCGATCAGAATGCCCGGCACCGATCCGAGCAGCAGCGGAATCAACAGATCGAGATTGATCGAGCCGAGCCACCAATGGCCGATGCCGGCGGCGAGCGTCAGCGGCACCGCATGCGCGATGTCGGAGCCGACGATGCGCGCGGTGGGTAGTTGCGGATACAACAGGATCAGGGCGGTGACGCCGATGGCTCCTGCGCCGACCGACGAGATCGATACCAGCACGCCGAGCACGCCCCCGACAACGACGGTGAGTGTCGCGATCCGCCGCGGCGGCAGCTCGCCGACGCGCGCCGCATAGCGCGTTACGATCCGGTCGCGAAACACCAGCATCAGCGCGGTGGCAAACAGCGCAAGCGTCAGTACGCCGGCGATGAGCTCGCGCGCCGCCGCACCGTTGATGTTGACATAGCTCAGCGCCCAGATGGTCAGGACCGTCAGCGGCACGCTGCCGGTGGCCAGGCGCCGCACCACGCGCCAATCGACGGTCCGGTTGTAGCCATGCACCAAGCTGCCGGCCGTCTTGGTCGCCGCGGCGTAGAGCAGGTCGGTGCCGACTGCGGTCGCCGGGTGGACCCCGAACAGCACGATCAGGATCGGCGTCATCAACGAACCGCCGCCGACGCCGGTCAAGCCGACCAGCATGCCGACGGCGAAGCCGGCCACCGTGTAGAACGGCTGCAGCGACGGAAGCGCGTTCATGCCGAGATCTCGCAACAGTTCGTAACAATCGCAATCATTGCCATGCCGCGTGGACCGACGACGTCCGCGTTTTCCGGCTTATGCGAGCCCGTGCGCATCTCACCCGATCGTGGCCCAAGATCAATAAGTGCCGCAAGGTCGGTTCGTTCCACGTGGAAAATGATATTCTTTAGGGCCGGATCAACTCAGTAAAATCGCGCCGGGTTTGTGACATCTGCACGTCACGTATGCGAGGTAGTACCGAACTGCATCGCGACGCGGCAAAAATGTGCGTGGCGTTTGCCTTGTTGTTTGCAAGCGGCGCGTTTTGACGCAGCGGGTTACACTAAACCGTGATCCGCGTTGCATCTGCAGACCCCGCTCCTATTTTGTGTGCATTAGGCCAACCGGGCGGCTCCCCCATCCCCCGACACCCCGCCGCCCGGCCCAATAAGCCTAAGTTGAGGCAACACTCTAGAACCCCAAGCGCGTACTCTGCTTGGGGTTCTTTTTTGTGGCAGGCTGTGGCGCCTGTGGGTAAGTCCTTGCCGGCCTTCAATTCTTGACCAAATCGCCGAGCAGGCTCGCAGCCACCGTCAGTTTCGACAGCGTCAGCCCGGAATTGGCAATCTCGTGGACCGCCTGCCGAACGCGCTCGACTTCGTCGCGGCGCGGCTGCACCCAGGCCTCAACCGCGGCTGCGCCGGCCGCGCCGTTGCCGACCATGGCTGCGGCAAGCCGCCGCTCGGCGTCGCCGATCGAATCCCGCGCCCGGTCGAGCGCCAGCCGGTCGAAATAATCCGCAATCGGAATACTGCTCGCGGCGCTGGTCATGCGGTCGAGCCGGAAGAAGGCGCCGGCGGCGAAATAGGTCGCCGCCACCTCGCCGATCGGCCTGTCGGTGCGGTCGGCGACCAGGACAATGTCGGGCGCCGCGGTGAGCGAGGGCAGATTGGCCAGACACCCGGCAAGGTCTGCTGGAACTCCGGCCTCGACGAGCTTGGCTTTGCGCGTGGCCCGCGCGCTCAAACTCTCCTCGGACAGCGCGCCGTCGAGCGCCGCTTCGACGGCGGCGATGCCGTCGCGGTAATGCGCAACGACCTCGGCCAGGCCTTTGGACAGATCGACATTGCGCAGGAACCAGATGATGCGGTCGAGCAGGATGTCCTGCACCGCCGCGTAAAGCTCGAGCTGCAGTTTTCCGGAAACGCGATTGTCGAGCCCGTCGATCGCGGTGTTGAGCGCGGTCATGCCAAAGCTGTCGCGTACCGCGGCGAAGGCCGCGGCGATGGCGGCAGGCTGAGCGCCGGTCTGGTCGGCGATGCGCACGATCAGCGACGGCCCGCCGCGGTTGATCATCGAATTGCCGAGCTGGGTGGCGATGATCTCGCGGCGCAGGCGATGATGCTCGAGCGCGTCGGGGAAACGCTCGGCGATGGCTTTGGGGAAATAGCGGCCGAGCTCGCGGGCCAGATAGGGATCATCGGGCACCGTGGACTCCAAGAGATCCTCGTCGAGCGTCAGCTTGGCATAGGCGAGCAATACCGAAAGCTCCGGCCGGGTGAACGGCTCGGCGCGGCGGCGGCGCTCGGCAAGCTGCGCGTCGTCGGGCAGATACTCGACCGCGCGATCCAGGTGGCCGCGCTTCTCCAAGGTCTGGATCAGGCGCTGCTGGAAGCCAAAAGCCTCCATGCCGCGCCGCTCGGCGAGCGACAGCGCCAGCGGCTGCAAATAATTGTTGCGCAGCACCAGCGCCGCGACGTCATCGGTCATTTCGGCGAGCAGCGCGTTGCGCCCCGCCATGGTCAGCCGACCGTCGCGCAACGGCATGCTCAGCGCGATCTTAAGATTGACCTCCATGTCGGAGGTGTTGACGCCGGCCGAATTGTCGATGGCGTCGGTGTTGAGCCGAATGCCGCGCAACGCTGCCTCGATGCGGCCGCGTTGCGTCATGCCGAGATTGGCGCCCTCGCCGATCACCTTGCAGCGCAGATCTTTGCCAAAGACGCGGACGGCATCGTTGGCGCGGTCGCCGACCGCCTCGTCACTTTCGTCGGCGGCGCGGATATAAGTGCCGATGCCGCCGAAGAAGATCAGATCGACTTGCGCTTTGAGGATGGCGCGGATCAAGTCCTGCGGTGTCAATCGTTCGCCGACGCCGAGGAGCTTTTGCGCCTCCGCCGACAGCTTGATTTCCTTGGCCGAGCGCGGGTAAACGCCGCCGCCTTTGGAGATCAGCGCCTTGTCGAAATCCTGCCAGCTCGAGCGCGGCAGATCGAACAGGCGCTGGCGTTCGGCGAAGGTGCGCTCCGCATCGGGGTCGGGATCGATGAAAATATCGCGGTGATCGAAGGCGGCGACGAGCTTGGTGGTCGTCTCGCGCAACATGCCGTTGCCGAACACGTCGCCCGACATGTCGCCGACGCCGACCACCGTGAACGGCGTCGTGGCAAGGTCGATGTCCATCTCGCGGAAATGGCGCTTGACCGATTCCCAGGCGCCGCGGGCGGTGATGCCGATTTTCTTGTGGTCGAACCCGGCGGAGCCGCCGGAGGCGAAAGCGTCGCCGAGCCAAAAATCGTGGGCGATCGCGATGTCGTTGGCGATGTCGGAGAACGTCGCGGTGCCCTTGTCGGCGGCGACGACCAGATAAGGATCGTCACCCTCTTTGCGCACGACGTCGCGCGGCGGCACGATGCCGGCCGTGCCGATATTGTCGGTGATGTCGAGCAGCGTCGACATGAAGATCTTGTAGGTGGCGATGCCTTCCGCCTGGATGGCTTCGCGCGAGCCGCCGGCCGGCAGATATTTCGGCACGAACCCGCCCTTGGCTCCGACCGGCACGATCACGGCGTTCTTGACGTTCTGCGCTTTGACCAGGCCCAAAATTTCGGTGCGGAAATCCTGCGGCCGGTCGGACCAGCGAATGCCACCGCGCGCCACTTTGCCGAAGCGCAGATGCGCGGCCTCGAAGCGGGGCGAATAGACGAAAATCTCGTAGAGCGGCCGCGGCAACGGCATGGCGTCGATCTTGCGGCTCGAAAATTTGATGGCGATGACGTCCTTGGGCTGGCCGTCGCGGCCGAGCTGATAAAAATTGGTACGGATCGCCGCCTGCACCGCATTGACGAAGTGGCGCAGGATGCGGTCCTCGTCCAGGCTTTCGACCGCCTGCAATGCGGTTGCGATGGCGGCGGCGATCTCGGCCTCGCGCGCCGCGCGCTCGTCGTTCGACGCCGGCAGATGCGGATCGAACCGGGTGTGAAACAGGGTCACGATCTGCGCGGCGATGGCCGAATGCTTGCGCAGCGTCGCCCACATATAACCCTGCGAATAAGGCACGCGGATCTGGCGCAGAAAGCGCGAGATGGCGCGAATGAGCGCGACATCGCGCCAGCCGAGCCCGGCCAACAGCACCAGCGCGTTATAGCCGTCGCTCTCGGCCCGCTTGCCCATGACGACCAGGAAACAGGCTTCGAGGCGCTGCTCGAGCGCGGCAAGGTCGATCGGCTCACCCGACGCGCTTTCCAGCTCCATGTCGTGGAACCAAATCTCCGCCGTGCCCTCGGGCTTGATGTCGTAAGTGCGCTCGTCGACGACGCGGAAGCCCATGTCCTCGAGCACCGGCACGCGTTCGGACAGCGAAATCGGCCGGTTCTGGCTGAACACTTTCAGCCCCGCGCGCGACAACCCGGCGCCGCCCAGGCGATAAAAATCGACACCGAGCGGCCGTTCCGCCGTGAGCAATTCGAGGACGCGGATATCGCCGACGGCGATCGCCGGAGCATAAACCTCGCGATAATCGATCGGGAAGGCGCCGCGGTAGCGCATCGCCAGTGCGTGCGCCTTGCCCGGCTCGTAGGCAGCGGCGAGCGCTTCGTTCAGGCCGTCGATCCAGCTGCGCACGATGGCCTCGACCGCGTGGTCGAGCGTGGCGCGATCGGGATCCGGCGCTTCGCCCTCGGAACGGCCGATGATGAAGTGCACGCGCACCAGCGGGCCTTCGGTGAAAAACGGATAGAAGGCGCGCACCTCGCCGTTGAACGCGGTTGCGAGATAATCGCCGATCAGCGCCCTGATCCGTCCGTCGTAGCGCTCGCGTGGAACGTAAACGAGGACCGAGACAAAGCGGTCGAAGCGGTCGCGCCGCGGCAGCACGCGCACGCGCGGGCGCTCGTCGAGCTGCAGGATGGCCAGCGCGAAGTGGTAGAGCAGGTCTTCGTCGATCTGAAACAATTCGTCGCGCGGATAGGTCTCCAGCACGTTGACCAGCGCCTTGCCGGAATGACTCGCATGATCGAAGCCGGCGCGGCCAATGACGTCGTCGGCCTTGCGCCGCAAATAGGGAATGGCGCGCACCGACCGCGTATAGGCGGTCGAGGTGAACAGCCCGCAGATGCGATATTCACCGACCAGCTTGCCCTGCCGGTCGAAACGCTTGACGCCGATATAGTCCATGTCGACGCGGCGATGCACCGGCGAGCGCAAGGTCGACTTGGTGATGACAAGGAGCCGCGGCTGCTCCAGGAACGCACGAATGTCCGGCGTGATGACGAGCGGCTGGTTCCAGCGCTGCAACGGCCGCACGTCGCGCGAGCGCAACAGCCCGAGTCCGGTCTCGAACATCGGCTCGAGCACGTCGGCATCGCCGGTGAAGGCGTAATCGCGCGCGCCGAGCAGCGTGAAATTGTCCGCCGCCAGCCATTCCAAAAACTGCACGGCTTCGGCAATTTCGCCAGCGTCGAGCGGCGGCGGATTGGCGCGCAGTTCGGCGATGATCGCGCGCAGCCATTCCAGCATCGGCCGCCAATCCTGTACGGCGACGCGCACCTGAGAGAGAATGTCTTCGAGCGCGCGCACGATCTCGGCACGCCGCGCTGCCTCCGCGACGTCCTCGATGTGAATGTGGATGAAGCTTTCATGCCGGCCGCCGTCTTTCGCGGCGCCCTTAAACGCCGTCAGCGTCCCCGCAGCGTCGCGCTCCACCGCGAACACCGGATGGACCAGGAGGCGAATGTCGAGGCCGTGTTGATTGAGCTCGCCGACGACCGAATCGAGCAGAAACGGCATGTCGTCGTTGATGATGTCGAGCACCGCCACGGTGCGCGTCACCGGCGCCGGCGCCGGCTCGAAGCTGATCTTGGGCGCGCCGGGCTTGCGTACCGCGAGCAACGACCACGACCGCTCGGCGATGGCGGCAAGCTCGTCGGGCCCGTAGCACTGCAAATCGTCGGGCACCGCGGAGCCGAGCAATTCGGCAAGGAACGTGCCGGGGATATCGCTTCTGCGCTTCGCCAGCACCGCGGCGGCAGCGCCGATGCGCGCCTGCCCGGTGCCTTCATCCGTATTAAGGGGAAAATCCTGGACGTTCATGCTCCCGTCCCGGCTGGTCAGCGCGGTCGGCTCCGATAATACTCACACCCGGCGCGCATCCGCCATTGCAACCCTTGTAGAGATGGCGTGCGGCAAGGACGTTTCACAGGGGACACATATGGCCAAGCAGAGCAGCAAAACAGGCAAAGCCAAGGCGAAACCGCGCCCCAGCGCCGCGGCCGGCGACGATACCAAAATCACGGCGTTGACGCTCGAGCCGGCAACCCTGTCACCCGACATGGCGACCTATTTCGCCAAATGCGAGGAAAAGCTCGGCTTCGTGCCCAATGTGCTCAAGGCCTATGGTTTTGACATGGCCAAGCTCACGGCCTTCGTCGGCATGTACAACGATCTGATGCTGGCGCCGTCGGGCCTGAGCAAGCTCGAGCGCGAGATGATCGCGGTCGCGGTATCGTCGCACAATCGCTGCTACTACTGCCTGGTCGCCCATGGCGCCGCGGTGCGGCAAATGTCCGGCGATCCGGTGCTGGGCGAATTGATGGCGATGAACTTTCGCGCGGCGCGCTTGTCCAAGCGCGAGCGCGCGATGCTCGACTTCGCCTTCAAACTCACCGCCGAGCCGTGGCTGGTCGAGGAAAGCGACCGCGCCGCGCTGCGCCGCTCGGGCTTCAGCGACCGCGATATCTGGGACATCGCCGCCGTCGCCGGCTTCTTCAACATGACGAACCGCGTGGCATCCGCCACCGATATGCGGCCGAACAGCGTGTATCACGGCCAGAGCCGGTGAGATTTTTCAGCGGACGCAGCCACGGCATGTCGCTATCATGCCGGCCGTGAATCGGAATCTGGGGGGCTTACGATGCACGCGAATTTTCGACGAGGCGCTGCGCTTGCGGCTTTTGCCGTCCTGCTGACGACAACTGGCGCCGTCGCGCAGCCGGCAAGGTTGCCGCCGAGCGAAATCCAGACCACGTTCTTCAACGGCCAGCCGTTCACGGCGTCGACGCTGTCGAACGTCAAATACAAGATGACGTTCCTGGCCGATGGCAAGATGAAGCGCGAGCCGATCGGCTCGGGCAACAAGGGCGAAGGCACCTGGAAGCTGTCGAAGGACGGCTTTTGCACCACCTGGGGCGGCGCCACCATGGCCAATTGCTTCACGCTGGTGAATGCCGGCGCCAACAAGTGGTCGGTGATGAAGGGCTCGACCATCCAGGCGATCTGGACGAAGTGAAAGACGCTTCCTCAAATATGGGCTGACAGATCGCGGATCGTCGGCGCTTCGCCAGTGAGTGGGTTCGCCGGATCCCAAGCATAGCGCAGCGTCTCGAAGCGCATGGCGCGGGCATCGAGCATAACGAGGCGCCCGACCAGGCCTTCGCCGAAGCCGACGATCTCGCGGATCACTTCCAGCGCCATCATTGAACCGACGACGCCGGCTAGCGCACCGAGAACGCCAGCCTCGGCGCATGCCGGCACGGTGCCGGGCGGCGGCGGCTCCGGAAACAGGCAGCGATAGGTCGGGTTTGGCCTGCCGTCGGCGCCGCGTTCGTAAGCGCGGATTGTGGTCAGCGTGCCGTCGAACGTACCGATGGCCGCCGTGACGAGTGGCTTCTTCGCGAAGTAACAGGCGTCGGCGACCAGATAGCGGGTGGCGAAATTGTCGGAGCCGTCGGCGACGACGTCATAACGCCCGATCAGATCGAGCGCGTTCTGCGCGGTCAGCCGGACGCCGTGCGGCTCCACGGCGACGTGGGGATTGAGCCGCTGGATCTCCTCCTTGGCGGTGTCGACCTTGGGCCGGCCGACATCGGGCGTGGCATGGATGATCTGCCGTTGCAGGTTCGACAGCGAAACCACGTCATCGTCGACGACGCCCAGCGTGCCGACACCGGCGGCGGCGAGATACATCAGCGCCGGCGCGCCGAGACCGCCGGCCCCGATCACCAAGACGCGGGCGCGGCCGAGCGCGGCCTGGCCCGGGCCGCCCACCTCGCGCAGCACGATGTGGCGCGCGTAACGTTCGAGTTCTTCGGCGCTCAGCATGACGACAGCATAGACCGGAACGGCGCGGCGGACGATCATGAAGCCGCGACGAACGTACCTAAGTCATTATTTTGTGAGGCCGAGAAAGCGGCCTTGATCGCATGGAAAGCACTCTGTTCGCATTGGTGATCTTGTCAAGGATCGTAGACCGCCGGAGGCGGCGGCGCTTCGCGCCGTCCTTGACAAGATCACCAATGCGAACAACCAGCATCCATGCGATCAAGGCCGCCATCCGATCAGTCTAAATATATAGATCCGGGGCACGCAGGCACATTGCGCCGCCCCACCGTTGCGCTAGGCTGATCCCGCGCGCGGGGCGGTGGTCATGAAGATTGCGGGCATCGTCGCCGGCCTGCTGGTGCTGGCGCTACCAGGAATACCAATAGACGCGGCAGCGAAAATCGCCGCGAAGAAGCCCGCCATCGCTGCCAAGCCGGCAACGGACGATCCCGATTCCGCGGTCGAAAATATCGAGCCGCCATCGCAGGGCGCGCTGGCGGCGGCGGGATGGCGCATCATCGATGACCTGGTGACGGGCGCGCGGCTCGGCCTGCCAAGCGCGCTGGTGCCCAAGATCGCGCCGGCCCGCATGGGCAGCCGCTGGACGTCGCGAGGGGGTCAAATCGACATCGAGACATTTCGCCTGCACGAGGGCGCGTTGGCGGCCTTGTTCGACACCGAAAGGAAATTCCGCCGTCGCATCGTCGAACATTCCACGCTCTCCCCCGACTCCTTCGTCATGTCGGGAATGCAGGGCCTGAAAAGATTCATCGTCCGCGTCCAGTCGAGCGGCGGCGAGCTCCGCGGCGTCACCATTCTGTTCGACCAGGCCATCGAAGGCGTCATGGCGCCGATCGCTGCCGCAATGGCCAATTCCTACCAGGGCTTTCCCGACCCGAATGCCGCGGCGCCGCCGGGATTGCGGCGCAGCGTCGAATACGGCACCGCCATCGTGGTGAGCGGCCAAGGGTATCTGATCACGTCGGCGCAGATCGCCGACGGCTGCCAGGCCATCGCCATTCCGGGTTTTGGCCATGCCGAGCGCATTGCCGTGGACAAGGCCACCGATGTCGCGCTGCTGCGCGTTTACGGGGCGCAAAATCTGATCCCGGCGGCGCTCGCCGGCGACAGCGGCACGGGCGATGATCTTACGCTTGTCGGCGTCTCCGATCCGCTGGCCCAGGCCGGCGGCGGCGTAGTCACGCGCGCGCCGGCGCGCCGGAACGCGCAACGCCTCGACCCGGCGCCAAAGCTTGGCTTCTCCGGCGCGGCGGCAATCGACGCGCAAGGCCGCTTCGCCGGCATGGTGGATTTGCAGTCCACTGCAGTCGCCGGCGCGGGCGCCGTCAATCAGGCGACGCTGATACCGGTCGAAACGCTGCGCGCCTTTTTGCAAACGCAGAACATCGCTTCCGCAAGCAGTCACGCTCCAATCGATCAATCAGTGGTCCGCGTGATCTGCGTGCGGAAATAACCACCATCATTCCGGGACGCGGGCGAAGCCCGCGGGCCCGGAATCCATAACCCCTGCATGTCCGGCAAACGATGAACATCCGAACAGTTCTTCAAGGATTGTGATTATGGATTCCGGGTTCCTCGCGGAGCCTGTCATCGGGCCGGCCACTTCGGGCCGGACCCGTTGGCTCGGCCCCGGAATGACGACAAGTGTCGTCATTTATTCTCAAACTTCGGCGGCCGCTTGTCGATGAAGGCGTGCATGCCCTCGCCCTGGTCGTGGGTCGCGAACAGTGAATGGAAGATGCGCCGCTCGAAGCGGATGCCTTCGGCCTGCGAGGTCTCGAAGGCGCGATTGACCGCCTCCTTGGCCGCCAGCACCGACGGCAGCGACATCGCGGCGATGGTCTCGGCGACTTTCATGGCCTCGTCGAGCAGGCTCGCCGCCGGCACGACGCGCGCCACCAGGCCGGCGCGCTCGGCTTCCGTAGCATCCATCATCCGGCCGGTGAGGATGAGATCCATGGCCTTGGCCTTGCCGACCGCGTGGGTGAGCCGTTGCGTGCCGCCGATGCCGGGAATGATGCCGAGTTTTATCTCCGGCTGGCCGAACTTTGCATTGTCGGCGGCGATGATGAGATCGCATTGCATGGCGAGCTCGCAGCCGCCGCCCAACGCAAAACCCGCCACCGCGGCGACGACTGGCTTGCGCGCTGCCGCCGCCTGATGCCAGTCGGCGCAAAAATCGCCGAAGAAGGCATCGGCAAAATCCTTGTCGGCCATTTCTTTGATATCGGCGCCCGCCGCGAAAGCTTTTTCCGATCCGGTGATGACCATGCACCCGATATTGCTGTCGGCCTCAAACGCCGCGATCGCCCGGCCAAGCTCGCCCATCAGCGCGCGGTTGAGCGCGTTGAGTGCTTGCGGACGGTTGAGCCGAATGACACCGACCCGGCCGCGCGTTTCGACAATGATGTTTTCGTAAGCCATGCTTGCCGCTCCCGAATGCTCTTCGCCTAGCCGAATTTTGAGCCCACAGCCACTCTGTTATGATGCCCCGACCGGGAGGACGCTGTGAAGCCAAATGAATTGATTGCCTATGCGGGCATTGCGGCCGGATTGATTATCGCCGCGACCGTGGCCATCGCATTCTTGATCAGGCCGGCGCAGGCCGCCGACGATCCGCCGCTGATGCTGGCGCGCGACGGCTTCTTCTACGTCAACGCCAAGACGACGACGGTCGACGGCAAGGACTATGTCAGCCATCAGATGTATGTCGAGGTGCGCATCCCAGCCAAACAAACGCACCCCTACCCGATCGTCATGGTGCACGGCGGCACCATGTCGGGCACCAATTACACCGGCACGCCCGACGGCCGCGAAGGCTGGGCGCAATATTTCGTGCGCCAGGGCTATGCGGTCTATGTGGTCGACCAGCCCGGCCGGGCGCGCTCCGGCTATCTCGCCGCGGCTTACGGGCCGATGCACAATGTCGAACGTGGCAATGCGCTGTCGCGCTTCGTCGCCCAGGAAAAATTCAAGCTGTGGCCGCAGGCGGCGCTGCACACCCAGTGGCCGGGCAGCGGCGCGCCGGACGATCCGGCAACGGTGCAACTTGCCTCAAGCCAGATGCCGGCGATCGCCGATTTCGCCGCGCAGCAATTCCTCAATCGCGATGCGTTGCTGGCGCTGCTCGACAAAATCGGACCGGCGATCCTGCTCACCCATTCGCAAGCCGGCGCCTTCGGTTGGCCGGTGGCGGATGCGCGGCCCGATCTGGTCAAGGCGATCCTGGCGATCGAGCCGAACGGCCCGCCGTTCTATCAGGTCGAATTCAAAGGCGCGCCGGATTGGTTCAAGCAAGGCACGCTGGCGCTGCCTTATGGAATAACAGCGGTGCCGCTGAATTATTCGCCGCCGGTCAAGGACTCTTCCGAGCTGAAGATGGTGCAGCAGGACAGGGCCGAAGCGCCCGACCTGGTGCGCTGCTACGCCCAAGCCGAGCCGGCGCGGCAACTGCCCAATCTGCAGAAAATGCCGATCCTGGTGCTCACGGCGGAAGCGTCCTACCAC
>Ga0210398_10003351_pt1 | contig 15376 bp, 14 predicted proteins | sample IncBWC4OmetaG_FD_161047 | JGI IMG/M metagenome (GOLD analysis project Ga0210398, IMG submission 161047) | Forest soil microbial communities from Barre Woods Harvard Forest LTER site, Petersham, Massachusetts, United States - Inc-BW-C-4-O | ecosystem: Environmental > Terrestrial > Soil >...
TCCTCCGTGACGCCCATATCCAGGCCGAGTACGTCCAGCGTTTCGTTCGCGATGGCGGCCGTACGGGATGGGACATGGAATTCGTCGGTGGCGGTGACACCATGCACCGCATGGCCGGCATTGGTCAGGCGCCTGCCCAGCACCAAGCCTGCCTGACCCTTGCCGCTGGAGGACATATACAGCGCAGTCGGCTGCGTATCGTGACACTTCATCTGGTCCAGCAGTTCCAGCGTGGTGTCCAGGTAGGCAAGTGCCGACGCCACATCGAACATCGGATTGTCGTTCAGGATATGCGGGCGGCCGCCGGCGGACCGAACATGCGCCGCCCGTTCATCCAACGCCGCTCGCTGCGCCTCTCGCGTCGGGACGAACAACACCTCGGCGCCGAGCAGGTAATCGACCAGCAGGTTGCCTTGCACGACATCCGGCTTCCTGCCTTCAAGCACCAATATGGTCTTCAGCCCGAGCTTGTTGCATGCCCCGATCGTCTGCCGCGCCGAGTTCGATTGGATGTCGAGTCCGACAATAACCGTATCGGATCGTTCGACCATCGTGCGAGCCAGGCGAAATTCCAGATTGCGCAGCTTGTTGCCACCGAACGCGACCCCGGTGAGATCGTCGCGTTTGATCAGGATGCGCGGGCCACCCAGGACGCCCGACAGGTTCCGGGCTTCCTCGAGCGGGGTCGGCGTGAGCGCAAGACGAATGCGCGGCACACGTGCGATCCGCTCGCGGATCCAGGCGTACCGATCGTCACCAGCGTTGCTCATCAGTGCTTTTCGATGTTCCAGTAGCTGATCACATAGCCGCCCAGCACGCCCGAGATGTTCCTGCCATACGCGTTCTGCTGATCGAACTGACCTGCGGGCACATACGGTATGAACTGCCACATATGCTTCTGAAACGTCTCGAACGCTGCCTTGCGCGCGGCATCGTCTGGCGCGGCAAGCACGGCGTGTCGCAGGTCTTCACCCTGGGGATCGCAGGGAAAGCCCATCCGGCTGCTGGAATTCGGACCGCATGAGGTGTCGAGTACCGAATTGGTCAGCGGATTGAACGCGGTGCCACCAAGGGAATACGTCGCGGTCACGTTCCAGCCCCCCTTGCCGCGCGTCGTCAGGCGCTGGAACACGCTGGTCCAGTCGCCCATCTGAAGATCGACGTTGACGCCGGCATCGCGCAGCCGTTGCGCAAGAAGTTGCGACATCACGTTGATGATGGGCAGTTGCGGTGTGCCAAGGACGATAACCGGTTCGCCCTTGTACCCCGCCTCCGCCAGCAGTTGCCTGGCCTTCGCGACATCCGTCTTGCGGTACGGTTCCGATCCGACCTCGGTCCCCAGCAACGACCCGCACACGCTGAATGAATAGCAGGTGGACCAGGGCGTTTCGCCGGCGACCGCCTGCATGAACTCCTTCTGGTCGATCAACAGAGCGAGTGCCTGGCGGGCGCGAGCATCGTTGAACGGTGGCAGCTCGAAATTCGGCCGAACCCAGGCGACCGAGGGCAGCGAGGCGGTACGGCGGACCGTGACGCCATGCTGCTTCAGGAACGCCACCATGTCCGAGGGAACCGTGTCCCAGAAATCGACCTCGCCGGTCACCAGCGCGTTCGCGGCCGTGGCCGGATCCGGCATGATCTGCCACACGACCCGATCAACCTTGACAATGCGCGCACCGGCCGCGCCATCGGGCGGCTCCGTCCGCGGGATGTAGTCAGGATTGCGATCGAACACGACACGATGGCCGCTCTCGCGTTCGCTCGCGACATAGCGAAACGGACCGGAGCCGATGGGGTCGGTCATCGACACCGAAGCGTCGCGCTTGGCGTCAGCCTCGCGCATGATCGCGGCAATCGGTGCGCCCGGGCCTGCAAGCAGGAACTCCAAGAGGCCGAATGGCTGTTTCAGCGTGAGCGTGAACGTCGACGGATTGACGATGCCCATGGTCGCCAGCCTGGCCTTGAGCTCACCGCCGGTGGCGCTGCCGTCCATCCAGTGCTGGAGCGAAGTCGTCACATCACGCGTGGTGACCTCGCCGCCATCATGGAACTTGAGGCCCGGCCGCAGACTGAAGGTGTAGGTCAGCCGGTCCGGGCTGATCACCTCCTTGTCCACCATCAAAGGCTTCGGCGACAGCGACTGATCGAGCGCGAACAGGGTGTCGAACACCATCTGCGAGTAGATGCGCCCGATCTGGTTGGCGGCACGCGTGGGATCGAGTTCGGCCACATCCGCGCTCGGCACCACCTGCAGCACATTCCTCGGAGCTTGTGCGCAGACTTGTGCGCCAGCGACGCAGAGCAGGCCACAAAGCGACAGCGCGGCCAGCGAAACCGACGACATATGACCCCCTTCCTGCTCCCAGCGACTGGGCGGAGCTCAACAGTCCGTATCATCCGGGCGTTTCGCCAGATCCGCGCCAATCCATGCCGATGGGCCGGTGACCAATGGGCGGAGAGTGTGCTGGTCTACGGCGCTGGACATCGTTCCTCCTGTGCCGGTGGGCCATGAAGACACTGCTGATCGTATATCACTCGCTGACCGGTGGCACACGCCAGATGGCGGAAGCCGCGGCACAGGGTGCACGGAGCGAGCCTGACATCGACGTGCGGTTGCTGGCTGCGCCAGATGCTGATGGCGATGATGTGCTGGCGGCTGATGGGTATATCTTCGCCACACCGGAGAACCTCGCCGCGCTAGCGGGGAAGATGAAGGACTTCTTCGATCGCAGCTATTATGCCGTGCTGGATCGTATCAACGGGCGTCCCTACGCGATCTTGATCTGCGCCGGCAGCGACGGCGAGAATGCCGCACGGCAGATCGCGCGTATCGTGACGGGATGGCGGCTGCGTGCGATTGCCGACCCGTTGATTGTTTGTACTCATGCGCAGACGCCGGAGGCGATTCTCGCGCCCAAGCAGATCGGGGCGGAAGACCTGGGGCATTGCGGGGACGTTGGCGCGGCGCTCGCAGCGGGGCTGGCGGCGGGGATTTTCTGAGCAGCATCCTTAGTCAGAGCGAGGAGCTTGCGGACAGCGATCTCACTGAGATGGAGATTGCCGCGTCGCTTCGCTCCTCGCAATGACAGGGTGCGGGCTGTCAGTTCGTCAAATTGTAAAACTTGGCTGCGTTGTCGCAGGTGATCTTGCGGATGTCCTCGTCCGACAGCCCCTTGAACTGCTCGTCGATATACTTCGTCGACTCAGGCCAGATGCCGTCGGTGTGCGGGTAGTCGGAGCCCCACATCAATGTATCGGTGGTCATCAGGTTATTGACGTTGAGCAGCTTGGGTCCGATCGGATCGAACTGGAACGTCGCCTTGCACTGGCGCTGCCAGTACTCGGACGGCTTCAGCTTCATCAGATCGCGGAACCGGTCTTCGAACTCAAAGTCCATGCGATCGAGCGCGTAGGGGATCCAGCCAATGCCGCTCTCGCCGAACGACACGCGCAGACGCGGATAGCGCTCGAACACGCCCGCACCGATCATCGCTGCCAGAATGTGGATCAGTCCCATCTGGAACGCCGATACGCCGGTGAACATCGCGGCACGGCGCACCTGGCCCGATGTCATCTCACGCGCGCGCGGCGGCGTAGTGGGGAAGGTATGGAAGTGCAGCGGCAACTGCACCTCGTCGACGGCCTTCCACAGCGGCTCCCAGCATGGATGCCACATCGGCTCCATGTCCCACGAGCAGGACAGTTCCAGCCCCTTAAGGCCCATCTTGGCGCAGCGGTGGATTTCCGCGACCGCCCACTCGACGTCGCCGTATGGCAGGCATGCCAGGCCGATGTGGCGGTCGGGATAGACGCTGCAGAAATCCTTCAGCCAGTCGTTGTAGATCCTGAACATCTCCGCCGCTGCCTCGTGGTCTTTCAGCTTGGAGGCAGAGCCGAGGATGCCGAAGATCACCTCGGCATCGACGCCGTCACGGTCCATGTCCTTGGCGCGCAGATGCGGATCGCTGACGCGGCGGATGTCCTTCTGGCCGTCGGCAAACAGGCCGGTCTCCGCCATGATATCGACGCGGCGATTTTGGCCGGGGATCAGCTTGGCGCCGCTCGGGCCGACGCCGTTCTTTAGGCCGAAATTGGCGCCGTTCTTGGTGACCCACATCGGTCCGTCGGGACCGTCGGTCACATACGGCATGCGGTCCTTCAACTCCTGCGATGCTTCCGACGTGAACAGATCGGGCGGCATCCACGGCATGTCGAGGTGGCAATCGGCCGATATTCGATTGTAGCGCATTGGGTTCCCTTCCTTTGGAAGCTCAGCGATTTGACGACAGCTTCCGCCTGTTGGGGACAGCTGGCAAGTTGGCAGCAACGCGGCGGCTGTTCCGTTGCATGTGACCCGCCTCGGGCGTTCGTGATGCTCACCGGATACGGGCGCTGGCGTTGGACACCCGACACAGGTCCAGCGAGAGAACTCATGAATTACATTTTCTGGTTGATTGGCGTGATTGTGGTGATTGCTGCCGTGCTCAGCTTCCTGGGATTGCGGTGACAGATTGCGAGGGTCGCCATACCGAGCGCTACACTGTCCAGCAACGGCAGTCGGCGCCCGGCCGCCATGCCCGGCATCAGTTTGGGGAACCGCGCCTTCAGCTGCGGACGACTACGCCTGTCACCCTATAGCAACGCCCGCAAAGTCCGCGGCTCAGTAACCAGGGTAAGCGTAGCCGTACGGCGCATAATATGGCGGAGGATAGTACGGAGGCGGATAGTAGACGGGCGGGGGGACGTAGACTGGCGGCACGCCGATAAAGACTCCCCCTCGCCAGCAGCAGCTCCAGCGGTTACCGTGCCATCCCCAAGCGCCGCCATGCCAAGCACCTCCACCGTGCCAGCCGCCGCCCCCTCCATGCCAGCCGCCTCCGCCACCATGCCAGTCGGCACGTGCGAGCGGCGCCGTGAGGATCAGAAGGCCGACGACAGCGAGAGCTGCGGCGCCCGAGATGCGGAGTGAATTGCGTCGCATGACGGACAACTCCTTTGACGAGCGTACAGTCTTGACGAACATGGCGGCAGAGTTGTGGCGGAAAAGCTGACCAGGCGCGAATCTGCAAGTCGCCATGAGCCGAGGGGAGGTGCGGCGCACCGTCACGGGGTCACGAACCAACCTTCGCGAGTTCGGCGTGCGGCCCGGATGCCTTGCTCTCTGGCTCGACAGCCGTTTGTTGGTCCAGAACCGCCAGGCTAGGTAGCCGTACGGTCACGGTGGTACCGAAACCGGGCACGCTTGCCAGCGTCAGTGAGCCGCCATGCTGTTCCACCAGACCCTTGCTCAACGGTAGCCCAAGGCCTGTGCCTCTGCGCTTCCCGGTCTGGGCATTCTCCACCTGGGCAAACGGCAGCACGATGCGCGGAAGGTCATTGGCGCTGATGCCTATGCCGGTGTCCGCCACGCGGATTACGCAGTCAGTACCGACCTGTCCTGCGCTGATCGTCACCGTCCCGCCGCGTGAGGTGAACTTGATGGCGTTCGATAACAGGTTGATCAGGATTTGCCGCAGCCGCACCTCGTCGGCGTTCAACGGTGGAATGCGCTCGTCGATCTTACACTGCACCTCGACGCCGGCTTGCCTGGCGATACCTTCCAGCAAATCCACGGAGCTTTGCACCTTGTCCGCGACGTCCAGCGGCGTCTTGTGCAACTTCAGTTCGCCTGCTTCGTGACGAGCATAACTCTGGATCTGTTCGATGATGTCGATGATGTGGTTCGTGTTCCGGTCGATGCGCTCGCAATAGTCCAGCACCTTCGCATCCTGGGAGCGGGTGGCGATGCGCTCCGCGCACCCCGACACAGCCATCAGTGGCGTGCGGAGTTCGTGGCTGAGATAGGCGAAGTAGCTGCTCCGGGCGCGTGCCGCCTCTTCCACGCCCTGCTGCCCGACACGCGCCGTCGTGCTCTCGATGGTACGCGCCTCCAGGCGCCGGCCGATGGCCGCTGCCATGGCGAGATTAATGACGATCAGGGCCAGCGTGCAGGCAACGCTGAGCGCCAGGAAGCGCCAAACCCGGTCGGTCAGTTCGGCACTCGGCACGGCAACAGCGACCGTCCAGCCCGAAACGTCGGAGCGAGCCCAGGCGGTTGAGACACTGACACCCTCAAGCGTGCGCCCTGCTGTCGTGCCAGCCCCTACCGGCTTCTGCGCAATTGCCTGTAGGAAAGCCTGAGTTGCCTTCTGGCCGACGAACCGGGATTCGTCTTGTGACCGCGCAATAATGCTGCCCGTGCTGTCGATGACACCCGCGATCCAGCCGGCCGGCAAACGCTGCTGACGCAAGATCGCGCTCTTGCGCTCGGGGAACAGGCCGATGGAGAGATCGTAGATGACCTTGTCGTCTCGAATGACGGGCACTTCGACGCTGAGCACCGGGCGGCGCATCAGGCCGCCGATGTAAAGATCGGAAATCATCGGCTTGGCGGTGGCAAAGACCGTTTGGACTATATTGGGATTGCCGTGGCGCGGCAGCGGTTGGCCGAACTGTTGCAGAGTGTTGAGAACCTGCTGACCCGATGCATCGCTCAGGACCAAGTTGCTGCCGACGCCGCTGCGCTGAATAGCATTGCTGGCACGCACGTAAAATCTGGCGAGGTCGCCCTCGAGCAAGCTCTGGGATGTCGCGAGGGTCTCCGCGAGCACTGTGGCGGCGGCCACATCGCGATCGATGGCAACCATGACGGAGCGGGCGGTTGCGCCCGCGTCGCGCTCGACCAGCGCGCGCGCGTCAATCTCGGCGTTGTAGAGCAGCACAGCCGAGCCCAGCCAGACCGGCAGGGCAGTGGCGAGCACGACGAGCAGGAATTCCGAGCGAAATATAGTGGCGAGACGGCGCATGGGCGGCCGTCCTAGCGCAACTCACCGAACCGTGAGTGACAGGCTTGTCAAAACAACGCAATAATACGGCGAAGTAATGACTGGAGGATGGCTATCCGGCGATCACAGCGGTCACCCAGTCTGGTGGAGCCAAGGGGAGTCGAACCCCTGACCTCCTGAATGCCATTCAGGCGCTCTCCCAACTGAGCTATGGCCCCGGCCGTGCGGAGCGCGGCATATAGCGCCCGCCCTCCAGGCCGATCAAGGGGCGCCTAATGGCCGATTTCCTATACGCGCCGAACCCGGAGCACGTGGTTACCACCAACGTATGGGCGTTCCTGCACTGGCTGAGCACTGCGCGCGGGATCGACCTGGCGAGTTGGCGTGCGCTGCAGCGGTTCTCGGCGGACCGTTCCACGGAATTCCGCGCCGCAGTGGTGGAGTTCGCACGACTGCCGGAGAGACCCCTCCGGCTCGCCCGCCATTCCGGGGCGCGCGAGGCGCTGGTGTTCCGGAGAGTCGACGGCTCGCGCCTCGGGCTCAGCCGAGACGAGCTTATGCGCGTGAGTTTGGAGCCGTCCGCGTTGCCTGTCGAACTGTCGGCGCCGCTCGCCCGGCTCTGGCCCCCGGCCTCCTTGATCCGCCCGTGCGCCGATTTGTTGCTGCACACGGACCTGCGTCCCGACGACCGCCTGCTGGTCGTGGGTCCGGCCTGGCCCTGGCTCGTCGCGCTGTTGGAAGGGTCCGCCGTCATTATCGCGGCTCCCGCCGCTGCCACCCTGTTGGCAGTCGCGGCGGAGGAACGCGCGACCGTCATGGTCGCCCCCGCGCAGACCCTCGCCGAGGCGGCGTTCCAGCGCCCACGCAACCGCCCGAACCTCGCCAGCCTGCGTTCGATCGTCGCCACCGGCGGCCCGCTCTCGCCAGAGGGCCGACGCCGCATCTACACCTGGGTGAAGTCCGACATGATGCTGCTCGCCCGGACCAGCGACACGGTCTGGGGTAATCCGCTAGAGCCGGTTACGGTGCGGCCAATCGCCTCGCCGGCGCTCCTTACGCCGCCAGCCTCAAATCCGGTGACACCGTGAATCCCGCCTCGGTTTTCGAGCGAATCTCCTCCACAGTCACCTGCGGGGCGACATCGACCAGACGGAGCCCGCCTTCGCCCACCTCGAACACCCCGAGGTCGGTGATCACCAAGTCCACCACTCCCGCTCCGGTCAGAGGCAGGTTGCAGCGCTTCAGCAGCTTGGGCTTGCCGCCCGCGGTGTGCTCCATCAGCACCACGACGCGCTTCACGCCGGCCACCAGGTCCATGGCACCGCCCATCCCCTTCACCATCTTGCCGGGGATCATCCAGTTGGCGAGGTCGCCATTCTCCGCCACCTGCAAAGCACCGAGGATCGAGATGTCGATGTGCCCGCCGCGTACCATCGCGAAGCTCGCCGCGCTGTCGAAGAAGCTGGTGGTCGGCAGTTCGGTCACCGTCTGCTTGCCGGCGTTGATCAGGTCGGCGTCTTCCTCGCCTTCGAACGGGAACGGACCCATGCCGAGCATGCCATTCTCGGAGTGCAATTGGATCGACATGCCCTCAGGAATATGGTTCGCCACCAGCGTCGGGATGCCGATGCCGAGGTTGACGTAGAACCCGTCGCGCAGCTCACGTGCTGCACGTGCCGCCATCTGATCGCGCGTCCAGGCCATCGGCCCCTCCTTAGTAGCGCCTGCGCACGGTGCGCTGTTCGATCCGCTTGTCCACGGTGTCCAGTAGCACGATACGATCGACAAAGATGCCCGCGGTGATGATGTGATCCGGGTCGATCTGGCCGTTGGGCACGAGGTCCTCGACCTCCGCCACCACCACTTCCGCCGCGGTCGCCATGATCGGATTGAAGTTCCGCGCCGTCTTGCGATAGATCAGGTTGCCCTCGTGGTCCGTCTTCCAGGCATGGATCACCGCCAGGTCGGCACGGATACCGCGTTCCAGCACGCAGGTACGGCCGTCGAACTGCTTGGTCTCCTTGCCCTCGGCGATCTGGGTACCGGCGCCCGTCGCGGTGTAGAAGCCTGGGATGCCCGCGCCGCCTGCGCGAATGCGCTCAGCCAACGTTCCCTGCGGGTTGAACTCGATCTCCAGTTCGCCCGCCAGATATTGCTGTGCAAAGGTGGCGTTCTCGCCGACGTACGAGCTGATCATCTTGCGTACCTGGCGCGTCTTCAGCAGCACGCCCAGGCCGACATCGTCGATCCCCGCGTTGTTGGAGACGATGGTTAGCCCCTTCACGCCGCTTTCACGAATCGCCTCGATCAGCGCGGCGGGAATTCCGCACAGGCCGAACCCGCCCGACATGATCACCATGTCGTCGCGCAACAGCCCGGCCAAGGCGGAGCCCGCGCTCGGATAGACCTTGTTGACCGCCATTGCGCCCTCCTGCGCGCGCACCGTGCCACTTGGCTGGCGCGCGAGGCAAGGGCTAGCGCCTGTTCAGCTCCGCATGGATTTCAGCCGCGAGCGTCGGATTGGCACGGCGGATCTGGCTGGCGCGGAGGCTGGCGGCGATGTCCGGGCAACGCTGAGCCTGCCAATACTCAAGGAACAGGAGATCCGCCGCGGCCGCCTCGTTATCCACAAGCTGTAGCGCACGACGCAGTGCTTCGGTACGCGGGCCCTGCTTGTCAGCGCCGTCGCCTCGCATTGGCATTCCCTCCCAGAGATAGCGCACGGGCAGTTAGTCACCGCAAACGCACTTCACCAGTGCTCTATGATGACGCTCTGGTTAATTAAGGGTGTGCATGTATCCGCCTATCCGCGGAGATGGCATGCGACCCAGTGCCCGTCAGCGCTCTGTCGCAACTGTGGCTTCTCGGTTGCACAGAGCGGCAGTTCGCGGATCGGGCAGCGGGTGTGAAAGTGACAGCCCGTCGGCGGTCTGATCGGGTTGGGGACATCCCCTTGCAACCGGATGCGTTGGCGCTTCATCGTCGGATCCGGAATTGGCACCGCGGACAGCAGGGCCTCGGTGTACGGATGCAGCGGCGAGTCGTAAAGCGCGCGGGCCGGCGCCAGTTCCACGATCCGGCCGAGATACATCACCGCGACACGCGTGCTGATATGCTCCACAACCGACAGGTCGTGGGCGATAAAAAGATAGGTCAGGCTGAACTGCTCCTGAAGGTCCTCGAGCAGATTGATCACCTGCGCCTGGATCGACACGTCGAGCGCGGATACCGGCTCGTCGCACACGATCAGCTTCGGCGACACCGCGAGCGCACGCGCAATGCCGATGCGCTGACGCTGGCCGCCGGAGAACTCGTGCGGATAGCGCCGCATGTGATCGGCATTCAGGCCGACCGTCTCCAACAATTCGATGACGCGGTCTTCGAACGCCCGCCGGTTCTTCGCCAGACCGTGAATGGTCAGCGCCTCGCCGACGACCGCGCCGATCGTCATGCGCGGATTAAGCGATGCATACGGATCCTGGAAGATGATCTGCATGTCACGGCGCAGCGCATTGAGTTCGCCATGGTCGAACTCGATGACATTGCGGCCCTCGAACCAGATCTCGCCGGCAGTCGGTTCGATCAACCGCAGGATGCAACGTCCGGTGGTCGATTTGCCGCAGCCGGATTCGCCGACCAGGCCCAGCGTTTCGCCGGCGGCAAGCTCGAAGCTGACGTGATCAACGGCGTGCACCTCATCGACGGCGCGCCGCAACAGGCCGCCCTTCACCGGGAAGTTCTTGACCAGATCGGTGACGCGCAGAAGCTTCTCGTTCATCGCGCCGCCCGATACAGGATGCAGGCGACCTTGTGGCCCACCTCGACCGTGCGGAGTTCCGGCATCGCCTCGGTGCAGGCAGGCAATGCCGATTTGCAGCGCGGCGCGAAGCGACAGCCGGGCGGCGGATCGATCAGGCTTGGCACCACGCCGCCGATTGCCTCGAGCCGCGCTCGCTTGCCGGCGTCCTTGTCGATGCGCGGGATCGAGCGGATCAGGCCCTGCGTGTAAGGGTGCAGCGGACTGGCGAACAATTGCTCGACAGTCGCCTCTTCGACCACGCGGCCAGCATACATCACGACCACACGCTGCGCGGTCTCTGCGACGACGCCCATCGCATGGGTGATCAGCATGATTGCCATCCCCAGGCGCGATTTCATCTCGGCGAGAAGATCGAGGATCTGCGCCTGAATGGTGACGTCGAGCGCGGTGGTCGGTTCGTCGGCGATCAGCAGCCGCGGATTGCACGACAGCGCCATCGCGATCATCACGCGTTGCCGCATCCCGCCGGAGAACTGATGCGGATAGTCGTGCACCCTGCGTTCGGGCGTCGGGATGTGCACCAGACGCAGCATCTCGACGGCCCGGTCCATCGCTTCCCGGCGGTTCAGGTCCTCGTGCTGCCGGATGGTCTCGGCGATCTGCTGGCCCACTGTATAGACGGGATTCAGCGAGGTCATTGGCTCCTGGAAGATGATAGCGATCTGCTTGCTGCGGATCTGCCGCATCTCATCGGCGCCGAGTGGCACGAGGTCGCGGCCCTGCCACAGCACGCTGCCCTCGACGATGCGGCCGGGCGGCATCTGGATCAGCTTCAGCACTGTCATCGCGGTGACGGTCTTGCCACAGCCTGACTCGCCGACGACGCCCAGCGTCTCACCTCGGTCGATGACGAGGTCCACGCCGTCGACCGCGCGAACCATGCCGTCGTCGGTCCTGAAATGCGTCTTCAATCCGCGGATCTCGAGCAGCCGCTCAGCCATGCGTCACATGATGCGGCGCGGATCGAGCGCATCGCGCAGGCCGTCGCCGATGAAGTTGATGGTGAGCACCGCGAGGAAGATCGCGCCGCCGGCGAACAATGCCCAGTGCGGTGCGACGTCGAGCTGATCCTTCGCGTCGAACAGGATGCGGCCCCAGGTGGGAATGTCCGGCGGAAAGCCAAGGCCCAGGAACGACAGGGTGGATTCGGCGATGATTGCCGCGGCCACATCGATCGTGCCGGCGACGATCACCGGGCCGAGCGCGTTCGGCAGGATGTGGCGCACCACCAGGCGGAAGGTCGAGGCGCCGAGGGCACGCGCCGCCTCAACGAACTCCTTCTCGCGCAGCGCGAAGAACTGCGCGCGCACCAGGCGGGCCACAATCATCCAGCGAAAGGCGCCGATCCCCGCTACGACCAGGATGAACATCCCCAGTTCCGGACCCAGCCACGCAGTCAGCGAGTTGCGGAACAGGTAGATGAGCAGCAGCAGCACCGGCAGTTGCGGCAGCGACAGGAACAGATCGATCAGCCACATCAGCGCGGCGTCGATGCTGCCGCGCGATATGCCGGCGAGCGCACCGACAACAGTGCCGACGACGACCGAGACGGACATGGCCGCCAAGCCGACGGCGAGCGAGATGCGTCCGCCATACAGCATGCGCGCCAGCAGGTCCTGGCCCAGATCGTCGGTACCCAGTGGATGTGCCCAACTCGGCCCCTGCAGTTGCGCGGCGAAATCAATGTCATTGATCTGCACGCGCCATAGCAGCGGACCGAACGCCACCGCCAGGACCATCGCCAGCAGCACCACGGCGCTCGCCACCGCGAGGCGATGGCGTCGCAAGCGCCGCCACGCCTCGGTCCAGGGCGTGACGTGCCGCGCCCGCGCCCTCGCAACGGCGATCGCGGTCCCGGCGTCAGCGGTACGAGATGCGTGGGTCGAGCCAGCCATACAGCAGGTCCGCGATCAGGTTGAACATGATGACCAAACAGGCGAACACGAATGTGACACCCATGATCACCGGTGTATCGTTGGCCAAAATCGCGCTGATCAGCAGCGATCCGATGCCAGGCACCCGGAAGATCTGCTCGGTGATGATGGCCCCACCGAACACGATGGGCATCTGCAGGGCAATCAGCGTCACCACTGGGATCAACGCGTTGCGCACGATGTGCTTGAGCACTACGCCACTTTCCGGCAGACCCTTGGCACGCGCGGTGGTGACGTAATCCAACCGGATCACGTCGAGCACGGCGGAGCGCACAAAGCGCGTCCAGGTTGCGCCCTGAAAAAGCCCGATCACCGCGACCGGCATGATTGACTGCTTCAACTCCTCCCACCACCAGGCAAACCCGGTGGCGGCCAGGTCCGAGCGGAACACGAACGGCAGCCAGTCCAGATAGACGCTGAACACCAGGATGAACACGATACCGGTGAAGAAGACCGGCAGCGAGAATCCCATCAGGGCCAGTGTGCTGGCGATCTGGTCGAAGAGCGAATAGGGCCGCGTCGCGGCAAAGACCCCGACTGGCAGCGCGATCAGCAGCGCAAGTATCTGCGACGCACCGATAACGCCGAGGGTCGTCGGCAGGCGCTGCAGGATCAGCGTATTGACATCTATCCGACTGGCGAACGAGAAGCCCCAGTCGCCATGCAGCATGGCGACGAGCCAATGCAGGTAGCGCTGCCAGATCGGGTCATCCATGCCGAACTTGGTGCGCAGCGCCGCCTGCACCTCGGGCGGGATGGCGGGGTTGGTGGCGAGCTCGCTGAATGGATCGCCCGGCGCGAGTGCCAGGATGGTGAACAGCACGACGCTGATGCCGAGCAGGCTCGGTATGGCGATCAACAGGCGACGGATGAGGTAGCGGCTCAAGTCACCGACGCTCGCATCACGCGTCGCGGTACCAGTCCTGCACAGCGTAGAGATTGCTGTCCCAGCCGCTCAATGGGGCGTGCAGATTCTTGCCCATGGCAACAACGGCCGGTCGGGTCACGACCGGAATGACTACGACGTCCTTGATCACCAGATCGTTCATGGCGATGAACAGCGCCGCCCGCTTCACCGGATTGAGCTCGACGTCACTCTGCTGGAAAAGCTTGTCGTAGTCGGCACTCTGCCAGCGGGTGATGTTGCGTCCCTGGAACTTGTTTGCCTTGCTCGCAACCTCGGTGGACAGGAACTGGCGCATGAACACAGCAGGATCGGGCTGGGCCATCGTCGTGGTGTACATCTGGAGGTCGGCAACGAAATGCGGATAGGTGTCCGGATTTGCCACATCCGAAGAGAAGAACACGGACGCGGTGACCGACTTGATCTCCACCGAGATGCCGGCCTTCTGACAGGTTTGCTTGACGATCTCCTGGGTCTTCTGACGCGGCGCGTTGATCGAGGTCTGATAGACCGCGTGCAGCTTCACGCCATTCTTCTCACGCACGCCGTCCGCACCGGGCTTCCAGCCGGCGTCGTCCAGCAGCTTGATCGCCTTGTCGAGGGCATACTCGTAATGGGTGTTCTTTGAGACGAACTTTTCAGGCCCGTTCACGTAGTTTGCCGTATCGACACCGGTACGGCCATAGATGAACTTGTGCACCGAGGCGCGATCCACCAGCAGGTTGAGCGCCTCGCGCACCGCCGGATCGGTCAGGTACGGGTGCTTCGACTTGATGCTCGAGCGCTCGCCATCCACATCGTGCCACGGATCGGTGTTGTTGAGCTGAATGTGCTCGATGCTGCCGCCTGGCAGGATTTCGACATGTCCCTTGCCACTTGCCTCGAGCCGCTTGAGGATCTCGTCTTCCACCTGCATGTTCCAGGCAAAGTCGTACTCGCCGGTCTGCAGTACGGCGCGGGCCGCCGACACCGCATCACCGCCACCCTTCATCTCGATGGTGTCGAAATACGGTCGGTTCGGCATGTGGTAGTTCGGGTTGAGTTTGCCCTGCACCAGATCGCCCGGCTTGAAGTCGACGTACAGGTATGCGCCGGTGCCGACCGGGACCAGGTTTGCCGGCGCCTCGCGCGACTTCGCGCCTTTGTAGGCCTCGAACAGATGCCTGGGGATGACCATGCCATTGACGCCGACGAAGGCGTCAGCCCAGAACGGCGTCGGTTTCTTGAAGTCGACGCGGATCGTGTGGTCATCCACCTTGGTGACCTTGATGTCCTGGTAGGAGCCGATCGTCGTCGCCGCGGTCGCGGGATCGGCTACATATTCCCAGTTGAACACGCAGTCATCGGCGGTGAAGGGCTGACCGTCGTGCCACTTCACCCCCTGTTTCATTTTCCAGATGACAGAGGTGCCTTCCTCGGACAGGCCGCCGTTCTCCACGGTCGGAATTTCCGCGGCCAGCACCGGGGTGAGGCTGCCGTCGGCGCTCCATCCGGCCAGCGGTTCATAGAAGACCCGCGATGCGTCCTGGTCCTTGGTGCCGACGGCGAAGTGCGGGTTCAGCAGTGTTGGTCCCTGCCACCACAGCACCTTCAGCGGTCCACCACCGCCTGCCTTGGTCGGCCTGTAAGCGGGCGTCTCCGCCGCCACGGCGACACCGGAATACGCCAGCATCTGCGTTGCCAGAGGCGCGGTGAGGCCGAGCGCGATCATCGCGCGAGTGAATGCGCGCCGCGACAGCCTGCCTTCCCGAACTTCCTCGATCAGGCCACGCAGGTCTTGTTCGTTCATCGTCGTTCGCCTTTGTCCCAGAACGCCTGTAGCGGCGGGATGCTAGGCAGCATCGGAACGGGGCACAACCGGAATGTCGCGCCCCAACCCTCGCCTACGCCACTT
>Ga0210398_10003352_pt1 | contig 15373 bp, 21 predicted proteins | sample IncBWC4OmetaG_FD_161047 | JGI IMG/M metagenome (GOLD analysis project Ga0210398, IMG submission 161047) | Forest soil microbial communities from Barre Woods Harvard Forest LTER site, Petersham, Massachusetts, United States - Inc-BW-C-4-O | ecosystem: Environmental > Terrestrial > Soil >...
AATATGGTTTCGTCTATTTCGGGAACTTCGTCACTGTAGTCTTGCGTAGTCCATTCTACATTGATATCGTGTCGTAAACATTTGGATTTTTTGCTTTGATTTGTGCTACTATTTCGTTCTCTGCGTCTACAATTACGGTTGTATATTCATAGGTTGCTCTGTGAAGGCTGACAGAGTATTTCATGATGCGTTCTCCACAAGGGAATTTGAGCTAGTCATGTCGTCTAGTAGAAGATCGTTAGCTAGTATGCGCCAAGCGGCTTCTCTATAACTTGCACGTTGCTTTATCTCGTTGGCGCGATGATCGTGTATAATACCTGCTAGGATAGAATTAGTCACGTGGGACGTTTCTTCGAGTATCTGCAAGAATCCGGCCCACATGAGTAAGTTATTCTGGGCTGATATTACGTAAAGTTTATGTAATCTTGGATTAGTTATAGTAAAGTCTTCGATCATGTCGTTGGGTTCGATACTATGTGAGCCTGGCATGATGCGTATCTCCTTCTTTGCTTTCTTTGTGATAGAGACCGATATAGTAGCCGTCTTGTTCTTGACCGTCGAGGAAGTGCATTCCTTCTAAGCATTGTATATATAGGCCGGTTTCGTGCGACTTGACTACTTGAAGGGAGCTTGGTGCTAAGCAGCTAAAGCCCGCGTCGCATTCGAGAATGTCGCCGGGTTTAGTATCTGATACTCGCGCCCAAGGCCGGCCGAAGTTGTCTAGCTTTGACATTTTACGTTGCTCCGCTGATTAGGAGTTTTTCGAGCTCGCGGGAGACCATTTCTGGTGTTATCTCGTCGTTAAAGTTGGCATCTTCTTGTACTGGATAGTAATCATTTTTGTTGTAAAATATATTGGCGACAGTTCTGCTATCGAGACCTGTAAAGTCGGTTATATCTTCTCTGTAGTAAGCTGGTATTAGCTCGTTGGCGTAAGCGAGGCCGACTAAGCAGCCGACTGAATCGCAACCAATACTGCTGCCTTGGGGTTCGATTACTCTTGAGAAGTCCCAGGTGAACTTGCCTTTCTTTGTTTGCCAAGTACTTACGTTGTTCTCGACTTGACGTGAGGCGATTAGCTTGATTAGCTTTCTGATGTTATTCATGATCTTAGCTCTCCTCTTTGCGTAGGTTGTAGGTTATGGTTATTTCGTAGCCGGCGCGAGACCAGTTTGGACCGAGTTCTACGAAACTTTGCATGTCTTGGATTTCGTCGAAATCGCCGTCTATGGCGGCTGTTTCTTTGTCGCCGGGTTCGATGTGGATGTGCCAGCGTGGCGGGCGCGAGGGGCGCGACTCGTTTTATCATGGCTTGGTGCTCGCTCTTGGTTAGAGTTGGATACTAGCTATGGCTTTGTCTAGATCGGTCTTGACTAGACGGGCTTTTTTGCTGGTAGATTTCGCGCCTGATTTCGCGCCTTTGTCGCTTTCGTTAGCGATATACTTAAGGGCGCTAGGGTAGTTCAAGCTCGTGTACGCTACGATGCGCTTGTGCGTGGCTTCGCGCTCGGCGTCTAGTCTCGCTCGTTCCTCTTTGGCGCGCTCGCGCTCGCTTGCTTGCTGCTCGATTAGGTCGCTATAAAGCTCGTAAGGCAAGCTTAGCTCGTCGAAGGCTATCTTGCGGCGGGAGCCGTTCTTGCCGACTGCTTCGGCGTGAACTTGGCCGGTGCTGTCGAGGAAGAGAGTTATCTGCGGCGCGCGCGGCGCGAGACTTGAACTTGTCATTTGATCTTAAGCCTTTCGTTAAGTAAACACGTAGGGCTTAGCTAGAGAAGGCCATGCTACGCGGGTTAGGAACTCGTCTTTTGTTATATAGTCCCCAGGATTCTTGTGTTATCTTGCCGGCGTTTACGTGAGTTTTCTTTGTTATCGAGACTATTACGTGATGGCGCGTTGTGATATTTATTTGTCTATAAGATATGCTCGATGAAAAGGGTTCTAGTTTGCTAAAGAAGCTCCTTGAGCTTTGTCATGTTTAGTTCCTTTACTTAATGTATGTTAGAGTTCTTAAGAAAAGAAGTTGAAGTTCTCGCATAGCCCCAGGAACTCATCTAGGAGAACCGGCGATACGTTAGAAGTCGGTTCATTATTGTCGCGCGCGCGACGGTGGCACTTGTCCATGTAATCTTTTATGAACTTTTGCTTTGTTTCGGTAGTGTCGCTGTCGTTTATGATCTCGGCCATGAGATCGAAAAAGTTGTCGAGTGTTTTGTGTGTTAGAGGCATGTTGCTAACCCTTTTGCTAGAGAGCGTGTTTAAACGTATAGTTGTAGCACGGCGGGCGGGGTTAGTCTAGGGAGGGTTGTGGCGTTGGACGTGGCATAGTGTCGCATGTGGCATTTTTGTCACACTAGGTACGTTTCGGGAACATGCCGGAGAACACCTGTAGGAACACGCAGCAAAATCCCGTTCTTAGTTTCGATCTTGCGAACAATGGTGACGATCTGCTAGTGAGTTAAGCTCACTGAGAAAGGCTTGGTTATGTCCAGTATCTATGTTGTTTATCGTTACGAGACTGAGACTGATAGTATTACGCCGATGAAAGCGCGAGAAGCTGATCAGCTATACTCGCATACTGATGCGCGCTCTGGCTCGACGTTTATTGTTGAGTCTAGTGATGCTAGAGAGGCACTTTTAGTAGCTAGGTGTCTGGTTGTTATCCGCCGCTTTGAGTATGACGACCTTGAGCGTGATCTTGAGCTTGATTTACTTGAGTCCAATCTGGCAATTATCGAGCGCGCTAGGAGACGCTCGCGAGGTAAGATCGTATCTTATTGTGCGCTGAGAGATCTTGAAGCCGATTTAGGTTGGTGGTGATTCTTCTATAGGTGATTCTTCTTTATTTAATTCTACCTGGTTAGTTTCGGCCCGGATGGGCCGGGTTATGTTAGCACCTATATTGACCCGTCTTGTCGGCCTCCTATATTAAATAGGTTCGGGTACCCCCTCTTGAGTTAGTCTCTCTGACTGGGACTGACTTACTGACTTTCTGTGTTTATATAAAAAAAAAAAATCTAGAAATAGGAGCACAACCAGAGGTTGTACCCCCTACTACCTGGGCGAGAGTACCCCATACCCATGCCCCTGAACCTATTTATTGTCAGGGGGCTATATAAGCTTCAATATACGGGTTAAGTTATTGATAACGCTTGCTTATCGGCGTTAGAGCCGCTTTCCTGTTTTAGCAATTTCAAAAACAAGTGCATAGTTATATCAAGGGGTTATAATTACTCCCGCGCGCAACAATGCTCAAACAGCAAGATAGGCCAATATAGGTCAGTTCGGCCCGAAATTTTGGATTGGCTCACTGTATAAAGCAGACTAGCAAGCCTAGCTCTAGAGCGCGAGGTTAGCAGCGACGTGGCGTGTTAGCTCATTAGATGGGCCGAATATGGGGAACGTAGTGTGGGGCGAGCTAATCGAGCCTCGCGCGGCTATTGGATAGCGATTTTGGCCAATAGGCATTGGCCGTGGTGAGCTTAAGTGCCGGCCCGGTACTTAGGGCGCGCGCTAGCCTTTAGCTCGCGTACGGCGCTCCTAGCGGCCCAATGCCGCCGCGCCGTTGTTCCATTGACCGCTCTGCTGGCTCGCGGCCGGGTTCAGCCTTAGCTTGAAAATAATTCGTTCGCTCGCGAGATTTTTGTTGACGCACGCGCGCTAACGTGCGATAAAGATCGTGGTTAGTCGATGTTGTCTAACCGACCTAGGAAGGAAGCTAAGACATGGCACAAGGTTCAACCGCTCGCGTTCATGAAGTTAGCGAGCACTCACCTTCATCGGATAACGTGATGTCTCGCCTCGCCGAGCACGCATCGCGCTACGTCAAGATCGTTGCCGGCTATACCGTCGCGGTCAAAGCGCCTTATGCGGCCGGTCACGTTTGTTCCGACAAGGACGCCCGCGCGCTCAATTGGGCTTATACCAATCGCGCCGGGAGTGTCGCAAATTCGGCCGTTACTCGCGGCAAGGAAAGCAAGCTCGACGACGCTGGCAAAATGGCTTACTTGACGAGCTATCTTAATGGCGGTTATTCGTTTACCGATGATCTCGGTAGCGAGTTTAGCGCGAGCCTGCTTGAGACAGCCTGCGATCGTCTCGTCTTCGAGCTTGGCGTCAAGCAAGGCAAGCTTAGCGGCGTCTATTCGGATCACGATACTACCGTAGAGCGCAACAAGCGCGCTGGCGTCGTCAAGAAAGTCCTTACTGATCCGAGCTTAGCCGACAAGTATGAAGGCCAAGTTCGTGACATGATCGGAACAATCCTTAGCGAGCGCCATGCTATCCAGACGCGTACTGCCAGGGGTAACGAAGTGGAGCTTGAGATCGAACTCACGTAAGCACGGCGCGTTACGACAAGTCGTCTAACGCAAACCAAGAGCGGCGGTCATAACTAACCCGCCGCTCTTTACCTAAAGGGAAGCCAAGTTCATGTTCGATGTTTACGACGTTAGCGATAAGGTTATCGCGCGGCACACTTTATTGCGCGACGCAATCGCGGTGCTTGTCGCCGTCGATCTAGCCGCCTACCTTATCGAGCGCGAGACTAACATCACGCTCACGATAGACAAAGATGCTAACAAGCTTCGGTTCATGCTCGGTGCGAAAGGAAACTAGATCGCCAAGTAATCGCTAAGTAAAGAGCAAGTAAGCTAAGCTGCTTTACTTGCTCTTTACTACAAGCTGCTAGAGATTCGATCTCCCCACAGAGAAGACCCCCACCCTGGCGCCAGCCCTAACTAAGGTCGCGTATCAAAAATACCGGTCGAGCAAAACCATTCACGGAGTTAGCTGATGTCTTGGCTACGGGCGAAATATGACTTACTGGGAAACTACAGCAACTTCAGGCGCGGGCCATTAACAGCAACTATAATAGGCGCGAAGTCCTATGTCTATTAGGAAATATTCTGGAAGATCGAGATTACATAAAACTGGAACGGGCGATTTCTACTAGCTGGTTAGAGTCTAAATATAACAGTTTATCTAAAGAAGAGTTAGAACTAAGTCTAGATGACTTAAGTGAAAAGTACCTTGAATCCTGGGCTTACGAGTTAGCTATCCCAATGATAGCGCCCGAAGTTCTATACTACTGGGCCGTATAGCTATGATAGACGAAATCATATCGCGAATAGAATCGCATCGGCGCGAAATTCGAGGTAGCTGGTAAAAAGCCCGAACCCTTCTACTTAACGCGCGAGGAGCTAATAGAATTCTTACTCAGTAAGTACGCGATGATGTGGTGCGAAACTATGAATAATAAAGACCCGCGTTACATGCGTTTTCAAGGCGTGCCGTTATTAGAAAAACCTCCCAAGAGGGCTTGAAATCGGCTCGGGGCTTGATTATACGCGCGTGCGCGCGTATCTATAAGGCAAGTTCGCTTCGCTCGCCCGAAGGAAGCATAGAGGACGCCACGCCATGCCCTACGGCCGATCCAAGGGCCTAAACTCGCCGCCGGCCCATCTTCTACCACCTGGCGTCGAGGCAGGCGCGGTTCGGCCTCTGTTCATCGAAGCCGGGCGCGAGTTGACAGACGAAGACCTAGTAGCTCTCTCTATCGCTCCAACACGCGCGATCTTTCCTACTAAGCACGTACGGGCTATTCATCATCGCCAGGCCCAGCTGGTCGCCCTCGGCCGGCCCGATAACGAAGTAGCAGCAATCTGTGGCACGAGCTCGGCGCGCGTGCGAGACTTAAGGACTAACCCGGCTTTTGCTGATCTAGTCTCCTACTATCAAGAACAGAGAATCGAGCTCGATTACGAGACGCACTTACGTATACAAGGCAAGCTCGTCGACATACTTGAGCTGACGACAAACGAGATTCAAGAGCGCCTCGACGATGACGCTAAGCGAGCGGCGATCTCTCTCAGTGAGCTACGTAAGACGGCTGAATTTGCGGCTGACAGAACGATTGCGCCGCCACGAGCCACACAGCAAGGTAACGTCACGCCGCCGACCAAGATAAGCTTGAACTTCGGTTGGGCACCGAAAAAAGACCAGCAAATTGAAGCTCAGACCATCGACGTAACACCGGAGAATTAGATATGGGTAAAGATGAATATCTCTGGCCATTCGAACCGCCGGAGTACTGGCCTGAATCGATGAAAGCCGAGTATCGATCTGATGTTGCTTTTTACACAGGTGAGCAATGGCACGATATTTCTATCTTACCAAAAGATGAAGAACGACCAAAGCTTCATATTAACAAGATAAAGCAATTTACTAAATCGTAAGATATGGCCGCTCTTCCAGATACCTTCAAGCCAGCCCGGAACCTTCGCTGGTCTCGCCACGTCTCGACAAGGCCGATTCCTAAACCGAGCTCTACCTGGAGCAAAGTCGGCCTGGCTTACGAGCGGCGCGTCGTTAGTAGCTTGGCTGAAGCAGGTATCCGGCTCTTACATAACCCTGGCTTCGAGTTCGAAGACGATAGCGGCTCTAACTATTGCGTTCCGGATATAATCTTACCTAACTACGACAACAAGCTAATTATCATCGAAGTTAAGCTAACATATAAGGTCGAAGCTATCTTGAAGCTGAGGAACCTTTACGCGCCGGTCGTCAGCCTGGCTCTATCGCGCCCCGTTGTCTGTCTCGTGATAGCTAAGAACGTTACGCCGAACTCGCCTGAACCAGAGCTAACCTTGGAGTCAGCGATATGTCAGAGCGCGCGGAGCGAAATAGCAGCGGCGGGACGGCCGGGCGTGGGCTTTCTACTTCAGTGGCTCGGTCGCGGGATGTTTCCGATCAGATAGCCTCCAGTCACGTTCTCGTCCGGGCTAATCCGGAGATGATCGTCGCTTGTCTGGAATGGGCCGGTTCGGTCCTACTCAGCATGAATATACGCTCACCTAAGCCAGCTGATTATAAAGTCTTCTGGCCCGAGTTTCCCAGCGACCCAAACGAAGCTTATGGCTATACTAGCGAAACTCTCAGGGCCGCAATCCCAAATGCTATTGAAATAGAACTTATGGAAAATGTCTATACGTGGCTCGGCCTAATAGGCAACACTAACGCCCGTCGAGCCGTATGCGCGCGAAGTCTCGTAAGGCCGATCAGCCAACGTTACCTTTACTCGTGGGACATCATAGCTATAAAGCTACATACAGACAGACGCGGCGCGAAGCGGCTTCACGTTGAAGGCATTAAAGACTTATCTAAGAAGTTAACTCTCGTTCACGTACAACAGGTTGTTTCGGAAATAATCGGTTAGCTAGTTTGGTGGGCCGTTTTAGGACATTATAAAGTACAAAATTATTTTGTGGCTTGACAAACACAGTTTTCCGTGCGTACCTTACCGACTACAATCGGCGCGAGTTTACGACAGGTACGCGATCGCGATGCTCCGGCCGAATACGGTCTAGTTCCCCCTGGGACCGCGTTTCAGCAAGTAGCTAGCTTGATCCGCTTCCTTCCTTGTCGGTCTCGCGCCGATTGTTCCGGTGCTTGGTGCGAAACTGAAGGAGTGCTGCTTCGGTGGCACTCCTTCTTTTTATTCGCGAGCGTGAGCGAGCTTGATAGAGTTCTCCCAGCCTAACCTACCGGACAAGATAGCCCAAAGCGTCTTCAACGACGCGAGTATAGCTGCTTGCGAATGGTGCTCGCCGCGTAGCTTCAGGCTAGAAGCCGGCTTAGCTTGGCTAGCGAGCCGAGCTTTTGTTGGCGAAAAAGATCAGCAATTCTGGTTTATCGGCCCCGATTTCGGCGCTTGCGTAAGCGCGATGAACACCCTCAAGGGCGCGCTAACACCAGGTAGCTTTACTCCAGCCCAACGCGCGCCGGCGTTCAACTTAATTAACGGTTCTAGTCTCTTCTTTAAGAGCGCCGAAAACATAAACGCCCTCTTTGCTGACGCGGTTTTCGCCGCCGTGATCGACCAGGCTATTCACGTACCGGAGAAAGCCTGGAGTGCACTGCAGAGAACTTTCGCCAACACACATACGCCGCTTCGCGTTTTGTCGACCGTGGCTGGTAGAGCGAACTGGTTCTACGATTTCGCGCGCCAGGTCGAGCGCGACAATACCAGCGAGCCCGAGCGCTATTTCTTTTCGCGCTTCTCGTGCTATGACGCACTTGAAGCCGAGCTGATCGAGCAAGAAGACATCGACTACGCCCGGGCGACTTTGCCAGATCACGTCTTTAGGGCGCTTTACTTAGCAGAAGCCTACGACGACAGAATCGAAGCCGCGCACAAAGCCGCTGACGCGAGGCTTATGACCGACACTGAGCTCGCGATCATAGCTAATATCGACCCTAACGAGCTCGACGCGATCAGCGACGAAGAGCTAGCTAGCTTAGCTCAGGAAAGATCATGGACGAACGCCTAAGCAGCTTCGCGAACCGCCTTATCGAGGCACCAAAAAAGCAATACATTACTGCTGACACGAGCCCGAATACGTTCCTCGCTTATGATCCATCAATCCCGAAGTACCTGATAAACAAATTCCATAGCATAGTTTGTCAAGTCGAGAGGGCTTTTCTCGATGAAGTAGACTTGCCTTGGAACAACGATATCGTTAAGGCAGCGGCCGATCCTGGTCGCCTAATTCAGCAGTATGTCGGAGCCATGCTTGCTGGCAATTATGAATTAGAAAAGGCCCTGGACGGCTTAGAAATAGATAGCTATCTTATAGGGCATAACTTAGCAGTAGCTGCTTCAGACATCGAGTGCTTATATTCATTAGACGTTCCAGGCGGCCTGACTATTGGCTTGCGTATCCGAACCATTCGCGCGCTAGTGGCCTGGGATATCTATAATGCGCGCTATCAAGCCCGATTCGACATAATCGGCAAGAAACGAGACCCGAAACCACTCTCAACTTAGGAGCCTAACTATGGACGACAAAGGTATTACGAACTCGAATATGCGCGGCAAGATGAAGGGCGGCTCGATCTTCTCCGACGCGCCGAGTATGCCCCAGGAACACGGCGACAGCGCTATGCAAAACACGGCCGTCGGCAGCGGATCGAGGCCGACTAAATCTAAGTTCATGATCGACACTACGGCGCCGGAAGACCCGCATACGCAAGGGCGCGACGTACCAGGTAGCTTGAAGTAAAGGGGCCTGGTTATGCCACAAGGCTGCGACTGGGACTGCTATGACTCTAAGAACAAGATGACGCCGGTATCGTCGGCGAGCTTGGCTAAAGAGAGCGCCAAAGTTGGAGCGAATAACGGCTCTTCTTCTGCTATACGCGCGCCGACTATGTCACAAGATAACCCGCTTCCTATGTCTAAGCCTACAAGGTAACGATCATGAGCGAAAAGTTCCATCAGGTCACGCCGCTTTTCTGGTACATAAACGCCGATGCTAACGGCACCGTGGCGTTGCCGAATCCGGCTGCTAGCGGCGGCCCCGTAGCGCCGATCGGCCTCCGGGTAGCCGTGCTCGATAACATGGGCGTAGCGGGTACGACGAACATTACTATTACGGGCCCGATCAATGGCGGCTCTAGCGGAACCAGCTTGACGACCAATTACGCCTGGGCGCTCTTTATCTGGCAGGGCGCGACCTGGATGCAACTCGGCCCGGCGGTCTAATCTCCAGTAACATGAATTTCGCCGGTCGCTGCTACGCGGGCTTTGTCTCGACAACGGCAGCGACTTTGTCTCAACCCCTAAGCCCAAAGGACGGCAGAGGAGAATGGTCCCCTCCAGCAGGCCATCGTGTCTGTAGCGCGAGCTCTTTGTGTGCTACGAGCTAGTGTCGCAAAGTCGAGCGTTGGCGTACTTGATTCGGATGTGCAAGTTGTTTGTAAACTCATTCAAGTACGACGCCAACTTAAGGAGTTCAAGTGGGGTATTCCAGAGCTTGTCAAGATATACGTGAGGAACTGATGGCGGTTCAGACTGTTGATATACTTGGAGAGCTCATCGAGACTGGGATTCATTTCTATGTATTTCGGCCCGATGTTGATCTCAAGGATCGATGGATTCCGAAGCGTTATACTGAATATAACTATGCTTCGCGAACGCTCAATATGCCGGTTTTCGTAGCCAGTAAGTATGGTCTAGCCGGTCAAGCCACGTATAGAGTACACCCATCTGGTGGTATAGAATGGATACCGCCAGATAGTTATGCTGTAAAGCAGTGAATCTGATTACGCCTTCGGCCGCGGCTGAGCTTCTCTTAACTCGGCGCTTAGCTAAGCGAAATATGGTCGATTACGTTGAGTATCTTGATCTGGGCTTCGTTCCGGCTCGTCATCATAAGTTCATGTGTGACAAGCTCGATGCTGTCGAGCGTGGTGAGATAGATAAGCTTATGTTATTCTTGCCGCCAGGATCAGCAAAGTCGAAATACTCTAGCGAACTATTCCCGGCTCGCTATCTAGGACTTAATCCGACTAAAGCTATTTTGGCTTGCTCGCATACTCAGCCACTCGCAGAGCGTTTCGGCCGCCGAGTTAGGAATCTTTTTTCGCAACCAGAACACGCCGCGCTCTTTTCTGTCAGCATAGCCAAGGATGAAAAAGCCGCGTCGCATTGGTCAACCGAGCAGGAGGGCGAGTATCTCGCAGCTGGCGTCGGTGTGGCTATCTCAGGTAGAAGAGCTGATCTAGGCTTGATTGACGATCCTGTTAAGAATCGCGAGGATGCTGATAGCTTGAGATCGCAAGAAGCGACTTGGGACTGGTATATAAATGACTTCTTGCCTCGCTTGAAGCCTCATGCTGCACAGATTCTTATCCAGACTCGCTGGAGTGAAGGTGATCTAGCAGGACGAATTCTTGATCGCGAGGTATCAGAGTGGACCGTTGTTGAGCTCCCGATGGAAGCTCGCGAGGATGATCCGCTAGGGCGCGAGCTTGGCGAGCGCTTGTGGCCGGAATGGTTCACGGAGAAGCAGGTCGAGACAGCTAAGCTAGACGCCCGTTCCTGGTCAGCTCTTTATCAACAGAGACCCGTCTCGGAAGAAGGCGAGTACTTTAAGCTAGCCTGGTTTGGAACCGAGTATGACTCGATCCCCGATAACGCGCACTTCTATGGCGCGAGTGATTACGCAGTTACGGAAGGCCACGGTGACTTTACGGAACACGGCGTATTTGCGTTAGACGCTTTCGGTAATCTTTACGTCGTTGATTGGTGGCGTGGACAAACTACCTCTGACGTTTGGATCGAGCATCAACTCGACTTGATTCAACAATATGAGCCACTAAGATGGTTCGGTGAGTCTGGGCCGATTCGGCGCTCGATTGAGCCGTACTTGGCTAATAGAATGACACAGCGTAACGCGAACGTCTGGATCGAATGGCTAGCTAGCGTTAATGATAAAGCCACTCGTTTAAGATCGTTTCAAGCTCTAGCCTCGCGCGGCAAGGTCTTTTTCCCGCGTTACGCCTCTTGGAAAGCCGAGCTTCTTACGCAGCTTACACACTTTTCGGCCGGTAAACGCGACGACGGCGTTGACGTGTGCTCGCTTATAGGTCGCGGCCTTGATCTTGTTCAGGCGCCGAAAATGAAGCGCTGGACGACGAATAGTAATCTAAATACTTCCGAGTCGAATGAACTAGGTTGGCTAGCAAGCTAATGAAAGTTCTTTTTGTCTTAACTCTTTTAGCCGCACTTATTTTTTTGATTCCTGAAAGCCAAGCTCAGGGTGTTATTCAGCAGTATGGCTCGTTATTCGCCGGCGATAGTATTATGTCGCAAGGTAATAACCGGGCTGTTGACGCAGGCAATAGCTCTGTCCCGACGCTTCCGGGAACGCGCCCGGTCGGTTTCGGCGTAGTCAACTCTGGCCTTGGTTTCTGCCAGTGGAGCCCTGATCCAGGAGCCAATACAGCCTGGAACCAGTTATGTTGGGGCTTTAATAGTTCTGGAGCAGGGGTTATTAATTATAGTAATATCAATACTGCTACTAATAGTCTTCTTCTTCAGGTCAATGGTAATACTGATTTGACACTTAGTAATATTGGCGCTACTGGAACTACTCAGCCTTGTTCGGACAATAGTGCTCTATTAGCTACTGATGCTTACACACATAATTGCGTTTCTATTACTGGCGGTATTACAGCGGCTAGTAATTCTGTTTTAGAAACTATTCCATCGACAGCCACAACTTCTGTAGTACGGCTCGGCTTTACTACTGCTGGGGATGCACCGCCACTTCAGTTTATATCTAGTAATTCAGCATGCTCGCTGAACTCCGGTGCTGGTGATGGCGGCTCACAAGTGCCTTCCGCTGATAGCAAATGTTGGCTCGCGCAGTTTTCCGCAACAGGAGCAGATTGGCGCGAGTGGGGAGTCAAGTTTGATAACTCGACTGATAATTCCGCTGCGCTTCAGGCAGCAGACACTTGGGCAGCGGCCAATGCAGGCACACTAGTGGGGCCGGCAGGTATTGCGCGGTTCAGCACGCCATTGGTGGTTGATGCCGCAGGCAATGGTAACTGGTCATGGCGCGGGTCGCAAAAATCAACGACAGAGTTCCTCTATACCGGCGGTTCTTCTGACATCATCACCGCCGGAAATAGCGGTGGCATATTTATGAATTATGTGAATATTTCTGATATCTACGTCGATAGCATAAACCAGCTTTCTTCCGGGTATGCGCTGCACTTAAATTACACGAACTTTTCGACGCTGCATAACATCAGGAGTGGAGGCCAACAAGGAAACGGCAATCTGTGGAATTCCATTTATTTCGATGGTTACTATAACGACACCATTTCCGGCAACTCGGATATCAGCGGACAGAATGTCGGGATCAGTGTCGCCGGCCTCGGCTCCGAGGGAGCGAATCTGCTGATCGAAGACAACACCAATATCGTCCCGCCGGTCAGCAAAAACGGCTGCATTAACAACGCAGCGGTCTGTGAGAAGATCGGCCTGTTGATGGGTGGCGGTGCGGGCGGGGTCGTGTGCTCTGGAGCCAACTTCGAGGCCAATGGAGTCAACTGGCAGGTTGATGAAAGCTTGACCGGAACCGCGAACCGGGAATTTTCCCTGGTCGGGGGCTGTATCATCGACAGCACCCGCGGCGGCGATGATGTCTTGCTGAATGACGCCAATGCGGGCGATGCCGCGCAGGCGATCTTTGCGAACTGGTGGATCGCCTCAGCATGTTCCAGTTCGGCCACGATCACTCCGACTTGCTCGGGCTCAGGCGTCCACGTCGAAAATTACCTAAATGGCAATGTCGCCATCAAAACAGGCGTCATTTGGAATATCGCGAATGGTGACGCGATCCGAATTGACGATGCTACGACCAAGGTCAAAATTGATCCCGGAACATTGCTGCACGATTTTACTGGGTACGGCATTAACTGCACAGTCTCAACGACCAATGTTTATCCGGGCTCGTTCCCGCATGATGACGGCCGATCTTGGACTGGCATGTATGCGCCAGACTGCAATCTCGCGAGCGGTCTCGGTACTAACAACGGCTATTTACGAAACCCAGACGGCACGTATCGAGAGTGGCAGCAAGTCACCTTTGCCTCCGGACAATTGGCCAATACCCAGTTGCTGCCGACCGGAGGCACAGGTTCGCCACCCGTGATGGTCGCGTTGCCGCTACCATTCCCGAATGGGTGGAACGGGCAACCCGTATGCACCGTGTCATCGGCGACCAGCAGCACTGGGCTCGCTGCTTTGTACGCTTCGTCTAGCGGGTCGTCAGCTTTCAATCTGTATGGGGTTTCTAATGTGAATCTGACGAACCCAATGACCGCAAGTTGCGATTCGTTTGGGTATTGAATGACCTACGAAGATAATCTTCGCGTCCTTGCTGAGTTAACTGACGATAGCATTCGAGGTATGTAGTATGCCAGCTAAACATGAAGAAATCTCGTTCAAGACTTACCCTGGACGGTCTAGACCTAAGGAGATTGAGGATCGACCAGAAGAGAAGCATGGCCGATCTCTTATGACACAGCATGATCCGCAGCCTGATTGGGGCCGAGATACAGAAAACAAGCTCGCGGCTAAGAGGCGTCTTACTAGAACGCCATGAGTGAGATTAAGAAAAGTACGTTCAGCGAGTACTCGTTCTATTCGATCTTGCTCGACTCGGACGCACTTAGGATCAGCGTCAGCGATGGTCGAACGGGCGAGTACTTCGCGATTGTTCCTAAGCCGAGCTCCGGTAAGTCACTTAGTAAAGTTCGTGAAGCAACTCTTAATACTATTGAAGCGTATATGGACGCCGGTTATCCTCCCGGCGAAGTTAAGGTTGACTTGAAGGTAGACTTGTGAAGACGATTAAAGAAGCTAAGCTTAAGATAGATAAAGCTCCGAAGCTTAAGGAAGTTAAGCTTCCTAAGACACCAGCTATGCTAAGAACGCGCGTTTCTAGATCGGGTTCGTCTAGCAAGGGCTCTGGGGGCGGTAAAAAAGGCTACTAGAGTGCAAGATCCTGAAAAGCCCTTGAACGACGGCGCGATAAGGTTGCCGACAGTCACGCCAGGTATGAATCGTATTGCCCCAACTTCGCTTAATGATAGTCAAGACGGTAAAGTCAGATTTCTTAGAGCCGAGACTAAAGATCAAGTCGAAGAAGATAACGAAATCTTAGGACGTGCGAGGAAACGTCTTGAGCGCTGTATCTCGGCAGAAGCCGATAATCGCCGCGACGGTCTTGATGATGACAAGTTCTATTCTGGCGATCAATGGCCCGCTGACGTTCGCGCGAGACGTAATTCCGAGAAGCGCCCGTGCTTGACTATGAACAAGCTTCCGGTGCTTGTCAAACAAGTTACTAATGATCAGCGACAGAATCGACCGACTATAGATTATCATCCTATAGGCGATCGCGGCGACATTGATGTTGCCAGGATTTATCGCGGTCTTGTTCGTGATATAGAACGCCAGTCTAGAGCCGATAGGGCTTATGATACTGGTTATGAGTCGGCCGCGCGAAAAGGCTGGGGTTATTGGCGGATCATAACCGAGTACGAGTCGCCCGATACTTTCGATCAGGTAATTCGCGTTAAGAGAATTCGCAATGCTTATTCGGTTTATCTCGACCCGGATAATACCGAGATCGACGGCTCTGATGCCAAGTTCGGCTTCATAACCGAAATGATCGAGCGTGATGAGTTTAAGCTTAAGTGGCCGAAAGCTGATCCTATGCCCTGGGTTATGGGCGGTTTCGGCGATAGCTTAAAGAATTGGGTCGATCAATACGCGGTTAGGATAGCTGAGTATTATGAGATTATTCAAGAAGAGCGCGAGCTTGTTTTGCTTGAGAACGGCTTCGAAGGTTGGCGCGATGAACTTAAGAAAGAAGTCCTAGACAAGTTCTCGATAGTTAGCTCGCGCCGGTCGCTTGTTCCGAAGATTTGGTGGTATAAGATAACCGCTAAGGATATCTTGGAGCGAACAGAGTGGCCCGGTAGGTGGATTCCGATCGTAAAAGTGATTGGCGAT
>Ga0210398_10003356_pt1 | contig 15367 bp, 10 predicted proteins | sample IncBWC4OmetaG_FD_161047 | JGI IMG/M metagenome (GOLD analysis project Ga0210398, IMG submission 161047) | Forest soil microbial communities from Barre Woods Harvard Forest LTER site, Petersham, Massachusetts, United States - Inc-BW-C-4-O | ecosystem: Environmental > Terrestrial > Soil >...
TCCCTGTAGCACGATGCATCCCACCAGCCCAATGAAGGCGAATGCCTGCCCGACGCCGGTGAGTAACTCGGTGGGATAGAAGTTCTGGGCCGCCCATGCACTGTCATAACGGGCATTCAACACGGCGGCAAAGGCGGTGAAGGCTAAGCCGACGGCGAAGAGAATGCGAGGATCCAATTTTCGGATTAGCAGGAGCCCGGCGATAAACGCGACAGGGATGAGCGGAACGGCGCTCCAGATAATCGCGGGGCCAATCTGGTCGGGTTCAAATCCGCGAATCGCCAGTGACTCGGGAATGAGAATGATGGTTGTAGTGAGAGTAAAGCGGAACCAGAAGAGCAAGCAGCCTAACAACACGGTGTTCCGCTTCAGCAGATACGGCAATGCCACCAGGGGATTGGGACCTCGTAGACGGCGTATCAGCGAACAGAGCAGGAAGAAAACTCCCGACCAAAACCAGCCGTTAAACACTCCGGAGCGCCACCAATCGAGCCGCTCGCCTTGCTGAAGAGCAGCAAAGACCATAGCTAATCCGAAACTCAGATAGAGAAATCCGGCGAAGCTGGGGGAGGGCCCGTTTTCCTTGCGAGGCGGCATCGCCGGAATACCAAAATAGATGCAGGCCATCATCAACGGCGCAATTACCGCAGAACCCCAGAACATCCATTGCCAGGACAGAGAATCTCTGTACCAGCCGTAGAGCGAAGGCGCGACGTTTACTGCGCCGTCCACAAACGTCGCATACAAGGCGATGGTGAATGGCAGATAGCGAAGCGGGATATTGCGCAGAGCAAAAGTCAGGGTCAGCGGATAAAACGTACCGGAAGTCAGGCCCGCAACCATAAGCGCAACGATCAGCAGGCTGTAACTATGGATGAACGGAAGATAGATGCAAGTAAACGTGAAGAGACCCGCGGCGAACAGCAGGATGCGACGCGGTCCAAGCAGCCCTCCCAGGTAGACACTGAACGGACCGATAAACATTAGAGAGGCGTTGTAGGCGCTATCCAGCCAGGCGCTGGCGTCATAGCCTATGCCGAGGTGACCTCTAAGGTCCGGCATTCCCAATGAGAGCATGCGGCCGGTGAGAGTAACGAGTCCGGCGCCAGTCACGACACCGAGGATCCCGATCAAAGGGCGTTTGGACACTTCCGACGGGATGGCAGCAGCAGCCGCACGCGCGAGCTGGGCTGCTGTTGGTTGGACTGTTGTAGTTGCGCTAGCCACATTGCCCCTGTCTATTGCCTGGTGTGGACCGTCGCTATCACAGACAGTCCGGGACGCAGCTTCCTGGTGAGCTCGCTGTCGTCGAGTGCGATCTTGACCGGAATTCGTTGAACAACCTTGGTGTAATTACCGGTAGCATTGTCCGGCGGCAGCAGCGAAACCTGAGATCCGCTCGCCGGCGCGATTTCGATTACTTTGCCGTGGATGACTTGTCCTGGATACTCGTCAACCCGGATCTCGGCGTCGTCGCCTACCCGGACATTCGTGATCTGGGTTTCTTTGTAATTTGCCTGTACCCAGCGCGTGCGATCGACGAAGGGAATGACTTCAGTTCCCGGAGAGACCAGCTGCCCTGGCCGGACTTGCCTTTCGCCCACGCTGCCATCGGACGGCGCAAAGATTTTCGTATAACCAAGGTTCACCTGAGCGGCCACCAGTCCTGCTTGTTTTGCGTGCAGATCAGCGGCCAGTTGCATGTCCTCAGACTCCAGAACGCTCTTCTCACGCCGCTCCGCTTCGGCTGCCAACTCACTGCTCCGCAGTGCAGTTCCGGCCTGGGTCAGCTCCGCATTGCTGCTGGCATACTGACCAGCAAGGCTGCCTTCGGCCGCGACGGCCTGCTCCAGATTCTGCTGGGTTGTCGAATGCGTCTGATATAAGCCTTGCTGGCGATTTCGCTCTTCGCGGGCGCGAACCAAATTAGCGTCCGCTGCGTCCTTGCCCGCCTGCGCGGCCACTATTTGCGACCTGGCCTCGTCGATTCCCGCCAGGGCTCTCTGAATACGGGCGTCTTGAAGCTGGCGCTGACGCAGGTTATTTTCGATGGCTGCCCTCGCGGACTCTACCCCGGCGCTTGCCTGTGCCACTTCCGCTTGATAGTCGTTGTCCTCGAGCTGAACGAGGAGATCGCCTTTGTGTACCTGCTGGTAATCGGAGACGTCCACGTTGCGGACGATGCCGGCGACCTTCGTGCTCAGTGGCGTGAGATCGCCGCGAACATAGGCGTCATCCGTGACTTGCTCGACATGCCCACCTTCCCACGAATTCCAATTGCGGGTGATGGTGACCAGAACAGCGGCAGCTAACAGGAGCACCAAAATAGGCGTGCCATATTTTTGCCAGTTCGCTGAAGTCTTTGCTGCGCTGTGCCCGTCATCCGCCGGAGCCTCCGCAGGCCGAACGGGTTGGGCTGCCGGCGCCGACTTAGCGAGAAAGGGAAAGGTCAACATGACAAGCTCCAGGCAAACGATTTTTGGCGGTTTGCCATTCACATCAGAGCATTTGTCAGACCGAAGAAGGCTATCGCGTGATCTTTCTGGAAAGACACGGCTTATGTGCCAAGTAATGTTCTGACGGTAGAGATCTGATGCCAACCGCCTATCGCACAGACAGCCTATTGGCAGTGAAGAGAGGTGTTTGAGGACTTGAGATCTTGACTGGCTCGTTCGACGCCTTTGCATCTGCGCTGTGACCTGCCACATCGAACTTTGATAAGATTGGCGCTCCCAAGTCTGAGCGTGCGGTTGGTCAGCGAAGCATGAGCACGTCTAAAATCCCGAGCGTGAGACCGGGGGAGCCGCTTGGTGATGAAAGGGCAGGCCAGGCTACAGACCTTCAACTCCTGATCAACTCCGCCCCCGCCCTGATTCACAGCTCTCTGCCTGACGGATACCTCGACTTCTTCAATGAAACCTGGCTGGCGTATGTCGGCCAATCACTGCAAGATCTGCTGGGTTGGAAATGGACCAACTATATCCATCCCGATGATCTCGAAGGGATCGTTCAAAAGTGGCGCGCGTCCCTGGCTAGCGGTGAGCCTTTCTTACACGAAACACGCGTACGGCGCGCTGACGGTGAGTATCGCTGGATGCTGCACCATAAGGTCGCGGTGCGGGACGAGCAGGGAAACATCGTCAAGTGGCATGGATCCAGCATCGACATCGAGGACCGCAAGCGCGCCGAGGAGGCGCTGCAGCAAAGCCAGTTTTATCTCGCCGAGGGGCAGCGCCTTGCCCACATGGGAAGCTGGGCGTTCAACGCAGCTAGATTCGATTACTGGTCCCCCGAGTTGTTTCGGATCTATGGTCTTGATCCGAGTGGCAAGCCGCCAACGGTAGAAGAATATTTAGCTCTGGTACACCCGGAGGATCGCGCGTTCATGAAACAAGGAATTGCGACGATGTTGGTCGACCATCGCGGCTTCGACTTCACGAAAAGGATTGTGCGGCCAGATGGAGAGATTCGCAGCGTGCGCTGCGTGGGTGTTTCGGTCATGCAAGGGGGGACGTTCCAGGGTTTCCTGGGGACAGGGATGGATGTTACGGAGCAAGAGCAATTGACGCAGGAGTTGCGGCGCCGTGAAGCCTACCTGGCGGAAGCCCAAAGGCTGAGTCACACGGGCAGCTTCGGGTGGAAACCGCAAAGCGGAGAAATTATCTGGTCGGATGAAACCTATCGGATCTTCGAGTATGACCCCGCAGCCAAGGTAACTATCGATTCCATCGCGCAGCGCGTACATCCTGAGGATCGCGCTGGGTTTCAGCAGGTTATCAATCACGCGTCTGCCGGGGCGACACATTTCGAGCATGCGTATCGTTTGTTACTGCCTGATGGAAGAATCAAGCACATCCACGCCCTGGCTCACGCATTAACTGATGTCTGCGGCATCCGCGAGTTTGTTGGGGCGGGGATTGACGTTACCGAACACAAGAGAGCCGAGGAAAAGATCCGGGAGCAGGAAATAGAACTCCGTCAAATGCTGGACCTCGCGCCTCAAAACGTTGCCGTATTTGGACCCGATGGCGAGCGTCTTTATGCCAACCGCAGTGCGCTCGATCACGTCGGCCTTAGTCTTGAAGAGTGGCGGCAAACACCCGGAGGGTTTTTTAGTCCCGGTTGGTTCATTCATCCTGATGATCGGGAACGGGCGGCGCGCGTTTATTCCGACAGGAGTCGCTCCGGTGGCTCCGCTTACGAGTTGGAATTGCGGGTGCAGGGAGCGGATGGGAGTTATCGCTGGTTTCTGGTTCGTTTCAATCCGGTGCGCGACGAACAGGGACAGATTACTCGTTGGTATGTTGCCGCAACCGACATTGAGGAGCGCAAGCAGGCGGAAGAGAGACTGCGAAACGAGAATATCGCGCTGCGGGAAGAGATCAGCAAGGCATCGATGTTCGAGGAGATTGTTGGCGCTTCTCCGGCCTTGCGAACGGTACTCTCCCGGATTGCCAAAGTTGCCCCGACTGCCTCCACCGTACTCATCACCGGTGAGACCGGAACGGGCAAGGAACTCGTTGCTCGTGCCATCCATCGCCGCTCACAACGCTCCTCGCATCCCTTTGTGAGTGTGAACTGTGCCGCGATTCCGCGAGATCTGATTGCCTCGGAATTGTTCGGGCATGAAAAGGGAGCGTTCACTGGGGCGCTACAGCGTCGCCTGGGAAAGTTTGAAGTGGCAGAAGGTGGCACCATCTTCCTTGACGAGATTGGCGAACTTCCGGTAGAAACCCAGATCGCGCTATTAAGAGTTCTCCAGGAGCGCGAATTTGAGCGTGTCGGCGGGAATCAGGCAATTCGAACTGACGTTCGGGTGATTGCTGCCACAAATCGCGACTTGCAGTCTGCGATCGACGCCGGCACCTTTCGTAGTGATCTGTTCTACCGGCTCAATGTCTTTCCTATCGAAGTTCCTCCTCTGCGGGCTCGGAGAGAAGACATACCCATGCTTGTCGAGTACTTCATCGATCGATTTGCGCGGCAAGCTGGAAAGAAGATAAGTTGTGTCGACAAGAAAACTTTGGCGCTGGTTGAGGCGTACCCTTGGCCGGGTAACATTCGAGAGTTACAGAACGTGATTGAACGATCCGTCGTCCTCTGTGACACAGAGACCTTCTCAGTGGATGAGAGTTGGCTCTCGCGCACTTCGCTTCAACCAGCGAGTCCGACGCTCTTGCAGAAGCCGGCTCTTCAGGAAAAAGAGGTCATCGAGGCCGCCTTGGCCGAAACGCGGGGCCGAGTCTCCGGACCGGCCGGCGCGGCAGCGAAGCTGGGCATTCCGTCGACTACTCTGGAATCCAAGATTAAGTCGCTCAAGATCAACAAGCATCAGTTCAAAGTTAGCAGCTGACTTTGGCGCGCTCCCGCTAAATAGAATTTCCCGTTCCTACCTTTACGAACCTCGTAAATTTACGTATCCTTCGTAAGTTATTTGTCTTTGCAACTCCCTCCCTATCAATGAGATAGCAAAATGGCTGTAGCGTTGCATCGTGGACACAGGAAACAGATCGGTTGAGGGAAAGGCTATACCTCGATGTTGAAGATTCTTAGGAAGGTCGTTACATCGACCAAGGATGAGTCTGTGATTCTTACTTTGATTGGTCGAATCGAAGGGGAGAATCTGGAGGAGTTGAAACGGCTTATGGGGGCAGAAGCAAGCGGCCGTAATTTCGTTCTGGATATGAAAGATGTAACCCTGGTCGATCAATCAGCGATTCGGTTCTTGGCGCGCTGCGAAGCAGACAGCGTGACGCTCGAGAATTGTCCGGCCTACATCCGCGATTGGATCGCGGCCGAGAAGTGCCGAAATACCAGGCGTAAGGCCTGAAGACGCGGTAATGACGATGAGGGAATCATGGTGAGGTGAGTCGTGGCGAAAGTGATCGAATGCCAGAAATGAGTTGGCTGAAACCGAAGGGCTTGCGAACCCAATTCAGCAAATCGATGGCTTCTCGAAGCCGTTGCCTCGTCCACGATGGGGTGCAATAAGGCTTTACGTCTGGTAAAACGTAATGACTTACAATGACGCTAATGGGGTGGTTGCGATAGCTACGTCTTCCAAGCACATTCGCATCCTGAGCGTTGAAGACCATCCGGTTTTTCGCGAGGGACTGAGCTCCATCATCAGTTCTCAGGGAGATATGCTTCTGGTGGCCCAGGCCACGAACGCGGTGGAGGCTGTGGCGGAATTCCGCCGTCATCGCCCGGACGTGACTCTCATGGATCTGCGTCTTCCCGGGGCTGACGGAACCGACACACTGATCGCCATTCGAGGGGAATTCCCTCAGGCTCGCATTATCATCCTGTCCACTGCCGATACTGACGGCGAAATCAAACGAGCGATGCGGTCCGGGGCTTCTGCATACATCTTCAAGAGCACGCCGAAGGACGAGATGCTGAGGGTGATCCGCTCAGTTCACGCCGGCAAGCGGCATGTTCCACCTGAGGTGGCCTCCTGCCTCGCCGAACATCTCGCCGACGATGATCTTACGGAACGAGAGCTTGAGGTTCTCCGGCTGATTCGCGATGGCTATCGCAACAAGCAGATCGCAGATCAATTGGTGATCGCCGAAACGACCGTCAACTTCCATATCAAGAACCTTGTTGACAAGCTGGGGGCGAACGACCGGACTCACGCGGTAACGATTGCCGTGCGGCGCGGCTTGCTGCCAATCTGAGTGGGTGAGCGGACTATAGAAAACTGTAGGACGACGATTGTAGATTCTGATATATCGCGATCGACTCGTTTGCAGTAATGTCAGTCAGTCCGTTGGTAGATCAATTCTTCGGCCGGTTTGCAAGTAAGCGCGAACCGCTTTTGGTAGGCATACCGAGCGCCGGGACAAGTACGCAGCACTAGAAGTGAGTCGATTTCTAAAGCCGCGTACTAATCAGGATGCCGTGGGGCCCGAACTCTTTGGTCTGGTGAGTCAGGCTGTTAGGCGGCAGATCACCCAGCCGTAACGTGAGCATAGAGAGATCGGCATTCTGAGGTACGGAAGCGAAAGCTCGAAGAGAAATGGAATGGAATGTGGCCGCTGTGGGAGAAACATACAAACACGGGCGGCCCTTTGTTCCTGTTAGAAGTTGCGACGCCTTAGCAAGCTCAACCCCCATCACAGGCTCGCAGCTGGGCTGGCTTCTTCTTTTATTCGTCGTCACCTTCAATCGGTGGCCTTTGTTGTTTGGGCAAACACCGCCATCAGCTCGCTTGCAGATGTACCACGACTCATGGACCTTCAAAGACGGCGCTCCCGCAGACGTCACGTGTTTAGCACAGACCAATGACGGTTTCCTCTGGCTGGGTGGACCCAACGGGTTGTTTCGCTTTGATGGAACGCGATTCGAACCTTTCAGGTCGCCGTTTGGCGATCGGCTCCTCTCGACCCACTTGTATTCCTTGTTCGGGCCGCCGTCTGGCGGCCTCTGGGTGGGTTACGTGTTAGGGGGCTTCAGTTTCGTGAAAAATGGGCGGGTCACAAACTATGGCGGAGAGATCGCCTCTTCGACCGGCAGTGTCTTCGGTTTTGCCCAGGATCGGGATGGAATTGTATGGGCCGCCACAGCGAATGGTTTGTGGAAGTTCGATCATTTGGGCTGGCAGCCTATCGGAGTGGAATGGAACGCTCCGGCCGGATCGGTTACGAAGGTTGGATTTGATCCGAAGGGGATACTGTGGGCATTGGCTGGGAGTTTTGGCGCCCCCATGGATCTCATCTACCTTCTGCCGGGGACCAAGCACTTCAAAACCGCAGAGAGAAATCTGTCAGTCGAGGGGTTCATGTGGGACGCGGATCGAGCGGTCGTGACCGACCCGGTGGCCCGGCCAGTGTCTGACTCCAGCGAGGGTTCTGAAGAAAGGCCGGCGGCCTACCCCGTACTCACGAAAGACTCCCAAAAATTTCTTGACCGAAACAACAGCCTTTGGATCTCGTACGACGATAAGCCCATTGTGATGCGCCTTCCGAAAGATAGGCTTCGTAGTGACCTGAACAGGGCGTCCCCTGCTGGTTCTGAAACCTATGACATCTACCCTTTTGAGATGGCACAGCTAGTCGATCGCGAAGGAAACATCTGGTTTGGCGATGCCAAGGGTATCCATCGATTCTCCTACGGCCCGCTGAACAGACAAGAGTTCCCCAAAGAGGCGTTGGGGACGTCGGATTTTGCCGTGGCCGCTGATGACAACGGGGCGGTGTGGATCAGCTCCCGCACCGATATCCCGAAAGCGAATCTTTATTACGTCTCGGGCGACAAAGCCCAGCTTCGCCTCCCGCAGGTGATATCGGCATTCGCCTACCGCGCACCTGACAGGACGCTCTGGTTCTCTGGGAAAGGTTGTCTCTGGCATCTGGTCGGACACGATTTCGTTCGCGTGAACCTTCCCCCGGAAATGGCGAACCAGTTTTATTCCCTGCAGACGATTACCGGGGATCAACAAGGAAGAATATGGGTATCCTTCGGCCGCCACGGTTTGTACCGGTTGGCCGATGGCATTTGGACACCTTACGGTGGCCGCAACGACCTGCCAAAGACAGGCGCATTGATCATCGAATTTACCGATAGCCTGGACCGCGTTTGGTTTGGCTATTTGAATAATCAGCTGGCGGTTTTGGATGGCAATCAGGTCCGCGTATTCGGTCCGAGCGATGGTCTTCAGGTGGGCACCATCCTGGCGATCCAGGGACGAGGATCGGAAATTTGGATTGGGGGTGAATTTGGGCTAGAGCAGTTTGACCATGGGCGCTTCCATAATATCAAGGCAATGGATGACGAGCTGCTTCGTGGAATCTCCGGCATCGTGGAAACGGCCAATGGGGATCTCTGGCTCAACGCGATTTCTGGGATTTTCCATATCCGTAAGGCGGAAATCTCCGCGGCCTTGACAGATCCCAACTATCGGGTCAAGGGCGAGCACTTCGGCAGACGCGAGGGACTTCCAGGTATTGCAGCCCAATTGCGCCCGCTTCCGACCGCCATCGAAGGCACCGATGGGCGACTGTGGTTTACCTTCGGCAACGGAGTAGTGTGGCTCGATCCAGCAGCTTACTCTGAAAAACGGACAGTGCCGCCTCCGATCACCATCCAGTCGGTTTCTGCCGACGATAAGAGCTACACGCCCGCCCCTCGCCTCTCTTTACCAGCTCACACATCAAGCGTGCAGGTCAGCTATAGCGCGGTGAGCCTCTCCGATCCTGAGGCCATCCGATTCCGTTACAAGCTGGAGGAAACAGACAAGGACTGGCACGAAGCGGAGACAGCCACTCCCGTTACCTATCGCAACCTTCCGCCCGGTTCCTATCATTTCAACGTTGAGGCGTCAGATACCAACGGCAGCTGGTCGGGCGCAGTTGCCACCGCGGAGTTCACCATCCTGCCAGCTTTTTACCAGACCGGGTGGTTCATAGCGCTCTGCGTTGTTAGTGCACTGGCATTTCTCTCCCTGCTGTACATGCTTCGCCTTCGGCAGCTGGCACGACAGTACAGCATGCGTCTGGAAGAGCGGCTGTCAGAGCGTACACGCCTTGCCCGAGAATTTCACGACACCCTCATCCAGACTGTTCAGGGAAGCAAGCTGGTTGCCGATGATGCCCTGGATCAATCTGACGATCCAGCGAGAATGCATCACGCGCTGAAACAATTATCTGAATGGCTAGGCCGGGCGATACAGGAGGGACGGGCGGCGCTGAATTCGCTGCGCACCTCCGCGACCGAGACAAACGACCTTGCAGATGGCCTGCGGCGAGCAACAGAAGAGTGCCGGATGTTCAGCTCGATGGAAACTTCCTTTTCTGTGGAGGGCGACTCCAAAGAAATGCATCCTGTCGTTCGCGATGAAATCTACCGCATAGGCTACGAGGCTATTCGCAATGCCAGCGCACATTCGAAGGCCAGCCGGTTACGCGTGGGCTTGAAATACGGACAAGATCTAGCCATATCCGTAGGGGACAACGGCGTCGGCATCCCCGAATCGATCATCAAAGGCGATACAGACGGGCACTACGGACTGCAAGGTATGCGCGAGCGGGCCGCGCGCATCGGTGGCAAGCTCAGAATCGTCAGCTCCGTCGATTCCGGCACTGAAGTCAGCCTCGTCATTCCGGGAAGGATTGCATTCCGGCGAACCGGAAGCAGTGGAAGCGAATAGAGAACAGCGTTTTCAGCGACGACGAAGAACGCAAAGTCTTCTTGATTTCTTCTCAGCCCAGTCCTAAAGACTAGTTGTGAGCCTGAAGAAAAAAACAGGTTCGGCTCTGTAGTTTCTCAGGTTTCTCAACATACGCAATGTGTTTACCTTCGAGTCTATTGGGGGTTCGGCCAATGACGCGGGTAAATTGCAAGCGCACGAACGTTGGCGGAATTGCTCGACGAGTGGCTTTACGAACTCAGTAAATTTACGAGTCATCGTAAGTTCATAAGTTATAGAACCCTTCTAGAATCCGTAGTTTACTGGATGGTGACCCAGTTGCATTTGATATAGCCAGAGACCGTCATTCGGAAAGCGCTACTCCGTACTGGTCGAAGCCGAAGTGACAGCGAACTGGATTGCTCAGCTCACTGGTCCGCTGAGCAGGGTTAGGGTTTGGCCGGGCCACTCAGGGCCCAATTTTAGGTCGCAGGTGGGGAGCAAAGCGATGAGTTCGAATGATTATCCATATGTACCGGTGCACGGTGACGAGACAGGTGTTATGAGCAATCCGTCGTTTCAGTATTTGGAAGATGAGGGAGGAAGTTTTGGTGAAGAGGATGGACTCACTGAGACCGCCCACATGAAAGACGGCCTCTCGTTGGAATGCCTCTTCGACGACGAGGTCGTTGGAGAACCGATCTTCGATGGAATCATCGGTCGTAGCAAGGCGCTTTGTGCGGTGCTGCGCGAGATCAGAATGGTTGCTCCGACCGACTCGACCGTATTGATTTATGGCGAGACCGGCACTGGCAAGGAGTTGATCGCGCGCGCAATTCATGAACTCAGTTCTCGCCACAAGAATGCGTTTGTGAAGCTCAACTGCGCCGCTATTCCAACCGGCCTGCTGGAGAGTGAACTTTTCGGGCATGAGAGAGGCGCCTTCACGGGAGCTATCGGTCAGCGCATCGGCCGATTCGAAGTCGCCAACCATGGCACGGCGTTCTTGGATGAGATCGGTGAGATTCCTCTTGAGCTCCAGCCGAAACTGCTCCGCGTGCTGCAGGAGCGGGAATTTGAACGTCTGGGAAGCTCGCGTACGTTACGCACGGACGCCCGGCTTATCGCCGCGACCAATCGTGATCTGGCCGCCATGGTCGAGGACCAGAGATTTCGATCTGATCTCTTTTACCGATTGAATGTCTTCCCGGTTCGAGTTCCGCCGTTGCGTGAGCGTCGCGAGGACATTCCTCTACTGGTGTGGCATTTCGCCAGGCAGTTCGCCGAACGTATGAAAAGACATTATGAGAGCATCTCTCCCGAGACGATGAGAGCCTTGTGTGAGTACGATTGGCCTGGGAATATCCGCGAGCTACAGAATCTAGTCGAGCGAGCCGTCATCCTGTGCCCTGGTCCTGTTTTACGAGTGCCCGTCCCCGACCGTCATGATCGCGCCATTACTGTTCCGCACAGCGGTCATACTGCGCAGCATCAAACATTGGAAGAGGCTGAGCGAGCTCACATCCTACGGACATTGAAAGAAGTCAGGTGGGTTGTCGGCGGGCTTAACGGTGCCGCTGCGCAACTGGGAATGAATCGGTCGACCCTACAATTTCGGATGAAGAAGCTCGGCATTGTGCGTCCCGGTCGGGAAGACGATGCCGGCCTTCCATCGCCGTCGGGAGTGCCCGTTGACTTGCAATCTATAGCCAGTTGACACATGTACCGAGGTTCAGGCAACACCCTAACGATTTTGAATTACATTCCCAGGGGCCGATCGGTGCACGCACAGGGAGATTAAACAGCCCCTCCCGGAGAAAGCTGCAGCGCAAAACGTACGCTGCCTGTGGCATTACTTCCTCAGGTCTCTCACTGTTTTGAGATCATCGACGATGTAAGCCATGGAAGCTCGTATGCCTTTGCCACAGCGAACGGGGGCCAAGTCGGACATTTCCTCTGCTCTGCAGACAGGTAATGTAAGGGAGCCTTCTCCTATCCAAGCTTGCTCAATCTTTACGTCATGGGGGACGTTCTCGACTAGCTCGTGGATGGCCGGCTGATTCTGCTTATCAGCTGCCAGACGTGGGCAGTGCAGAAGATTGATGATCGGCCTCTGGCTCAACCGCGACCGGTCAGTTATCGGCTCTGTTAAGGTCACAAGCGCCTCAGCGAGCCGTTGTCCGCCTGCTGTAAGAGAGGCTGCAAACTTTGATCCTGCTGCAAGTGATGGGCCTGCCTTTCCCGTGGCCGCATAATACCTAGTCTGGAATACCTGGCCGATCCGCTTCGGATAGCCTTGAGTCCAGCCGCGGGCGAGTGCCGCATCGTTGTCCACAAAGATATAAGGGCAATAGGAGACTGCTTTACCGTTGAATAACGCGTCGACGAGGATGAAGAACTCGCGGTATTGATAACGGGCGGGGTCAAGGTATTCCTCATTCTCCCCGCTGAACTGCCAATCATAGAACAGAGCATTGCCGTGGCCCTTTGCAGACGGATCGGGATCCAGTCCGGCCGGCAATACAGCCGCCATCGCTGAGGGGTCCGACCAAAACTCAATGTTGAGGAAGTCGGCAGAGTAGTACCAGGGAGGTGCTGGATTCAGGGTCGACTTGCCCTTTGGTGTAAGCGGGTAGTTGAAGCCTTTGAGCATCTGGTCTCCTTTACAGACCTTGTTCGCGAGTAGCTTCCGGCTAACAAACGTGCTTACTAGCACTTCGTCGGCCACCATCGGAACTGTCCCAAAAACCTTCTGAACGCTGAAACGCAATTGTATCGACGACGCTGCAAGTGCCAGTGCTGAGCTAGCACATGAACACTTCGCCAGAATGTTGGCGCTCACTCCGATACCAAGGCCGGTCCGATGCTCACATACCTGCGAAATACAAGGGTCTTGTGCTGCAAACGTCGCGGAAGGGGAATTGCACCAGGTAAGGGGTGTGGAGAAGGAGCTTCCTAGATCAAATGCTCAAGCACGCACGCCGGGCCCGTGTGATCAGAGTGGTGTCGACCCGCATGCCTACGATCTTTGGAGTGTTTGACCTGATCGGCTTTGAACGCCCCAAGGTTGGCACAACAGAGAGTGAGACTGCGTTTGTTATCACATGTGGCGATTTGCAAAGTCGAGTGCCCCTACTGCGCATGCATTCGCAGTGCTTCACCGGCGAAGTGCTCGGATCTCTCCGCTGTGATTGCCGAGGGCAGTTGGAACTCGCAATGGCCAGCATTGCAGAAGAAGGATCGGGGTTGGTCATCTACGAACATCAGGAGGGGCGTGGCATAGGACTGATGGCAAAACTAAGAGCATACGCGTTGCAGGACAAGGGACTCGATACGGTCGAAGCGAACCACGCTTTAGGTTTCGATGCTGACTGCCGCGATTTCAGCTTTGCAGTCGCAATTCTGCGCGACCTTAAGGTCAGCCGTGTCCGCCTGCTGTCCAATAACCCGGAAAAAGTGCAGGCGCTAACGAACGGTGGAATCGAGGTCATCGAACGGATCGCCTGCGAAGCACCGCCGAATCCGTACGCGTTGCCGTACCTACGAACGAAGAAGGAAAAGATGGGGCATTCATTAACGGTAATGTGAGCGACTGGTCGATTGGCCCGTCGTCGTATGGAAGGAGACATTGGGTATGGCTAAGCCCATTCTGGTAGTAACCAGCCGGTATACGAGAGAAATTGAAGACCGTATCGACCGCGATTACAACGCGCGCCGGAATCCGAACCAGTTCCCTTTCAGCTCGCAGAAGCTGCTCGCCGCGGCCGAAGGAGCCGACGCCCTGTTTATCACGCTCGCAGACCGGTTGGACTCTGAGTTTTTCCAGAAAGTTTCGCCCACGGTCAAAATTATCGCCTCGTACGGAGTGGGTTTTGACCACATCGATCTGGAAGCGGCCGCGCGCCGGAAAATCCCGATCGCTTATACCCCTGGTGTCAACCATGAAGCAACGGCCGACATCGCCATGCTGCTTCTGCTGGGTGCTTCGCGTCGCGCTTATGAAGCTCAGGAACTGGTTCGAACAGGAGCTTGGAAGCCTCTCAGCCCGGACGAGCTCCTGGGATGGCAGGTCGGTGGCAAGGTCCTTGGCATTTTCGGAATGGGGCGCGTTGGACAAGCCGTGGCGCGTCGAGCGCGAGGATTCGGAATGAAGATTCACTATTACGACACTTCGGCGTTACCCGCGGAACTCGCAAGCGATGCCGTCTACCATGAGAATCCGTCGGACTTGCTTCGCGTAAGTCAGTTTTTGAGCCTGCACGCGCCCGAGACTCCTCAGACCCACCATTTCTTGAATTCCAAAGCCATAGACCTGCTGCCCCATGGGGCCATCGTGGTAAATACCGCTCGTGGCGGATTGGTGGTCGACGATGACCTCATCGCTGCTCTCGAGATTGGACGGGTCGCCGCTGCGGGACTCGACGTATTTGAGGGCGAGCCACAACTTAACCCGGAATATCGTTCGCTGAAAAACACATTTCTATTGCCGCATATCGGCAGCGCCACGATCGAAACCCGTACAGCGATGGGCATGCTGGCCCTGGACAATGTGGACGCGGCTCTGAGTGGCGGGTCTCCGCCGACCCTCGTCCGGCCCCCGTCGCAGGTTGATCTTCTGACAAAAGTCTAATCATCAAGAAAAGGAGTGTCTTACGTATGGGCAACAAGAGAGTGGCAGATCTCGTAACTGAGGTCCTCGCTGAAGCTGGAGTTCGGAGGATCTATGGCCTCCCCGGTGACTCCCTTAATGGCATCACAGACGCGATTCGCATAAGGAAGGATCTTGAATGGGTTCATGTACGACATGAGGAGACGGCAGCATTTGCCGCGGGCGCGGAAGCGCACCTGACTGGAAGTTTGGCCGTGTGCGCCGGGAGCTGCGGTCCGGGAAATCTGCACTTGATCAACGGACTCTACGATTGCCACCGAAATCGTGTTCCCGTGCTTGCAATTGCCGCACAGATTCCCAGCGGTGAGATGGGCAGCAACTACTTCCAGGAAACTCATCCTGAATATCTCTTCGGGCAATGCAGTCACTATTGTGAGCTGGTTTCCGAGCTTAGTCAGATGCCGCGGGTGCTCGAAATCGCCATGCAGACCGCGATCTCCAAGCGGGGCGTTTCGGTTGTCGCCCTGCCCGGTGATATCGCGATGAAAGAGGCCCCCGTCCATGGCCCGCGGGTTCATTACCATGAGCCCTCGCCCACGGTTTGTCCCTCCGAAGAAGAACTCAACATC
>Ga0210398_10003357_pt1 | contig 15366 bp, 12 predicted proteins | sample IncBWC4OmetaG_FD_161047 | JGI IMG/M metagenome (GOLD analysis project Ga0210398, IMG submission 161047) | Forest soil microbial communities from Barre Woods Harvard Forest LTER site, Petersham, Massachusetts, United States - Inc-BW-C-4-O | ecosystem: Environmental > Terrestrial > Soil >...
TGGACTAGATTCCCAGTTTGCTTGTCGCGTGAAACATTTTCCCTTTTCTCAAAAATCCGATTGAGTTTCTCCGCTGGCGGGCCCGAAAACAACGGTAGAGGTATTTAGAGAGACTCGAAACCAACCAGAGTCAGTCTCTGGTTGGCTGTACAAATACACGTTGTCCCGCTCGACCTCCATCTCTTCCCAGTTGTGAGGAATGAGAAACCTCAGCTTCCCGCCGAACACACTCACCTCATCAAGACTCATTTCTTCATTCATGATTCTGGAGTCTAACCTCAGTGGATCGGGAAATTAAAGGCATCGGTCCGAGTATTCTTTTCCGGTTAGCGCTCATCAGGCATTAGCCGAATGAATCATGGGAAAAGTTTCGAGAGAGGCGTTTGCTTATGGGCACGTGCCCTCCTCAGTCCGACCGGTCTGGCTATGAAAGCAGTAAGGTTTCGCCAACTGATATCTAATGCCATTGAATTGCCAGACGTCTGTTGGAGCTTCGTCCGCGTTCAAATGCATCACGAGAACAAGGTCAAATAGGCCCTTGTGTTTTGGCGGGATGAAAGCGAACGCACCCGTCAATCGTCCATCGAGTACAAGCCGCCATTTCCCTTGCGACTTTCGGAAGAACCAAGCGGCGCAGCCACCCGAACCGCACAGTTCGCTTCTACCATTCACAACCAAGCGATTGTCAGCTCCGCTCCCCATGTCCACATGACGCGCCAGTAGTTCCTTCTTGAGCGCCGCCAGAGACTGCAAGCCTGATCTGTTTCTGCAACATTCAAGCCGAAGCTGTTCTTGTCGAGCGGACGTGTGGAAGCGTTCCAGAATTCACCTAGCGTTTGGGATGTATAACAGAGCCGCACTCCCGGCCCCACCAGCTCGTGAAGCGCATGGCTGATCGCGGCATGCTGAGGGTCATCGCTTTTGCTGATCCGCAGCAGGATGTTGCTGTCGAGAGACAGGCATCGCCGCTAGGCATCAGTGGTGGTCCCGATACAGACTCTCGCGCGAGAAGCCTTCAACCGGGAGCGCAGGAATCTTAGCGATTGCTCATCTTGTGCGTCGACCCAATTTTCTACGTGTTTGCCCGTCAACCGTCCCCAACGGCACGCCGATTGGGTGTTCAATTGGACATCATCAGGCAGGGAAACGCGGAGTTACCGGAAATGTGGATACTCCACTCCGCTTCGAATTGATTAGTTTCTTCAGAGGAGATCTATGTGGTCAAACCGATACGGCGAAGCATGATTTGGAAGCGCGGATCAGCACGCAGGCTTTCAAGTAGCAAGTCCGATTGGAGGGGCAAGGCAAAGTCTAACGACTTCTCCGAGTAGGCCTTCTCCAGTAGATCGAAAGCTTTGTCGTTTTCGCCGAGGCCGGCGTATATGGTGGCCATCGTGTATGGCGAAGCAGAGGTGTGTTTTGCTTTGCGCTCCAAATCACGAAGGATCTTTTCTGCTTCGGCTTTCTTGCCTGCGACGGAATAGGCATGCGCCAACGCAACGGCGGGGCCTAGAGAACCATCGGAGAACTGAACCGCCTTCTGAAACTCGGATATCGCTTGCTGAACTTCGCCGGTGCCTTCGTAACCGACTCCGAGAAAGTAGTGTTGACCCGCGTCCTCAGGGTTAAGAAGCAGGGCTCGCCTGCTGGCTTCAATCAAGGCGGGGTAATCCCGGAGCGCATAGTAGGTGTTTGATTCGGCGGTAGCGGAGCTGAAACCGTAGTCCAGTTGGTCGATTTTTGCGATTTCGGCAAGAGCTTCGGAGCGCCGGCCGACCGAAGCGAGAAAGATGGCGCGATCCTCGTGCGCGCAGCTGTAGCTCGGCGCCAGAGCAATGGCACGGTTGAACTCTCGTTCGGCGGCGTCCCAGTCCCAATCAAACTGCCAATTCAGTACGCCGAGTGTGTCGTGGGCTTCGCCGATGCTGTCGTCCAGTTCCAGTGCTTTGGCCAATGCTTCCTTGGCAGACCGGTAGGCGGATTCTTTTTGCAAAGCTCCTGCAAGCGCCAAGTAGACGTAAGTGTCTGCGAGCCCCGCGTAAGCAAGAGCGAAGTTTGGATCTTTCTGGATCGACTCCTCAAAGTAGCGTCGTGCCTTCTTGAGTGAATCAGGTTTGGTGAACTCGTTGACAAAGTAAAGACGCCCTTTGAGATAGGCATCGTATGCCTCGGGGTTCACCGCGTGAGCCCGGCGAATCAGAGCCTGCTGCGTTGGCGTGAGTTGTGCGCGTACTTGCCATGCTATGGCGTCCGCCACTTCACCTTGTAGCTTCAGGATATCGCCGCGATCGCGGTCGTATGTCTCTGCCCATAGGTGCTGGTCCGTAGGTGCTTGAACGAGTTGGGCGGTAACACGCACTCGTTGACCCGATCGGATCACCGAACCTTCCACGATGGCGTCGACGTTCAATTCGCGTGCAATTTCGGGCAGGCCCTTTCTCGTGCCTTTGTATCGCATGACGGAAGTTCTCGAAATCACACGTAGCGAGCCGACCTTGGCGAGGTCAGTAATCAATTGGTCGGTCATGCCATCCGCAAAGAATTCCTCGGACGGATCGCCGGACAAATTCTCGAGGGGCAGAACGGCAATGGAATTCAAGCGAGGAGCAGCGCTGGCAGGAGCACCACCAGTGCGCGCCAGCCAGAAGGCAATGCTTATAACGAGGACGGCGAAGGCCGTGGTGAGCAGGAGGGCATGAGATTTGGTAAGCCACAGGTGGCCTGGCAGGCCGGCGGGCGGCGCGGAGTCGGCAGCACCAGAGCGGGCCGGAAGGTCTCCGGCATTCACCGGCGCGATAAACCGGTATCCGCGGCGCGGCAGCGTTTCGATGTAGCGTGACCTCTCGGCAGAATCGCCGAGCACCTCGCGAAGGCGTGCAATCGCATTGTGCAGGCTATGGTCGAAATCGACAAAAGTGTCGGTGGTCCAAATTTGCGCTCGCAACTCCTCGCGAGTGACCACATCCCCGGCGCGCTTGAGCAGAGCGGCCAAAACTTGCAGCGGCTGACCTTGCAGCCGGAGCCTTACACCATGTTTGCGCAGCTCTCCTGTGCGAACGTCCAACTCGAAATTGCCGAAACGCAATAGGCGCGCGCCAAGCTCGGAGGTAGGCATAGCAACACCCGCAGATGTTGAGGCAAGTGTAGCACACTTACCGGCTTCCTCGGCCAGGCCAGGCCGGCCGCGAACACCTTTATCTTCAAGGGTTTAACAATGGAGATAGCTTTGGGGAAGGATGGAGGCCGCGAGGATTGCATGCCTGGCAGGAACCGGCGAGAGTGCAGACGTTCTTGCGCGCGCTCGTCCATCGGACCGTGCTACGCCCCGGCAGGCCGCTGGTGAGCAATCCCGGGCAAGAACGAAAAGGAGAATCCGAACATGAACAAGTTATCGCATCTCGCATTGCTATTGGCCGCCCCTTTGGCGTTTACCTCTTTTGCCCCGGCGCAGCAAACAGGGCAAGCACAGGGACAGGGGGACCAGGACAAGCTCGTGGAGATTGTTCGCAATGCCACACAACAGTACCAGGATGTTACCAAAGCTACTGGATACAGTCCTGCCCTCGGCTGCGTAAGCGGCTCTGATCATGGAGCCATGGGCATCCACTACGTCAACGGCAGTCTGCTGAATGGACCCATTGACCCCGCGCACCCGCAAGCTCTGATCTATGAACCGCAATCGAATGGTGAACTGAAGCTGGTTGGCGTCGAGTTCATTATACTCGCGAGCGCCCTTCCCCCCAACGCCGCTCCGCAGGTGGAGGGTCACCTGATGCTGTACGTCGACGGCCCGAACCGTTACGGCCTGCCGCCGTTCTACGAACTCCACGTTTGGGCATGGCGCGACAATCCCCAAGGTCCCTTTGTGGACTGGAACGACCACGTGACCTGCGCAAATCAATAGATTGCCGGGAGACGCTTGCCTAGGCCGTGCGTTTCGTGTCTCGCACACCGAACAACATTACCGATGCATTCATGAGCGTGCCGCGGGAGTGCATGGAAGCGAGACAGCACAGGCTTCCGGCGAACACACAAGGTAAGCGTCTCCCCCGGATTTGCTCACAACTCAACCGCCAAAAAAGGAAAGGCTAAGGGCATGCCCACGCATGTCATCGAGCGCGACCTTCCTGGTGCCGGAGACTTGACCCGGTTACCACGTTTTTCAGGCTTTGGGTCCGATAGTTGGCAAACGGGCTCCCTGAGAGTTATCTGTGGACGCTGCGCGACAGGCCAGGAAGCAATTCTCCATAGCACCATTCATGGCCATCGCTCCGAAACGGGGCGCTGTGGTATCTTGGCCGGGAAGAGATCATGCGCATTTCAGAACACAAGTCTGATAGCTCGAATACCCTACGGAAGGGGCACGACCAACCCGCGGCTACTTCGGTACATGGCTGGCGGTATCACCACATCGGCATCCCGACTGACGTTCCGCGACCCGGCGAATATTATCTGGAACAATTCAAAATGTACGTCTCCGCCTTTGAGACGAGTCCATGTGGCATTCAATGGATGCGCTTCGAGCCCGATAGCCCAGTGCACGCCTTGATTAAGTCCGTCCCTCACATAGCGTTTGAAGTAGACGACCTTCAGGCCGCGATTGAGGGAAAGGAAATTCTCACTGCCCCGAATTCGCCATCGGAAGGCGTTACGGTGGCGATGATCCTCGATAGCGGCGCGCCGGTTGAGCTCCTAGAATTTCGGCGTGATCTGAGTAGCAGACCAACGCGCTGAGACTGTCGGCGGAACGCCGGACGTCACGCAATCGATTTGTTCCCCAAGGTTGAGATCCAGCAAGTTGATCTGATTTATCCGCTAAAAAAATGCGATGCTGTTTAGCGGTTGCCTTCCACTTGCCAGGTTAGCGCTGACCGGCGCTAGAGCGACTCCAGGCTTTCAGAAATTTCGGTTTACCCGATAGGGGGCGGCGCCCCCGGCCATATTCCCTCCGGCATGGCGGCGGGGGCTCAACTCGCCGCGCGCTGCCAAACTCTCAGCGTGGGTTGTACTCAGTTTGCCGATGCCGCCTTGCGCGTTGACGTCATTGGATGAGGCAAGGACGGTTTCGGAATGTAGTCCGCACGGTGCGCAAGAATCACGCGTCATTCCTCGGGCTTCAGCGGCAGCTCGCGCTCTACCAAATGAATGTATTGACGGGGAGTGTACACAGCGGGCCAATCTGATCCCCTGGCCTTCGCGATAGCATCCTCATGAATATACCGGGGCGGCGAACACAGCGGCTGCCGCGATGACTTACCTGTTGTTTTCCCAAAGGACCTGTGTCATATTCCCTATTGGAAACCAAAATGGCGGTGCTATGAAACAGAAAACGGATGTCCTGCAGGGCACGTTGGCTTTGATGGTCCTCAAGACTCTCGATGTCCTGGGACCGCTGCACGGTTATGGAATCGCGCGGCGCATCGAGCAAATCAGCGGAGATCTACTGGCCGTGAATCAGGGGACTCTATATCCCGTGCTGTTGAAGCTGGAGCAAGAAGGCGCGATCGCATCCGAATGGGGTGCCTCAGAGAATAATCGGCGGGCGCGCTTCTATCGACTGACAAAGGAAGGGCGTAAGCAGTTGCAGGCTGAGACCAAGGATTGGGAACAAACGGCAGCGATCATTGGCCGGTTCTTCGATGCGAAAGCGGAAGATTTGTCATGAAATCTCTGAGGCGGTTTCTGAATCGGCTGTACAACTCGGCGGCAAGGCGCGAACAGGAAGAACGATTGCGGGAAGAGATTGTAGGGCACATCGCTCTGCAAACCGACGAAAATCTGCGCGCCGGGTTGTCACCGGTGGAAGCACGACGCCAAGCCATGCTGAAGTTCGGAGGCGTGGAGGCCATGAAACAAGACTATCGAGCCGAGCGAGGACTGTTATTGATCGAGAATCTGCTGGGGGATTTGCGAAACGCAGGGCGAACGATTCGCCGCATGCCCGGGCTTGCGGCGGTGATCATCGTTTCGCTGGCCATCGGAATTGGCGTGAATACTACGGTCTTTTCCTGGATTCAGATGATCCTGTTCGAACCGATGCCCGCCGTGAGTGGCGCAGCGAGCTTTTTGCTGGTCGAGCCCCGAACGGAATCTGGCGGGTATCCGGGCGCTTCCTGGCTGGAGTATCGCGACTTGCAGACGAGAGTGCCGGCACTGCGGGACATCGTGGCGTCTCAAATGGTGCCGTTCAACGTGGGAGAGCCGGGCCGGACGGAGCGGACGCACGGACAGCTCGTCTCAGGCAACTATTTTTCCGCGCTGGGACTGAGGCCTGCCATCGGACGATTTATTCGGCCGGAGGAGGCGGAGCGGCCCGGAACTGAACCTGTCGTTGTAATTTCGTATGATTACTGGCAAACGCGATTTCGCGGCGCGCCGGAGGCTGTGGGACAAAAAGTGCGCGTCAACGAGCGCGACCTGATTGTCATTGGCGTGGCTCCCAGGGATTTCCAAGGCACGATGGTGCCCTTGAAATTCGCACTGTGGGCGCCGGCCACGATGGCGCCTGCGCTTCTTGGTGGAACACGCGACCTCGAAGACCGCAGCAGCCGCGCTTTTTCGTTGATCGGAATGTTAAAGCCTGGCGCGACACGTGAGGAAGCACAGGCCGAGTTGAGTACGGCGATGGCTCAGTTTGCCCGCGACTATCCTGACGCCAGCGCCGGAATTGGTGGCGAGATTCTTTCCTTCTGGAAAGGGCCGCGCGGTCCGCAGCGGTTGCTGATCAGCGGGCTAGCCATCTTGCAAGGCGTTATGCTGCTCCTGCTGTTGGCGGTCTGCGGAAATACGGCAAACCTCATGCTCGCTCGCGGAAGCACCCGGCAGCGTGAGATGGCCGTGCGCGTGGCGCTGGGCGCGGGACGCTGGCGCATTGTCAGCTTGGTGCTCTCGGAAAATATGCTGCTCGCTCTCCTGGGAGCAAGCCTCGGAGCAGCCATCGCAGTTTGGGGCACCACTGCATTGCGCGTGGCGCCAATGATTGGCGCATTTCCGATCCTCTTTCAGACAAGAGTGGATGAACTCACCCTCGCCTTCGCGATATTGCTCGGTGTTGCGTGCGGTTTGATTTTCAGCGCGGCGCCGGCGCTCCATCTGGTACGTCTGGATCCACAGGAGGGGCTTCGCTCCGGTTCCAACACGCCGGCCCGCAACCGTGCGCGCAAAGTTCTGATGGGGGTGGAAGTCGGACTTGCGATGGTCGTCCTGATCGCGGCGGCGCTCTTCTTGCAGAGTTTTCGCTCGGCACGCCAAACGGATCCGAGATTCCAGCCGGAGGGCGTTTTGCTGGCCGCCTACGACTTAAGCGGACGGAATCCCGACGAGGCCTCCGAGCGCGAATTTGCCACTCGCCTGCTGGAACGGCTGCGCTCCTTGCCAGACGTGGAGGCAGCCGCCATCGCGACGAATGTTCCACTGGACTTACATGGAATTCCGGCGCGGTCCTTCACTGTGCAAGGCCGTGTGCGAACGGAAGCGGGGCAGGATCGAGCCATTTCCACCACGGTCACGCCGGGTTACTTCAAGATGATGGCCATCCCGCTCCTTGAGGGAAACGACTTTGTCGAGATGCGAGATAAGTCGGCGCCCGCACAGGCCATCGTCAATGAGGAGTTTGTCCGCCGTTACCTGAATGGCGCGGATGCGATCGGACGCCGCATACAGACACGCGCAGGAAGCTTCGCGATCATTGGCGTGGCACGCAATTCGGTCTACGACGCCTTCGGCGAGCCCGCGCAGCCAGCCGTCTATTTCTCGTACCGGGATCTGCCAGCGATCCAAGGCGAGATTCACCTGAGGACGCACAGCGGCAATGAAACCGCACTCACCTCGGAAGCGCGTGCCGTTCTGCGCGATCTCGATCCGATCCTCCCTCTTTACGACGTGCGGACATTCTCACAGCATATCGATCGAAACCTCTATCTTCGCCGGATTCCCGCGCGCATGTTCGTCGTACTCGGGCCGCTCCTGCTCGGCCTCGCGGCAATCGGAATCTACGCTGTGGTTTCCTACGCCGTGGCCCGGCGCACGAGAGAGATTGGCGTGCGGCTGGCGTTCGGGGCCACCAGCGGGCGAGTGGTCCTGCAAATTATTCGCGAGAACTTGGGCGCCATCACCTGGGGCACTGGGATTGGATGGGTACTTGCGTTCGTGATTTCCGTTCACGCGATTACCAAGGGCGTGGTCAACCTTCCGGTTTTCGTTGGTGTGCCGGCGATTCTGTTGGGGGTCGCGACACTGGCCTGCTGGATTCCCGCACGGAGAGCTAGCCGAATTGATCCGATGGCGGCGCTTAGGCACGAGTAAAGGCAGGGACGTCACGGCCTACGCGACCGGCGGGGTAGCTCCTTATAAGTCCAAGTCGGATTATTGCACATGCGCTTTGCGAGATTTTCACCCGGTAACCGCGTACCAAGCACTCGAAAAGAAGAAAGAAGCTTTGTGCTGATCTGAACGCATCATAGAATTCGCATTTGGGAATTGCGAGTAGATTTCTGACTATGGCGTATGCATTTGGATTCGTCTGCAGGGCCTCCCTGGCGAGCATGTGCCTCCTGTCCACACTTTCCGGTCAAACTGCGAAGCATCCAAGCGAGTCCGCTAGCGGTCTCCTTGAGCAGTTCGAGAGCACGACGGTATTCTGGGAACAATTTCTCGTGGCCAAGAAGATTGTCGCCCTCCATGACAAAAGTGTGCTTCCACACCTCGAACCCTGGCTTCGCGACGAGGACATGCGCCGCAGAGGCAACGCGGCGTTCATTTTCGCACGCCTCGGCGATGATCGCGGGTTTCAGGTTATCAAAGCTATTCTGGAGGACCGTTCGACCATACGCGCTGTGTCCGAGATCGACAGCGCGGGCCACCCGAGTCCACGGCAACAAATTCGCGCGGACCGTTATTACGCTGCGCATCTTTTCGGCGATCTGAGGGACACACGAGCAGTTCCCATTCTGATTCCCCTGTTGAAGGATGAAGAGGTCAAGTTGATTGTTCCTTGGTCGTTGGAAGAAATCGGTGATACCTCAGCCATCTCTGCCTTGATAGAGGCGCTAGGTGACAATAGTGTGGAAATGCGCGCCGCAGCCCTCCGCTCTCTCGCGAAATTACAAGCCAAGGAAACATATCATTAGTGTTAGTGTTTTTGTAGTATTGAAGTTCTTGCCGCGCGCCCTCAGAGTGCCTGCTATTTCGTAGCCAACGAGACTTCCGGTCTACTGGCTTGACCACTTCGTCCGGGCTGCGTGGCGTTCAGCATACGAGGGAGCAACAGTGAAACGGAGCATGTCTCGGACGGCGATGGCCCTTTTCTCTTTAGTTTTTCTGCAGGCCGTTGACCTCCACGCCCAGCAACTCGCCACCCTGAATGTCAACATCACAGACCCATCTGGGGCCGGCATACCACGAGCGCGAGTCACGCTAAAAAACAGCGCGACCGGAGTAACGCGAAGTGACACTTCGGATGCAGCGGGGCTCGCCGTTATTCCCGGACTGTCTCCCGGAAACTACGAGTTGACTGTGGACGCTGCAGCGTTTAGCGCGACTCGGTCTATGATCGCGCTTACCGTGGGCCAGACTGCCTCCCTGCCCGTGGTATTGGGTGTTAGTGCCGTGAAAGAACAGGTTGAGGTTCGCGAGACAGCCCAGGGCATTGACACGCAAACATCAGAAGTGAGTCAGGTGATCGAGAGACAGAAAATCGCGGACCTGCCGATCGCGGGCCGCGACTTCATTGATTTTGTTCTGTTGACACCCAATGCAAACGTGGGAAGGAGCACGGCCGTTGGCGCGCAATCTCCCTTCCAGGAGACCGTGTTGGAACTGAGCTTCGCTGGCTTGCGGGAGACGCACAGCTCGTTTTTTGGTCTCGACGGCATGGATTACACCACGAGTATTTCCGGTGTTCAGCGAGCGAGCCCCTCGCAAGATTGGGTACTGGAATTTCGCGTCGCGGACGGACCTATCACCGCGGATAATGGCCGTAACCTCGGCTCGGTCGTGAACACTGTGACGAAGTCCGGAAGCAATGATGTTCATGGCTCGGCTTACGAGTTCTTTCGGAACAACGAATTGGATGCGAACAACCTGCTGTCGGCACCTGGCTTTAACACGCTGCGTTTCAATCAATTTGGGGGCAATGTTGGCGGGCCTATCATGCAGGAAAAGATCTTTTACTTCCTGGGATACGAGGGCCAGCGGCGAGCGGAGTCGCCTTTGTATTCGTCTTTCATCCTGCATTGCACCGATAATCCGGGCTGCCTCGGGCCAGGAACTCCCAGCATCAACCAAGTGAAGGAAATGCTCGGCCTACAGCCTGAAAACCTGGGATCGATTCTTCAGATTGAGGACTTTGACAAATTCTTCGGAAAGCTGACGAGCGTATTGAGCGAAAGCAGCACACTGAACATCGGATACCTGTTCAACGATGAGCGGAATCAACATGTACCGGGGGCTGCTCCGGGTCAAGGATTGCCCTCCTTTTATCGCAACAACCCTGTCAGAGATCAGACTGTATATGGCAACTTGCTCCATTTGTTCGGCACTCAGTGGACTTCGGAGAGTATTCTCAACTTCGGTCGAAGAACCTTCCACCTCGATCCTGTTGGATCCGGGTTCGAACCAGCGCTCCTGGTTGCGGATCTTTTTGATTCCGGCGGCATCCAGGGCGGCGTTCACTATTACAGCGAGCAGCATTTCCAAGCTTCAGAAAACCTCACGTACATCTGGGCCAAGCACTCATTCAAATTCGGCGCTGATCTCGAACCCGTGTGGATCGGCGCGCAAACGACCTTCTTCACCCCCGGCGCCGGTATTTTCAGTCCGCAGAGTTTCTTTGGCGTGGCACCTTTCAATGCCCCGCCGTTCGGCCCTGGCACTCCTGTCGAGTTCCTGTTCCAGGAGCCGAGAACCTTTTTCGGCCAGCAAATTCCCCAGCGGACACTGCCTTTCGAGACGGGTCTTTTTGCGGGCCCGGCGGCTTCAGCCTTCAACGACAGCGTCAATCTACATTTTTTGCACAAACTCTCTGGTTTTTATGCGCAAGACCAATGGAAGCCGATCTCAAACCTTACACTGACCTTTGGCCTGCGCTACGACATTGATTTTTTTCCGTCCGCGGCCGAGATCCGGCTAAATGGACAGATGCATCCCACAAATTATGGAAATGTACAGCCGCGCGCAGGCGTCGCTTATTCGTTCCGTCAGGGAAAAGGGGTTGTGCGGGCGGGATTCGGTTTGTTCACCGGCCCGTTCGACTACAGCGACATCATGGTGTCCTGGCAAGGTGCATCAGGCTTTACCTACATGAACCAGCCGATCCTGCCGCAGTTTTCCGATCCCGGCAACAGCCTGGTAGGACTGGGGCCGTCCGGAATCGTGGGTGTGGACGGACCATTTCTCGCCAGCCAGGCCTTCTCTACTTTTACGCACACTGGCGTTTATCCCAGCCCCAGCACGCTCCTTCAATTCCCGCTAGGCTACGCGCAGAGGAAGTTTCCGAACGCCTACGCCGAACAAGCGAGCCTCGAAATAGAGAACGAGGTCGCGAAAGACCTCTTCGTATCCGTGGGATACCAATTCCTGCATGGACTCAAGCTGCCCCTGTATCTCAGCATCAACGGAGTTCCGAGCGGCACGCTTCCGACTGGCGTTCAGGCTTTCACGCCTGCCGATCCTAATTTTGGGTTCGCGCTGATGGCCTCTCCAACAGGCTATTCCATTTACCATGCGGGAACTCTGAGTGTGCGAAAACCCTTTGCTCATCACTACAGCATTCTAGGGAATTACACTTTCTCCAAGTCCATCGATCTTGCCACGGACGTTCAGCTTACGGACACTCCGATGGATTATCTCCATCCACAACTTGACCGCGCCGCAGGCGACAACGATGTTCGCCAACGCTTCGTGCTGACATTGATGGCTGAATCACCCGCTGCTTGGACTCGCGCGCTGCGCAACTTCAAGTTCTCGATGTTAAACACTCTGCAGAGTCCGCGCTACTACACAATTCTCGCCGGGTTTGACGTAAACGGCGACGGATTCCCATTCGCGGATCGCGTCGGCGACATTGGCCGCAACACATACCGAGGCGACGCTTCCTATACCACGGACGTACGCTTGCAACGAGAATTTAGCTTTGGCGAGCGGCTCAAAACCGAGGCCAGCGTCGAAGTCTTCAACCTATTTAACCGCCCCAACGTCAACGCCATCGACACCGTATATGGGGCTGCATCCTTCGCTGGGCCGATTCCACAAAGGTTCGAAGATGGCATCAGCAGTCCCGCGAATCCGACATTTGGTTCGCCGAGCTTCGTGGCTCCGGCGCGGCAAATTCAACTGGCTCTGCGACTAAATTTCTGAGTCCGGACCAAGAAACAGCGCGGCAAAAAGCATGCCCATACCCACTGAACCGATTGGCAGTATTCCACGTCCAGCAGAATTGCTAGCGACGATGCGTGAGCATGACGAGGGAAGAATTTCCGATGCCGCGCTCAGGAGTGCAGAGAGTAGCGCCCTGCGGGACACCCTTGCCCGCTTTGAGCGTACCGGCTCTCCGATCATTAGTGATGGCGAGCAGACCAAGCCCAGCTTTGCGACGTATCCGCTCGTCGGTCTGACGAATCTCGCCCCTGACGGCGTGGTGATTCCGTTTGCAGACGGGCACGCTCGCCAACTACCGCGATTGAATGCCGGTCCGTTTCGCTTCGGCATCCATGCTGCGACCTACCTCAGAGCCGCCCAGGGATACACTCGTTTACCTGTGAAACAGGCTGTTATCTCGGCGTCCGCTTTGAGCTTGTTGTATCCGCAAGAAGGAATACCTGGTTATTTACGTGAGGCTTTTATCGAGGATCTCATTCGAGAAACGGTGATCGACATTAGAGGCTGCTTGGAAGCTGGCGCCGCCTGTGTACAGATCGACTTCACCGAAGGGCGTCTGGCGCTCAAGCTAGATCCGTCGGGCGGCTTGCTGAATTCGTTCGTTACCTTGAACAACCGGGTGCTAGAAGATTTCTCGACCGCCGAGAGGAAACGGATCGGTGTTCACACTTGCCCCGGTGGCGACCGCGACTCCACCCATAGTGCTGACGTAGATTACGTAAGCTTGCTGCCTGCCCTGTTTCGTTTGGAAGTCGGGCGGTTCTATGTCCAGTTGGCCAGCGAACTCGATCATCGTCGTGTGCTGAAGGCAATCCAGAAAGTCCTCGTACGAGAGCAGATGTTATTTGTTGGAGTCACAGACCCGATCCATCCGCGAATCGAAACGCCGGAGGAGGTACGAGACCGAGTGCTCGAAGCTGCCGAGATCATACCCATCGAGTCTCTTGGCACGACCGATGATTGTGGATTTTCTCCGTTTGCGGACGATACTTCTACTTCGCGGGACATCGCTTTTGCTAAAGTGCAAAGCAGGGTAGAGGGAACGTTGCTGGCTTCTCAGGTTCTCGGGGTGTAGGTCGCTTCGAACAGTGATTGGGGGCTTGTCGTGTTTTGATAGGGACTCCATGGCTCATATTCAGCGTCCGAAAGGCCTGCCCGGCATCGCCGGTCCGCTCGCGTTTAGTCCGAGGCCTTTGCTCCGGAAGCCGCAGCCGTTTCTGACAAATCAAAAGCCTTGCCCGCAATCGCGGGCAAGCTGCAACAGGGAGGAAGACAGGTCACCAGCGAAGACGTTACGCGCGCGAGGCAGCACAGCGCTACGGACAAGGAGATTCACGATGCAGTACCGATCGCTGCCGCGTTCTGCATCTATAACCGCTGCGTGGGTGGTCTGGCGACTTGGCCGCCACGTGAACGGGAGGCGTACCACGAAATGGGCGCGCAGCTTGCGGGCGACGGCTACGTGCGCCATCGATTCCAAGAAACGTAAAAAGCGGTTCAAGCTGGAGGGAGAATTCAGATGGCACACATCGCATTGACCGAAGGACTTCCGGGAATTCGGGGGCCGATGGTGTTTAGTCCGGAAACTACGAAACCGCTATGCGACTTGGTTCAAGCGCTCCTTACCGGTCCGCATACGTTAACTCCCGCCGAACGGGAAATGATCGCGACCTATGTCTCCTCCGAAAATGATTGTTACTACTGTCAGCACTGTCATGGCTCGACGGCGGCCCAGCATCTGGGCGGCGAGCCCGCCGACTACCAATTCATAACCGAGATGAAACGGAATTTCGAGGCGACAAACCTCTCGAGCAAAATGAAAGCCCTCCTCAACATCGCCGGGAAAGTGCAAAAGGGCGGAAAGCAAGTGAGCACGGCCGATGTTGAACGGGCACGGCAGGAGGGCGGGACCGACAAAGAGATTCATGACACGGTTTTGATTGCGGCGGCTTTCTGCATGTTCAATCGCTACGTGGATGGCCTGGCAACATGGCAACCAAGTGATCCCGAAGTCTACCGCGAAATCGGCCAACTAACGGCGCGGCTGGGTTACGTGGGAAGGGATTACAAGAAACCTCTCGAAGCAATTGCAGCGAAGCAGAGTGCTTCGAAGGGCTAAAGGGCGACATGGCACACATTAGGCTTCCTCAAGGAATTCCCGGTATCCTCGGTCCCATGGCGTTCAGTCCGGAAACGGCAAAGCCCCTCAACGAACTCGCCGACGTCTTGTTGCGCGCCCCGAATTCTCTGTCTCCGGCGGACCGGGAACTCATTGCTACGTATGTTTCTTCTCAAAATGACTGTTACTTCTGCCAGCACGCCCACGGTGCTGTTGCGGCATACCGCCTGGGCGGTAATGAGCAGCTCATTGAAGACGTGAAAGCGAATTTTCAATCTGCGGCCATCTCGGACAAGTTGAAAGCATTGCTAGCCATTGCGGGGAAAATCCAAAAAGGCGGAAAGCAAGTCACAAGTGAGGACATTGCTCACGCTCGCAGCCAGGGCACAACTGACAAAGAAATTCACGACACGGTTTTGATCGCGGCCGCATTTTGCATGTACAACCGCTATGTCGATGGACTTGCAACCTGGGCTCCTACCGATTCCGAAATGTACCGGGAGAACGGAAAGCGCCTCGCCGACAGTGGCTATGTAGCCTCTACGGCGAAACTCGTCGGCGCATGATCGCAGGCGCGCAACCAAACAAAAGCGGAGACCTCTCCAGCGAGAACGAATTTAGTCTTCGCTACTACGGCTGGCGGGTGGTGCTGGCGGCGTGTTTCGGCGTGATGGCCGGGTTCGGCTCGCTGTTCGTCTACACTTTCGCGGTTTTTGTGAAACCGCTGAGCGCTGCATTCGGCTGGGACCGCGAAGCCATCTCGCTGGGCTTCGGACTCGCGGCCATAACGTTGGGCTTGGTCTCTCCGCTGCTGGGCCGGTGGATCGACCGCTTTGGTCCTCGCCGCATCATTCTTCCCTGCATGACGATGT
>Ga0210398_10003358_pt1 | contig 15365 bp, 13 predicted proteins | sample IncBWC4OmetaG_FD_161047 | JGI IMG/M metagenome (GOLD analysis project Ga0210398, IMG submission 161047) | Forest soil microbial communities from Barre Woods Harvard Forest LTER site, Petersham, Massachusetts, United States - Inc-BW-C-4-O | ecosystem: Environmental > Terrestrial > Soil >...
CAAAGACCCGCCGACGCGCCGACCTCGATCAGCGCCAGCGGTTGCGGCAATTGCGCGAATAGCGGCAGCAGGACGCTGCAGCGGGCGGGCTCGTTGGTCTGCGTCGTCCGCGACAGCATCACCCCGCGGATGCTGCCGTGCTCTCGCCGCACGACCGCGATCAGTTGATCCGCGTCTTCGGGAACGCCGCACAGATGCTTTACTGCCGCAAGAAACAGGTTCGGCTGGCGGCGCTCCGCCGGCAGGCTCGCGATAAAGGCCAGGAGTTCCGGCGAGGCGGCAACCGCCAGCGACAGCCGCTCGTAAATCTCCGAAGCACCCCGCGCTTCGTCGACCGCAAAGGCCGTGTAACGACCGGAGATTTGTGGCAATTCGCTCGATGAGTAGGTCATCGCTGGTCAGCCCGAGAAGCCGCGTCGAGGTGAACGCGGACGCTCGCCTGCGCGCGCCAACGGGTGTAAAGCTTTGGCGGCCATTCTGCAATTTTCCCCGCCGGACGCGGTGGCGGCGGGTCGCCCGGCCGCCCGGCGTCGCTCCCGTGAGGATCACGAACATGTCTCCCGCTTTTATGGCCTCTCGGTTTCTCCTCGTCGTCCCGTTGCTGGCCGCCGTTGCCGCGCCGGCGCCGGCGGCCGATCCCGGCGGCGGCGGTTGCGACACCTGCAACGTCGTCAGCGAAAAGGCGCTGTCGCTCGATCTGGCTCAGGCCATCGCCCAAGGTGCGCTCGCGAAATGCCGGGCCGACGGCAACCATGTCAGCGTCACCGTCCTCGATCGCGACGGGCTGCTCAAGATCGCCTTTCGCGACAACGGCGCAGGGCCGCACACGATCGTCACCAGCCGCCGCAAGGCCTTCACCTCGGTGACCTTCAAGCAGCTTTCCGGGCAATGGGCGCATCGGGTGTTGACCGATCCCGCGATCGCCGGGCTCAAGGACACCGCCGGCACGATCGCACTCGGCGGCGGCGTGCCGATCAAGGCCGGTACCGAAGTCATCGGCGCGATCGGGGTCAGCGGCTCGCCAGGCGCCGACAAGGACGAGGCCTGCGCCAATGCCGGCATTGCCGGGGTCGCTGACAAGCTCAAATGAGACTGCGCCGACTGCGCATGGAATCCGTCGCCGAGCCAAGCCGGCACGCCGACGAAAGCGAGGCTCGATGCCCGACAAAGGCGCGCCGGTATTTCTCGACTACGATCAAGCCGCACTCGACGCGGCCTACGACCAGGCCGCGTATGCGCCCAATCGCGAGCAGCTGATCCGGCGCCGGATTTGCGACAGCGCCGCGGCCCGCGCCCGCGTCGGTGCCCCCGAGCGGGTCCCTTATGGGACGGCCGAGATCGAGAAGCTCGACATCTACCGCGCGCCGCGTGGTCGAGGCCCGGTCTTCGTCTTTATCCATGGCGGGGCGTGGCGCAGCGGCCGCGCCGAGGAATGCGCGCCGCCGGCCGAAATGCTGGGCGCCGCCGGGGCGCATTACGTCGTGCCTGATTTCAGCTGGGTGCAGGACGCGGGCGGCAATCTGATGGTGCTCGCCGATCAGGTATGCCGGGCAATCGCCTGGGTCTATCGCAACGCCGCCTGTTTTGGCGGCGACCCGAGCCGGCTTTATGTCTGCGGTCAGTCCTCGGGCGGGCATTTGGCGGCGGTCGCGCTGACCACCGACTGGCGACGCGATTTCGACCTGCCGGCGGACATCATCAAGGGCGGCCTGTGTATCAGCGGCATGTACGAGCTGGCGCCGGTGCGGCTGTCGAAGCGCAGCGCCTATGTCGCGTTCGACGATGCGACGGTCGAGGCGTTGAGCCCGCTGCGCCATCTCGACCGGTTGCGGGCGCCGGTTGTCGTCGCCTACGGCACCTGCGAGACCCCGGAGTTCCGGCGCCAGAACCGCGAATTCGCGGCGGCGGTCGCGGCTGCCGGCAAAAGCGTGCGGTTATTGGTCGGCGAGCACTACAACCATTTCGAATTGCCGGAGACGCTCGCCAATTCTTACGGCCTCTTGGGCCGGGCGGCGCTCGAATTGATGGGGCTGAAGTGATGAGTGCGATCGACCTGCGTTCGGACACCGTGACCCGGCCGTCGCCCGGGATGCGCCAGGCGATGGCGGCGGCGCCGGTCGGCGACGACCAGTACGGCGAAGACCCCTCGGTCAACCGGTTGCAGGAGCGGGTCGCCGACCTGCTCGGCAAAGAGGCGGCGCTGTTCGTGCCGAGCGGGACGATGGCGAACCAGATCGGGCTCAAGGTGCTGACCCGGCCGGGCGACGAGGTCGTGCTCGGCCACGAGGCGCACATCGTCTGGCATGAATCGGGTGCGGGTGCTGCGAATTCCGGGGTGCAGTTCGCCCCGGTCGGGCAGGGCGGGCTGTTCACCGCTGCCGATCTCACCGCGGCCCACAAGCCGGCGGGGCACATCGTATTTCCACCGACCACGCTGGTCGCGGTTGAGAACACCCATAATCGCGGCGGCGGGGTGGTCTTCCCGCAACCGGATGCGGTTGCGGTCTGCGCCGCGGCGCGCGAGCTGGGGATGGCGAGCTATCTAGACGGGGCGCGGCTGTTCAACGCCGCGGCGGCGTCGGGCCGCAGTCTCGCCGAACTCGCCGCACCCTTCGACCTCGTTTCGGTCGCGCTGTCAAAGGGCCTCGGCTGCCCGGTCGGCAGCCTCGTCGCCGGCGGCCGGCGGGAGATCGCCCGCGCCCATCGCGCGCGGCGCATGTTCGGCGGCGCGATGCGCCAGTCCGGCATCCTCGCCGCCGCGGGGTTGTGGGCGCTCGACCACAATTTCGACCGGCTCGCCGAGGACCACGCCAACGCCCGGCTGTTGGCCGAAGGGCTGGCGGGATTGCCCGGTATCCTGCTCGACCTCGCGACCGTGCAAAGCAATATCGTGATTTTCCACATGGCGGCGCACACCCCCGACGCCGCGACGATCGTGGCGCGCGCCGCGGAGGCCGGGGTGCTGGTCTCGGCTTTTGCCGCGCGCACGGTCCGCGCCGTGACCCATCTCGACGTCAGCCGCGAGCAATGCCGGCTTGCCGCCGATCTTCTCGCCCAAATCGTCGAGAACAGCCGCGGCGGTTGAAGAATAGTGAGGCCGCCGGCCGCGACAGAGGCCGGCTAGGGTGTGGTTTCGATTTCCTGCAGCAGCTTGCGCAGCTCTTGGGCGAGGTCGGGCTCGCGATCCTTGCGCGAGGTGACGTAACCGTCGTCGGCGGTGGCGTCGTCGGCGGGAGCGCTGCGCACCCGTTCCAGAACCGCGGTCAGTGCCGCAACCGCGTCGCGTAGCTGCGCCATCGCCGCGGTGTCGACGGCGTTGTCCTTGGCCCCGGTCAGCTGGCGCAATTCGGTGGCGCGAAACGCCGCCTCGAGGGCTTCGATCGACGCGGTCGTGGTTGTCGCGAGCCCATCCGTCGTCGTCGACAGGCGCTCGATCGCGTCGAACAGCGCGCGATGGCCTTGTTCGAGAACGGTGACGAGGCGTTCCGGAATTTGCAGTGCCGCGGCAGGCGTCGCGGCGTCGCGCGGCGGGCCGGCGGCACGTGCGGTTTCGAGGAGTTCGGTCGCCCGGCGCAGAAGCCCGGCCTCGACCGGCTCGGCCGGCAGGCGTGAGATCATTTCGATCAGCGGCTCGGCCGTGACATCGACCGCGATCCGGGCGAGCAGGGCGAGCAGCACCAGCCCGGCGACGGCCAAGGCGGCGGGCACGGTCGGGATCGGGCCGGGTAGGACCGGCAGCGGGCCATGCTGCTGCGCCGCGCCTAAAACCGCGCCGGCGGCCAGCACAAGCAATGCGCTGAAAAAATGGGCGCGCGCGGCGTCGATGTAATAAAGCCGCGCGACCTCGCGCCTTGCCTCTCGCGGCTCGAACCGGCCTTGCAGGACAACCGTGCCGTCCGCTGGCGCCGGCCTCGGCTGCACCGCAGCCGGGGGCGGGATCAGCCGCCGCAATCCGCTCCGCTCAAAGGCCGCCGTCCAGTCGGGCCGCGCCGGACCGTGATGAGGCGGGTTGCGATCGAGATGCCGGCGCAGGCGCAACGCCTCGGCGACCAGGCCGCCCGATGTCAGCAGGATCGCGCACAGCGCGTAAACCGCAAGCGCCGCCGCAACCAACGTTGGCAGCAGCGGCATCAAGCCGGGCAAAATCGCGGCGGGCGGCGCCAGGCTCAGCGCCGGCCGCGCGAGCGAGGCGACCGCGGCAGCCGCTACAACGGCGCTCGACAGCATGTTGATCCAAGGGCGCATAGCAAGTCCCAGTTCGGCGGGGAAACTCGAATAATTGTGGCGCAGCGCCGATCGGCGGGCGAGGTATCCTGCCGCCCTATCCGACAGTGGAAGCGACAGCGCGGCGTCGTTCGCATTATGCCGCGACCGCGACAACAAACCGTAAATATGCGCCTTAAATTGGAAGGAATTGTGGCGTTCGGCAGCCGGCGGCTGGGTTCGCCAGCCGCTGACGCCGAGGGCCGGCGATGCTATGGATGGATGACGGTTTCGTTGCGGCTGATGACAAAAGCCTCGCGGCGCTCGACAAAATCGCCGACGACCTCGGCAAAGGCTTCCGGCCGGTCGGTGCTGATCGCATGCCCGGCGTCATAGACCAGCACCAGGTTGCAATTCGGCAGCAGCGTCTTGTAGTGGCGCCCCATCTCCGGCGGGATCACCCGGTCGAGCGTTCCGAACAGCACCAGGGTCGGGACCGCGAGGGTTGCCAGCAGCACTTCGAGATCGGGGTCGCGGTCGGGTCCGCGCAGCCGCGCCACCAACCGCCCGGTCTGGGCTCGCACCGCCGGGTCAGGCGGCGGGGGCAGCGTCACCCGCTCGGGATGGGCGTAGAGCCGGCGCGCCATCTCCTCGGGCGATCCGGAGGGCGGTTCGCTGCCCTCGGGGCGGATCGCCGCCGGCGCTTCGAGAACCAGTGCCTGCACCTGATCCGGCTGCTGCGCCGCGAGCCACAGCGCCGTCTTGCCGCCGAAGGAGGTTCCCATCAGGTTGAACTTGTCGAAGCCGAGCTTATCGACCGCCTCTGCCATCGTCGCCGCCAGCTCGGCCTGGCTTCGCGTGCGCGTGTTCTCCGACGACGTACCAAAGCCCGGCATCTCGAGCGCGACGATCCGGAATTGCCGGCTCAAGAGATCGTGTCCCGGCGTCAGCCGCAATCCGCCGGCGCCGTGCAGATGCACCAGCGGCGGCCCCGCCCCCGCGGCCATATAGCGGATGCGAAAGCCGTCGGCCTCGACATGGCCCTCGCGAAACGCCTCTCCCGCCTGTGTCACGATCGGTGCTTCCTCATTTGACGCGGACCGCCGCTAAACATCGCGAATGTGCGGCAAAACCTTTTTGCCGAACAATTCGAGAGACTGCATCAAAAAGCTCAAATCGGCGGCACCGGGGATCTGGAACATCAGGTCGATGACCCCGGCCCCGCTTTCGGCCCGGCAGCGCTTGATCTGCTCGACGATGGTGTCCGGTCCGCCGCAGAAATTGATCGGCAATGTGCCGCCAATTGCTGGTGTCCTGGTCTCGCCGGCGATGTTGCGCCGGTCGAGCTGCACCAGCGCATCGCGCACGCCGGCCGGCAGCGGGAACGAGTCGCGCGGTCCCCGGCGCGCTTCTAACAGGTCCTGCGCCGCGCCGTCCGTTTTCGCGAGCAGGATGTTGGCGCGGTAGATGATGTGCTCCGGCGCCGGCTGCCAGCCATATTGCGCACACTGCTCACGATAATAACGCACCGCCCTGCCCATCACCTCGAACGGGCCATAAGCGACGCCGAGCCCGAGCTGATGGCGCGCAGCCAGCGCGCAGGATTCACGGCTGGCGCCAAGGGCGTAGGTCGGCGGGTGCGGCTGCTGCATCGGGCGCGGCCACACCGAGACCGTGCGGAACCGGAAATGGCGACCCTGCCAGCCGAAGGCTTGCGGCTCGGTCCAGGCTTTGAGGATCAGTTCGGTCGCCTCGGTGGTGCGCTCGCGCGCTTCCTGCGGGTTGAGGCCATAGGTCAAATACTCGCCGGTGACCCCGCGCAGCAGCCCGACCACCAGCCGACCGGGCATCATATTGTCGAGCATTGCGAGGTTTTCAGCCACCTGCACCGGGTTGCTCTGCGACACGATCGGGCCGAGCACGGCGATCTTTATCCGTCGCGAACAGGCCGCCAAATACGCCGCCGATACCGTCGGGGCCGGCGTCAGGCGATGCGGCGAATAGTGGTGCTCGGCGACGCTGACCCAGTCGAAGCCCAACGTCTCGACAAGACCGAGCCGCTCGACCATCCCGCTGTAGGAACGGGCTCCGGCGGCGCCGTCGTAATTATCGGGCGCCACCGGCCACCGCGCCGGCAATTGCCGCGGCGGCTGATAGTGGCCTGTCTCGAAATACGAAACCTTCATGACCCGCCTCGCCGTCAAACCCCGCGAATGCGCGGCAGCACCTTGTCGGCGAAGAGTTCGAGCGAATGCACCAGGCGGCCGGTGTCGGGTGCACCCGGGTTTTGAAAGGCGAGATCGAGCACGCCGACGCCAACTTCCTCGCGGCAGCGCTTGATCTGCTCGACGACCGTGTCGGGGCCGCCGTAGAACGACGTCGGCAATACTCCGCCGACATTGGGCGCCCGCGCCTCGCCCGCGACATTGCGCTGGTCGAGCTTTAAGAGCGCGTCGCGCACCCCCGCCCGCATCGGGAAGGGTGCGGTGCCATGGCGCTGCTTTTCGAGCAGCTCCTCGGCTTCCTCGTCGGTCTCGGCGAGCAGGATGTTCGCCCGGTAGAGCATCTGCTCCGGGGCCGGCTCCCAGCCCCACCGGGCGCATTCGTCGCGATAGTAGCGCGTCGATTTGGCGACGACCGGGAACGGCGCGAACGAGACGCCGAGGCCGATATGGTGGCGCGCGGCGAACTCGCAGGATTCGCGGCTGGTGCCGAGCGAATAGGTCGGCGGCAAGGGCTGCTGCAGTGGCCGCGGCCACACCGAGACCGTTCGGAACTGGTAATGGCGGCCCTGCCACCCGAAAGGCTGCGGTTCGGTCCAGGCTTTGAGGATCAGCTCCATGGCCTCGGTGGTGCGCTCGCGCGCCTCCGCCGGGTTGAGATCGAACGTCAGGTACTCGTTGGTGGTGCCGCGCAACAACCCGACGACAAGCCGCCCCTCCGACAGAGTGTCGAGCATCGCCAGCTCCTCGGCGACCTGCACCGGGTTGCTTTGCGACACGATCGGGCCGAGGACGGCGATCTTTATCTTTTTCGACCGGGCGGCGATGTACGAGGCCGAAACCGCCGTATTGGGCGTCAGGATGCGCGGCGAATAATGATGCTCGGAGAGGCTGACCCAGTCGAAGCCGAGTTCCTCGACATGGCGGACCCGGTCGACCATTCCCTGATAGGCCTGCGCGCCGGTCTCGGGATCGTAAGCCACGGGCGGCACGGGCCACTCGGCCGGCATCGACGGCGGCACCTGGTAGCGCGCGGTTTCAAAATATGAGACTTGCATGGCCCACCATCGACGCAGGAAAGCAGCGCTTAACTTGCATTTTGCGACGACAGCCGCGGCGGCGCAAGCCGCGGCCCGATCCGGTGCATGGCGGCCCGGCTGGCTCGCCAGCGGGGTCGCGCTTTCCAACCGACGCGCGGTCGGCAACCCGCCCGCCGCAGCCATCGCGGCACAGCTTCAGGGTCACGAAAATCGGTCTCGGCAACGGAATCGATCATGCAGCCGGTTGATTAGGTTATGGGTTGTCGAGCCCATCCCTGGCATATCGGCTTGGGCAAACGAACAAAGGAAAAAAATCGCTGTTGATTTTGGCCGCACTCTGCGCTGAGAAAGCGTCAGCACCTGGAAGTATAGGCGCCTTCACAAGATCACCGGGGGATGCTGAAGGACCATCGGAATTCCGACGACCGTCATGAAAGCCCGCTTTCACGCTGCCGCCGAAAACGAATCTGTTTTTAGAACAGGAACAAAGCGATGCCGCACTACCCCAAGTATACAACCACGGTGATCGGTGCGTACAGCGTGCCCCGATGGTACGAGCCTCTCGATCGTCTTGTAACGATGGGACAGCTATTGCCGGCGGATATGAGCGACGTTCAATTCCGGGTCATGCAGGCGGCAATTTTGGACCAGGAGACGGCGGGGATAGACGTGATTACCGGCGGTGAGGCGCATCGGCGGACCCACAACCGCCATTCGCCGCCGAACGCCATGCTCAATCATTTTTGGCAGAAAATTCCTGCCCTCCAAGGCGTCACCCGACCAAAGCCGATCACCGAATACGATCCGAACGTCACGCACCCGGCGGCAATTTGTAAAGGGCTGATCTCCGACACGACGGATCTCGGTCTTGTCGAAGAGTTCCAGACTGTTTCAGCGTTTGCGCGAAAACCGATCAAAATCACGATGACCGGGCCACATTTTCTAACGACCGTTGTTTACGACGAGCACTACAACGATTCGACGCGCATGATGCTGGATGCTGCGAAGCTGTTGCATAATAATTTCATCAGACTGGCTGCCGCTGGATGCAAGCATATACAGATCGATGAGCCTTACTTGACCCCGCCAACCGACGACGAAGTTCGAAAGGCGGTTGATGCGATTAACCTCACGATCGAAGCCCTGCCCGCCGATGTCCACGTCTCAACCCACATATGCCAGGGCAATTACGCCGTTGGCCCAGATTACGATGGGCAGATTGGACATCGTTATTTCGACACCGGTCGCTACAAGGCCGATCTGATTTGTCGAATAGAGTGCGATTCACTGCTGATCGAGCACGATCGGGTAGATAGTTTCGAAGGTTTGCTCGGAAATAAGCAACTCGGCGTGGGTGCGGTCGATGTTCAAGCTCCAAACATCGAAACCGGTGCGCTGGTCGCCGAACGAATCGCCGCCCACCGATGGCTTGCGCCCGAGCAGACCATCATCACCAGCACCTGCGGGTTCAACCATCTGCCGCGGCACATTGCGTTCGGCAAGATGCGGGCCATGATCGAGGCCAAGGCAATTCTCAGTGCTGAAAAGCGATGAGCGGCGATCGAACCCGGCGCGAGCGGATCGAACACCGGTTGCGAGCCACCGAGGAGAGGTTTCGGCTCGCTCAGGCAGCGAGCGGCATCGGTTGGTTCGAATGGGATCTGACGACCGATGAGTGGGAATGGACACCCCATGTCGGGGTCCTCTTCGGTCTCGACCCAACCGCGCCGAGGCGCGCGTTCGGCGAATGGCAATCGGCTATCTTTATCGATGATGTGCCCAAGCTGCGTTCGGCGGTTGAAGCCGCCGAGCGGAGCGGCGCCTTTTACGTCGAATTTCGCGTCCGGCACTCGGATCGCAGCGTCCATTGGATCGCCGGCAAGGGCGAGGCCACACAGGACGCGACCGGCAACACGCGCTGGGTGGCGGGCGTCTATTACGAGATTACCGACCGCAAGCAGCTGGAGGCACGACTGCTTGCACTAAACGAAACCTTAGAGGCGCGCCTCGGCGAGATCCGGGAAGAGGCCCGCACTCTTGAAATTCTCAACCGCACCGGAGCCGCGCTCGCCAGCGAGTTGAGCTTGGAACGGCTCGTCCATATGGTCACCGACTCCGGTGTCGAACTGTCGGGCGCTCAATTCGGTGCTTTTTTTTATAACTTGGTCAACGAGGCCGGAGAGGCCTGTGCGCCATCCGCATTGTCGGGCGCGCCAGGCGAGGTTCTTGCAGATTTCCCGATGCCTCGCAATACGGCGCTGTTCGAGCCGACCTTTAGGGGATTGGGGCCGGTCCGTTCCGACGACATCTTGGCCGACCCCCGATACCGACAACATCCACCCCACAGCGGAACACCCGACGGACATTCGCCCGTCCGCAGTTATCTCGCGGTGCCGGTCGTTTCCCGATCGGGCGAAGTTCTCGGCGGATTGTTTTTCAGCCACTCCATGCCGGGTATTTTTACCGAGCGAGCCGAGCGCATTATGCTCGGGGTCGCAGCGCAAGCCGCGATCGCCATCGACAATGCCCAATTATACGAGGCCAGCCAACGAGAGCTCGACGCGCGGCGGATCGCCGAGCAACAGCTTCAAAACCTGAACGAGACCCTCGAACAGCGCGTTGCGCAAGAAGTCAACCAGCGACGGCAAGCCGAGGAGGCTTTGCGCCAGGCACAAAAATTGGAGGCTGTCGGACAGCTGACCGGCGGTATCGCTCACGATTTCAATAATCTGCTGACCGTCATCATGGGGAATCTGGACCATCTGGAGCGCATTCTGCCCAATGACCAGAGATTGAACAGGATTATTGGTGCAGCCCAGAGGAGCGCCTCGCGAGCGGCTATGCTCACCCAGCGTCTGCTGGCCTTCTCGCGGCGCCAGCCGTTAGCGCCAGAGGTCGTCGCGGTGAACAAGCTTGTGGCCGGCATGTCGGATCTGCTTCACCGAACGATCGGGGAAGCGATCCAAGTGGAGACAGTCTTGGCCGGCGGGCTTTGGCCTACCTTCGTCGATGGCAATCAACTCGAAAATACGCTGATCAACCTCGCGGTCAATGCGCGCGACGCAATGCCGGAGGGTGGCAAGCTGACGATCGAGACCGCCAACTCCTATCTCGATGAAGCCTATGCCGCCATGCATATCGAAGTCGAGCCCGGTCAATATGTCGGCATTTTCGTCACCGACACCGGCGTCGGCATGACCGGCGAGGTTATCAGCCAGGTATTCGAGCCGTTCTTTACGACGAAGGAAATTGGCCACGGCACCGGATTGGGACTGTCGCAGGTATATGGTTTCGTCAAACAGTCGGATGGGCACGTCAAGATATACAGCGAAGTTGGCGAGGGCACGACGGTAAAGCTTTATCTGCCCCGCTATCGGGGATCAGGAGCTCTTGGCGATGAAAGTATGGCAAAGCGGGAATTGCCGCGCGGTCGCGCGGAAACGGTACTCGTTGTCGAGGATGACCCCGATGTTCGCGACTACACGAGCGAGATTGTCGGTGATCTGGGTTATGATGTATTGACCGCCGAGGATGCGCTGAGCGCGTTGAGGTTGCTCGACGCCCACCACCAAATCAGTCTTCTTTTCACCGATGTCGGGCTCCCGGGCGGCATGAACGGTCGGCAGCTTGCCGACCAGGCGCTGCGGCGGCGACCGCGTATCAAGGTGCTCTTTACGACGGGATATGCCCGCAACGCCATCGTCCATCAGGGCCGGCTCGACCCGGGCGTCGAGGTGATTTTCAAGCCGTTTACCTATTCCGATCTGGCAGCCAAAATTCGCCGCGTCCTGGATAGTTGAGCCGCCCGATGATGTCCTCGCCACCCTGGCGCGGCTTTGCACATAAGGCCGCTACTGCACAAAAATAGATGAGATTGCACAAAAAGCGCAAAACAATCATCGATTTTTCAGAGTAGGGTTGACACGGATCCAGTTCGAAAGAATTAACGTCTGGAACATTCAGTGGGAAGAGGTGAGTGACCATTGCCAATCAGCCCCCGTTTGGCTACCTCACAGCCGACTTCTATTGCCCGTTGGCACGCTAATTTAGCTGTCTCCGAAGGTGGAGTATCGAGACACGCAGCACCAAGTTCCCGGTATTGACGCATTAGCGCATCGTTTTCTGCCGCTTTATCGGGTCGATTCCAAATTGATAAGATAATCAGTGCGGCAATAATACCGACTGCAACACCCGTCGCAATCTGGAGATTGCGTTTCACTCTTAAGTCCGCTTTCCTCGGAGAGTTTCCGATACCCTTCCGGGATTGATGTTCAGTCGTCTGCCGATCTCTGCGTATGAGAGATCGGGATCAGCGGCTTTCATCTTTTTGATTTGAGTTCTTATTTTGTCCGTCATCGGAACGGAGGTGATCGGTGCCCGTTGGGCGGGTGGTCGGCGTCCGATTTCGTCTGCCAAAGCCATTCAGTTCGTCACAAGGAAGGTTTGTCGCCAAAACCCGCAATCGCGAGGCTACTTCTGGCAGTCTCATCATGTTATTCCTGTAATCAGTCCTTCCGCTTATCAGAGTGTATGATCGAGGTAAATAACGAGCGGTTAAAAAGGGTTTTTGTGCAGAAGCGTGGGTTGCACAAAAATGGTAGGGGATTTATTGAGTTTCTGTGCAAAGTCGCCTGGTGGCGCGCACGGGTCCCGAGAACGCCTTCAAAAAACCGGAGCACGCCTTAAAAAAAAGTGCTGATGTTTTTGGCGAGCATGACGTTCTGGTCGAGCACCAGCCGGCGCGAGGCGATCCGCCAGCCGCCATCGACGCGGCGGAGCAGGTCGCGGCGGGCGCCTACATAGAAATCCTCTTCCGCCTCCGAGCGGTTCTTGTAGACGATGAAATTGCAGCGGACCTCGATCTCGCGGTCGGTTGCACCCGGCGCCACCTCGATGTTGGCGATGAAGTGGCGTGTGCGCGACGGCGGGTCCTCGGCCCAGGCCATGCCGGTGTCGAGCCGCGCGACGCGGGCGGAGAGGCTCGCCTTGTCCTCGTCGAGGATCGCGAACGCGTCCTCGCCCTCCAAATCCTCCTCGACGTAGCGCGCCGGGTCGAGGATCGCGATCGACTTGCTCGCCCGCTGATAGCGGTTGGCGCGCGTCGCCATGCGGTAGCGGAGGTCCTCGGTCAACAGCTCAAGCCATTCGTGAAAACGCCGCTCGTCCAGGAGCCGCGCCTCGCGATAAAGGAACTGCTCGACTTCGCGGATCGCCCCCTCGGTCATATGCAGCCCTCAGTCATCTGCGGCCTGCGCCCTGCGCGGTTGCAACTCGGCCCAGTCGGCACCCGCCATCAATTCGGCCCAGCGGGCATAAAAGTGCCGGTGGTTGTTTTCGCTGATGCGCTGCTCGCTGGCCCAGGCGCCGAGGCTCGCGTCAAAGCGGTCATGGCCCATGCCCATCTGGTTGTTGAGCGCCATCTGCCGCGAGACGACGCCGCGGCAGGTGCGGGTGCATTCCTGCCAATTGTCCATGTCGTCCTGCTCAAAGGTACCCGACGGGCTGAAGCCGCGCACCCCGGCGAGTCGCACCTGTTCCTTGACTTCGGCCGGGGCGGCCTTGTCGCAGAACACCCATGACCAGATTTCGGTCTTGTCCGGCCCGCGCGGCTGCCACACGCGGAAGGTGCGCGAGGTGCTGCGCAGGATCGAGAAATGCGGAAAGACGGTGCCGACGATCGGGTTGACCAGCCGGCCGCGCGGCCCCAGGCGCTTTTCGACCTCGGGGCGGATCCGGCGCTCGTATTCCTGAATGACCGGCACCGGCGGGTCGCCGTAATCATTGGCTCCGACGCAGATCAGCATGTGGCCGTTGCCCGGCGAAACCATGCTGCCCTGCGATTTCTGGTTGGCCGTGACGCCGGTGCTGAACCCGGTGGTGATCGCCGAGAGATGCGTCCACTGTACGTGGTACGCGTCGCCGCCGAAATTCTCGGCCGGAAATTTCCAGTTGCACGGCACGACCCATTTATGGGTCGCGAGCACCTCGACGCCGCCCTCGCGCCGGTCGAAAAAGACGTCGAGATACCATGCCATCTCGCCGAGATACTGGCGCAGCGGCGGCGCCTTCGGATCGAAGGTCGCAAAGATCAGCCCGCGATGACTGTCGAGCTGCGCCACCGGCACCAATCCCCATTGCCCGCGGTCGAGCGCGTCGTAGTAGAAATCCTTCAGGTGCGGGACGCCGCTCAGGGCCCCGTCGTTGCGATAGGTCCAGCCGTGATAGGCGCAGGTGAAGCTGGCGGCGTTGCCGCTGTCGGCGCGGCACAGGCGGTTGCCGCGATGGCGGCATACATTGAGAAAGGCGCCGATCTTGCCGTGGCTGTCGCGCACCACCAATACCGGGTCTTCGCCCATATAGGTCGTATAGAAATCGCCGGGCTCCGGGATCTGGCTGTCGTGGCACAGGAACAGCCAGCAGCGAGCAAAAATCTGCCTTTGCTCCGCCTCGTAGATTTCCGGTTCGATAAAGATCCGGCGGCTGACCAGCCCGTTTGCGCTGTCGACCAGCCCGCTCAAATCATCCGCCATGCCTGTCTCCTCGGATACCGCCGTCGCTTGTTATCTCAAGCCGGTCTTTGATAAAGCCTGCTATTCGTCATTCCCGCGAAAGCGGGAACCCAGGGCAACCAGTGTTGCGCCTGCCTTGGACCCCCGCTTTCGCAGGGGCGACGGTAGGTAGGCCGATATCAATTCCTTCAATAGAAACCTCAGCCCCGCCGCATCGGGCGCAAGGTCGATCCCGCATCGACCGAAACGACCGACCCGGTGATGCCGTGGGCATTGGCGCGCGACGCCAGAAACACATAGGCGCCGGCGAGATCGGCCGGTTCGAGCGCCAATTGCAATGGGTTGCCGGCGGCGATCCGCTCCCTTGCGCCGGGAATGGCGAATTGCGAGCGATCTTCGAGCGACAATGCCGCGACACTGCGCAGGTCGGTCATCGTGCCGCCGGGGGCGACGCCGTTGACCCGGATTTTCGGCCCCAGCTCGACCGCCAATTGCCGGATGATCCCGACCACCGCATGCTTCGAGGCCGTGTAGATCACCCCACCGCCGGCCGAGGTGAACCCCGCCCCGGACGCGGTGAAAATCATGCAGCCCGAGTTTTTGCCGAGTTCGTCGAGCGCGGCTTTGGCGCCGAGGATGCAGCCCTTGACATTGACCGCGAACAGCTCGTCGCAGGCCGCGGCAAGCTTGTCTTCCGGCATTAGCGCGAGCGGGATGAAGCCGTCGAGCACGCCGGCATTGCCGACAAAGATGTCGAGCCGGCCAAAGGCGGCGACGGTCGCCGCGACGGCGCGCCGGTTGTCGTCGAGCCGGCTGACATCGCCGCCGACCGCCGTCACCTTGTCGCCGAACCGCGCGCGCAATTCGTCGCCGCGGCCGGCGACGCGGTCCATGACCGCGACCCGCGCCCCTTCTTCGACATAGCGTTCGACGACGGCGCGGCCGATCCCCGAGCCGCCGCCCGTCACCAGCGCAACCTCGCCGTCGAGCCAGCCCATCGTATGCCCCTCGCGAGCGTGAACCTCGCCTCAGCGCGTGCGCTTGTATTCGTAGTCTTCGCGCTCGCCATTGCCGACCCGCAGGCCAGAGGGCAGGGGCGGGCGCGTCGTGTTGACCTTGGCGTGCACGTCGAGCGCGGCCTGATCGGCCCAGCGCTCGAGCAATACCAACTTGTCCGGGTTGAGCGCGCTCTGAAACACCTCGAACTGCTCGCAGCCCGGTTCCTTCATGGCCTCGACGCAACGCCCCCGATAGGCCTGCGCCAGTTCGCCGCCCTTGCCGGGTGCGGCGGTGATCGTCACCACCAGTCTCAGCGACATCTTTCCCCTCCCGATCGTTGCCATCACGCGGCATTCCGCAGCGCTCCCGGGCGAGATTGCTTCGCTTTGCAC
>Ga0210398_10003361_pt1 | contig 15360 bp, 6 predicted proteins | sample IncBWC4OmetaG_FD_161047 | JGI IMG/M metagenome (GOLD analysis project Ga0210398, IMG submission 161047) | Forest soil microbial communities from Barre Woods Harvard Forest LTER site, Petersham, Massachusetts, United States - Inc-BW-C-4-O | ecosystem: Environmental > Terrestrial > Soil >...
GGTAGAAGCCCATGCATTGCGGTGGAAGGGCATCGGAGGTGCCGAATTGGCGGGTCCACATGGCGTCGCGCGTTTCGGTTTTGAGGATGCGATGGCCATCGAGTTCGCCGCCGTTCAGAAGGGCTAACGCGAATTTTTCCATGTCGCCTGCGGCCGAGGAGATGCCGCCCGCGGGAGCGGGATTGAAAATTTCAAAGCCGATGGCGGGTTTTTCCGTGGTGGCTCGGTAGCCGTCGGAGACATAAGGGGCGAGTTCCGCGGTCATCGGTTCGTTGAAGCTGGAGTGCTTCATGCCCAGTGGCAGAAAGATGTGCTCGGAGACGTATTGTTCGAACGGTTCGGCGCTGACGCGCTCGACGATGTAGCCGGCGAGGCCCACGCCGTAATTCGAATAGGCGGGGATTTCGCCGGGAGGATACATGCGGCGCGGCTGATTTTGCATGATGAAGTCGCGAAGGGAATGCGCGTTTTTGGGGTTGATGAAAATAATGTCGTGAAGGACTTCTTCGAACCCGCCGGTGTGGGTCATCAGGTGGCGGAGAGTGATGGGTTTGCCAAAGGCCGGGGTGATTTCGAAATCAAGGTATTTGTTTACGTCGGCGTCGATATCCAGTTTGCCTTGCTCGCATAGTTGCATGACGGAAACCCAGGTGAACAGTTTTGAGATGGAGGCCAGACGAAACATGCTGGTGTCCGGATCGACGGGCGATTTTTTCGTAATGTCCGAGTAGCCGTAACCTTTTTTCAGCAGTTCTGCTCCATCTTTCATCACCAGCACGGTCGCGCCGGCTACGTCGCTGCGCTCCATCTGCAGCGGAACGAGGCCGTCGAAGAAAGCTTCGAGATCGGCTTTTTCAAGAGGATGCGTGGATGGCGGGGCAGTAGGGGAAGACTGCTGTGATCTGGCGGTTGTCGCCGGCGCGGCGGATTTTTGTGGAACGGGGACTTGAGGAGGAAGCGCGAGCGCGGGAAGTAAAATGCACAGCGCTAGAAGCAGGATAAGGGCGCGAAGCCGGGTCATGTCGCCTCCGAAGGACAAGAAACAAAGAAGAGAGTGTCTTGGAAACCGGGAACCGGCGCAATAGAAATCTGAAGAATCAAAACGGAAATCCTTCGGGGCACGATCCATAAGCCGCGCGCGCGAGTTCTCGGGGGAGGCAAGGGGTTTCTAGATCGCCAACTCCATTCGGAGAACTTGGTGAGCTTGGGGCGAGAGTCGTTCCATAATCCCCTTGTAGGAGAGCAACGTCGCCTTCCTGGCAGTGATCTTGACCTCTGCCCCGGTTGGACCGCGGTTTCGACGATCTTCGTCCAGAGACTGGCGAAGAGAAACCATTACGGTTTTTGTTTTTGCCTGTGGAACGTAGTCTTGCGGACCTAGGGCGGTTGGAGCAGGGTTCCTGGTGCTGGAGGGAAGTTCCGGAAAGGTTTTAGGGCGAATGAAGCAACGTTGGTACGCGGGGCTGTTGTTGGCGGTGGCGATGCTTATCTATGGGGACTGCCTGCTGAACGATTTCGCGCAGGACGATGAACTGTATATCGTGCACAACGAAACGGTGACCTCTCCCTCCATAAGAGGACTCTTCGAGCCGACCAAGGTCGCTAATGTCTTTCGCCCGGTTACCTTTTCAACCTTTGCCCTGAATTGGGCGGCAGGAGGCGCCCAACCGTTCGGCTATCACCTCGTCAATCTGCTGCTGCACGCCGCGGTCACACTCCTGCTCTATCTGCTTTTCGAAGCGCTCCTCGAACCTGAACCGCAAGCCAGGACGGTTGCCTTCGTGGCCGCGTTGCTGTTCGCAGTGCATCCGATTCATACCGAGGCGGTGGCTTCCGTGGTCGGACGGTCCGAACTGCTCGCGGTAGGATTCCTCGTGGCGGCCTGGCTTTTGCATCTTCGCGACCGGCAGATTCCCGCGCTAATCTTTTTTTTGCTCGCGCTGCTGTCGAAGGAGTCGGCAGTGGTCTTCTTGCCGCTGGCGCTCATCGGCGATTACGCGCGCGGCAAGATGAAGCCGCTTTATCGCTATGGTTGGATCACTGGCCTCACGGTGCTGTATCTAGGAGTGTTTTTGAGAATCGGGGGAAGAGAAAACTACATCCCTTTTCTCGACAATCCGCTCGTCGTCCTCCCTGCTAAGTTGAGAATTCTGAACGCGCTTCGCGTGGCCTGGAAGTATGTTGGCCTGCACGTCTATCCCGCCACGCTTTCTTGCGACTATTCCTACGATGCAATCACGCTCTATTCGAACTGGCAGCACACCATTCCCCCGGCCGTCGCGGCGGCGTTCTTGTTGGCCCTTTGGGTCTGGGCACTGCGGACGAAAAGAACAGCATGGGCTTTAGCCGGCGCAATCTATTTAGCGGGGTTTGCAATTACTGCGAACGTCTTTATCCTAACAGGAACGATCATGGGTGAGCGGCTGGCGTACCTTCCTTCGGCAGGCTTTTGCCTGCTCGTGGCCCTAATCTGGATACGGTTTCGGAACTACAACGGAAAGGTGGCATGGGGCGTATTCATCATTCTGGTGGCAGCGTTGGCCATGCGCACAGTGGTCCGCAACCGGGACTGGCGAGACGATTTCACACTCTATTCGGCTGGAGTGCGAGCAGTGCCCGGAAGCGCCAAGATGCATGAAGCTCTGGCGGTTCAGTACATGCATCGGGAGCAATTGGAAACGGCGAGCAACGAATTCGAAACCGCGCTCCGTATCTACCCGGACTTTACCGCAGCCCAGGAGTCTTACGGGATCCTCGAAGCCCGCATGGGCCATGATCAGGACTCGCTCCGATTGCTGGAGATGGCCATGTCCAACAGCCAAAGGGGCAGCCTAAACTACGATTTTGCGATGGTAAACCTTGCGGCGCAACTGATGAAGCTAGAAAAGAACGAGCAAGCCCTAAAGTTGTTGAACCAGGACATTACGGAGTCGCCTGGATTTGCGCGCGCATGGTCAAACCGCGCGGTGCTTCGCTACAAGCTTGGAGAAAGGGAGTCAGCCCGCGCTGATGCGCAGACCGCCTTGCGTTTGGATCCTGCTAACGCGCAGGCTCTGAACTTGCTGACGTTGCTGAATTCAACTAGCCCTTCCGTTTTTTCACGGTAGGCCAATTCGTTCGAGAGTGGGCCCGGCGTCTAGGATTTTCTCAGTCTCTTGCTACCTGCTTCGCTAATCCGTTGTGGTTTATTCGTAGCGCAGGGCGATGATCGGATCGACGCGCATGGCGCGACGCGCCGGAATGTAACACGCCAACAGCCCTGCCCCAAGGAGGAGCAGTGTCACTCCGCCGAACGTGAGCGGATCGGTGGCAGTCACGCCAAAGAGCAGCGACTCAACCGCGCGCGTCAGAGCCAGCGAACCGGCAATTCCAATCGCCACGCCAATGAAAATTGTACGCAATCCTTGGCCCAGGATCATTCCAAGAACGTCGGCGGGGCCCGCCCCGAGAGCGATTCGCACGCCTATTTCGCGCGTGCGGCGGCTAACGGAATAGGCCATCACGCCAAACACACCCGCCGTAGCCAGAAGCAGCGCAACGACTCCGAAGAATCCGGTGAGAATGACATTAAATCTCCGCGAGCCCAGCGAAGCGGAATAGACTTGCGAAAATGTCCGGAACCTCGTGGGAATCTCGGGGTCGAGATCCCCGAGGATTCCTCGCGCTGCCGAACTGACGGACCCGGTGTCGGCATCACTCAACATGGTCAAGGTGATTGCCGCGCGCGGCCGTTGGAACAGATTCACATAGACGGTGGGTCGCGGCGGCGCATCGAGGCCATCTTCGTGGGTATCGCCCACAATCCCGACGATGGTCAGCAAACGCAAGTCGCCGTCCATGTTTCCGAACTCAATGGTGTGGCCGATGGGGTCCTGCTTCGGCCAGCGGTCGCGCGCCAGCGATTCGCTGATCACCGCAACCTGCGGAGAATCCGCGCCGTCGTGCGCGTCAAAGATTCGCCCTCGAATCAGCGGAATTCCGAGAACCTGGAAGTATCCGTCCGTGACGACTCCGAAATCCGCGTCGCCAATTCGTTCTTTCTGCTGGAACAGCGCAGCAAAGCCATCCAAGGTCTTGGGAATCTCGTTCTGAGTCATGAGCACAAACATTCCGTTGGGAAGGCCGCCCTCGTCGAGCGGCAGGCCGCTGGTCGCGCCAACGTTGCGCACGCCCGGAATTTGTTTGAGGCGGTCTATCAGGCTTCGGAAGAAAATTGCCTGACCTGCCTTGGCTTTGGGATCCTCCACCCACGGAAGCGAGACGTCCATGGTGACAATTTTGTCTACGCGGAACCCGGGATTCACTTCGAGCACTTTCACGAGGCTGCGCCCGAGCAATCCCGCACCAATCACAAGAACCAGCGTGATCGCGATCTGCGCCGCCACGATGACCTGGCCAACGCGCTGGCTGCCTTCTGAACCCGCTTGTCCACGCCCGCCTTCCGCGAGACCCTCGCGCGGGTCACCGGATGTCGCGCGTACGGCGGTAAACGCTCCGAGGCCGGCGGCGACCGCTGTGGAAAGGAGAAACGCGAACGCAAGTACGGGAATACTGATCGAGACGCTGTCCAGCCGCGGCAGATTTCCCGGCGCCAGCTCAACCAGTCCCGCCACGCCCGCGAACGCTCCGAGTACGCCAAGGCCGCCCCCGGCTAGCGAAAGCAGGAATGCTTCGGTAAGGAATTGACGGATGAGCCGTCCGCGTGCCGCTCCGAGCGCGCTGCGAATGGCGAGCTCGCGTTCTCTCACCGACGCTTGTGCCAGCAGCAAGTTTGCCACGTTCGCGCAGGCCACTAGCAGCAGAAATCCCACCGCCCCGAGCAGGACCAGCAGCGGCGAGCGCGCTTTGCCGGTGATGGAGTCCTGAAGCGGGATTACGATTCCGTCTTTGAGGAGATAATCGTTTTGCTCGCTCGATGTTTCGTGAATGCGCTGGGCGATTGTGCTGATGTCTGCATTCGCTTGCTGGACGGTCACGCCGTCGCGGAGGCGTCCGACTGCATTGTAGTTGTGCGACGTCCTACTCTGGTTTTCGCCCTCCAAATCGGCCGGCAGCCACAGGTCCACGTCTACCGGAAAGTGAAATCCGGCGGGGAGCACGCCGATCACGGAGTAGACCGCGCCATCGATCTTCAGGTGCGACTGTCGGAGGTCCGGCGACGATCCGAGATACTGCCTCCAGTATCCATAACTGACAAGAACGGTGCGGCCGGCCCCTTTTTTCGCGTCGCTCGGGCTGAAATCCCGGCCGAGGATCGGTTGAACTCCGAAGACTTTGAGAAAGTCGGGCGAGACCCCCGCGACCGTCCTGCGCGTCGGCTGTGAAGTACCAGAAACGGACACGTCACCTTCGTTGTACTTAGCGATCGCCTGAAAGCTGCGGTTTTGGTCGCGGAAATCGTCGAAGTTCGGATCCGCCAGGCGATTTGGCCTGCCCTGTGAGGTCACTTCGAAGACGGCCATAATGCGGCTCGCATCGGTGTACGGCAGCGGCCGCAACAACACGCCGTATACAACGCTGAAGATTGCCGTGGTCGCGCCGATGCCCAGGGCGAGCGTAACGAGCATGACTGCGGTGGTGCCGGGGTTCTTGCGGAGCTGTCGAAGACCGTAGTTGAAGTCCTGCCAGAACGAGTCCATCGTAGTACCCCCATTGGTGCGGCATGAACGGCTTATGGGCAGAGAATATGCCATGAAGGCTAGCCGTTCAACCACATGGACAAACGAGAAACAGACTAAGTTTGTTCCCTGCCAAGCTGGTTTTTGCGTTTTTTGTATCGAGGGCACTTACGTATCGACACCCGCGGTTTGAGCCGAATGCCGCAATGCCCGGGCGTCCACGCCGATAGCGGGGATTGATGTAATGGAGGTAGAGCAGATATGATGCCATCGCCCGTATGGTTCGCTGAGGCATTGGTTGGGCGCAAGACGCCGCGAGCACGGGCAGGGGGAGAAATGAAGCGCATATTTTTGGTTTTCCTGATTTTGGCTGTGGCACAGACGGTTTCTGCGCAGGACTGGGCGAAGGAGAAGCTTCTGAAGTCGCCGCGGCATAGCGAGTGGGTGACCGTGAAGCACGACGGGCGTACGGTGGAAACGTTCGTGGTTTATCCGGAGTCGCGGGACAAGCGGCCGGTGGTTTTGATTATTCATGAAATCTTTGGCATGTCGGATTGGGTGGAGGATTTGGCGGATCAAGTGGCTGCGGCCGGTTACATTGCGGTTGCTCCGGATTTGCTGTCGGGAATGGGTCCTGACGGCGGGCGGACTTCGTCGATCGCTTCAGACAAAGTTATGGAAGCGGTGAGCAAGTTGAATCCGGACCAAGTTACCGCGGACCTGAATGCGGTGGCAGATTACGGGAACAAAATTCCCGCGTCAAACGGAAAATTGTTTGTTGGCGGATTCTGCTGGGGCGGTGGCCAGACATTCCGTTTCGCGACAAATCGCGGCGATTTGTCGGGTGCGTTTGTTTTCTATGGCCCTCCGCCCGATAAGGATGCGATGGCGCGGATAAAAGCTCCGGTTTACGGATTTTTTGCGGGGAATGATGCGCGAATCGGCGCGATGATTCCCGATGCCATCACCAATATGAAGGCGGCGGGCAAAACATTTGAACCCGTAACGTACGACGGCGCGGCACATGGCTTTATGCGCGCCGGGGAAGCCCCGGATGCGAAAGACGCCGACAAGAAGGCTCGGACCGAGGCCTGGGAACGTTGGAAGAGTCTAATGGCGAAAGGGCAATAGTCCCGGCCCGTCACTCGCTCATGCACTGCGAAAAGGAGCCCATAAGCTGTTGATTCCCTCAGGCTGAGGCCGGGGCTGCTTTCATCCTTCGTTGTGTCTCCCTAGCGAGCCATGACTTACTCATAGCGCAGCGCCACCATGGGATCGACACGCGTGGCGCGGCGCGCTGGGATATAGCATGCGAAGAGCGCGACCAGCATAAGCAACGCCGAAACGGACAGGTAGGTGAGCGGGTCGTAGGGGCTCACGCCGGAAATGAAATTCCCAACCAGGCGCGCCATAGCCACAGCCAGCGCCAGACCAGAGAGAACACCCGCACTGATGATCCACACGCCCTGACGAAGAATCATGCGCAAGATCGAGCGCTGCCCGGCGCCCATGGCCATGCGAATACCAATCTCGTTGGTGCGCTGACTGACGGTAAAGGAGATGACGCCGAAGACCCCCACGAGAGCGAGGATTAGGCCAAGTGTTCCGAGAATTCCCGCGAGGGCCGCAGCCAACTGGAAGAGAAGGAAGCCGTTGACGGTGTACAGGCCCTCGAGCATGGTGTGGACGTCGAAGACTGGCATGGACGGAGCGAGAGAGGCGATTTGTTCGCGAACGGACGGAGCCATGCTTTCGGGCGCGGAGGTGGTGCGCACCTGAAGCGTGGCGAGTGAGCTGAACTGCTGAGCGAGGGGCGTATAAAAATATTCGTTTATGGGGCCAACCATGCCGTTGGTGCGGCTATTTTTCACCACGCCAACCACGCGAAGCGAGTGGGCATGAATGCTAGTTTGGTGGAATTCATGGCCGATGGCACTTTGGGTGGGCCAGAATTTTTTGGCCATGGCTTCGTTCACAATGGCCACCCACGGCGAGTGCTCGTCGTCTGCCTTGATGAAACTCCGGCCTTCGAGAAGCTGGATGCCCATCGTTCGAAAATAGTCGGTGGTGACGTAATTCAAGCCGACGATGGGCCGCGCTGCGCCCGACGGCACTTCGTATCCGGGGACTTCTACCCAGTCATAATTGCCGTAGTAGCCCATGGGCACGGAGAAGGCCACGCTCGCGGATTCTACGCCCGGCATTGCTTGAACCCGCTCGAGGAGTTGGTTGTAAAACTGGAGACCTTGTTGCTTCCCGTATCCGATGTCGTTGGGGTCGAGCGTGAGGTTGAGCACGTGGCGAGGATCAAAGCCGAGATCAGAGCGCTGGACATGACCGAGGCTGCGCATCATTAGACCCGCAACGATGAGAAGCATGAGGGAGCCACCGACCTGCGCAACGACGAGCGCAGTCCGGAAACGGGTGCGGCTGCCGGTCATGGTGCGGCCGCCGTCGCGGACGGCCTTGATAACTCCGCGCCGTGAAGCGCGAAGAGCGGGGACAATGCCGACAATGAGGCCGGTGATCAGCGCGGCGGCGAACGCGTAACCAAACACGCGCCAATCGAGATGAAAATCGAGAAGAACGGGTAGAGTAGTGCCGAGGTGAATGGAACTTAGAGCATTGCTGCCGGCCAATCCAAAGAGAATTCCGGCGAGGCCCCCCGAGAGAGATAGCAGGACACTTTCCGTAAGCAGCTGACGGATGAGACGTAGGCGCGTGCCGCCGAGAGCGGTGCGGATCGCCATTTCGCGCTGGCGCGCGGTGGCACGGACGAGCAGGAAATTGGCGATATTGACGCACGCGAGAACTAGCACGAGCGCAGCCAGGATGAGAAACAAAGTGGCCACTTTGAAGGTACCTCGACCAGGGTCGGGTTCTGGTCGGGAGAAGCGCTCCAGGAACACACTGATGGCCATGCCTTCTTCTACGGTTGGATTTTGCTTGGCGAGGCGGTCGCCAATGACGTCCAGCGCGGACTGCGCCTTCGCTAGACGGATTCCCGGGGCCAAGCGCGCGTAGACAACAAGATTGCGATCGCCGCGATTCGTGGGGCTGTCTGGCTGGTACGAGCTATCCACCTGGCGCATGCCGAAAGGCAAGAAACCCTGGATGTCCGCAAGGGTATACAGGCCGTGAAATTCCCTTGGCGTGATGCCAATGACGGTGACCGGGCTGCCGTCATAGAGGACGGACTTGCCGATGATGTTGGGATCGCCGCCGAAACGTGTTTGCCAGTAGGCGTAACCCAGGACGATAACCGGATTCAACGTGGTGATAGAGCCTTCAGAAGGAAGAATAAGGCGGCCGAGCAAGGGTTGGACGCCGAGCGTAGTGAAGAAATTGCCGCTGACATAGTTGACGATAATGGGTTCGGTTCGTCCGTTAAGGGTTACGCCCGCGTCGCCGAGTTCATAGGCGATCACGTCCGAGAAGACAGAAGAGGATTGCATCTGGAGGTCCTCGAGCTCTGGATAGGAGAAGGAAGTCTCGAGGGGGCCTTTCTTGAGCTGCATGCCGAGCACGGTGAGTTGCTCGGGATCTCTTATGGGGAGCGGGCGGAGCAGGAACGAATTGACCATGCTGAAGATGGCGGTGTTGGCGCCGATGCCCAGACCCAGAGTCAGTGCGGCGATCGCCGTGAGCCCCAGGTTCTTCTGCAGCATGCGTAGACCGAAGCGAATGTCTTGAAACGAGGTTTCGATGACGCGCACGCGGCGAGAGTCGCGGCAATTTTCTTTGGAAAGTTCGACGCCGCCGAATTCGCGGCGGGCTTTGCGGCGAGCTTCTTCGGCGCCGAGGCCTGCGGCGATGTACTGTTGCGTTTTCTGTTCGAGGTGATGCTGGAGCTCATCGCTCAGCTCCCGTTCCACCTGATCACGGCGAAAGAGGGAGCGCAGGCGGAGCGGCAGAGTGCCTAGCCAACGATGTGTATTCACAGGTTCTCCTTCATGCTGCTAATGCATTCCGCTATTTCCTACTCGTACCTCAGAGCGACGATAGGATCGACGCGAGTGGCGCGGAGCGCGGGGATGTAGGACGCGAGCAACGCGACACCAATCAACAAAAGAAGAACACCGGCGAACACCAGCGGGTCGGCGGGCTTGACGTTGAAGAGCAGACGCGTCAAGAGACGAGTCAAACCGAACGCCGCCGAAAGGCCTAGCGCCGCACCCAGCAGCGCCGGTTTCAGCGCCTCGCCCACAACCATGCTGAGCACTTCACGTCTTCCCGCGCCTAGCGCCAGGCGGATGCCGATTTCGTGTGTGCGCTGGGCTACACCGTAAGAGATGACGCCGTAAATCCCGACGGCGGTGAGGACCAGTGCGATGGCGCCGAAGAGTAGAAAGAGGAGCGCGCCAAAGCGTTGATTGGCTAGGGAGGCGGAGACGACTTCGTCCATGGTCGCGACGTTGGAGATGGGGACTTGTGGGTCGAGGGAGGCGATTTCTGAGCGCACCGCGGCGGCCAGCGATGCTGGGTCGTTGGAGGTGCGCACGGCCAGGATCACCATGGAGTCTGTGAATTGTGTGTTGGGCAAATAGACCTGGATGCTGTGCGGGGCATCGAGTCCTTTGTGCAGGACATCGCCCACGACGCCGACGACTGTTTTCCAGGGGCCTTTCGTGTCGCCCATTCGGAAACGCTTGCCGACGGGATCTTCGCCCGGCCAAAACTGGCGAGCCATGGATTCGTTGACCAGCGCGACCATTGGAGAGGTTTGAGCGTCGCGCTGGTCGAACTCGCGGCCGCCCAACAACGGAATGTGCATCGCGCGTAGATAACCCGGAGTGATCGAATAGCGATCGGCGCTCGGGTCCTCTTCGGGATTTGCTAGCGACTTGCCTTCAACGTGGACGCCGTACATATCCAGGTTGCCGCCGAGCGGGAGTTGGCTGACGATTCCGGCCGATTCGACCCCGGGAAGAGCTTGTACACGCTGTAGAACTTGATCGAAAAAAGCAATCGCCGGCGCGTCCGCAGATTTGGGACCCCAGAGTGAGAGCGTGAGAGTCAGCGTGTGTGATGGGTCGAAGCCAGGATTGACTTCGAGAAGGCGAATGAAACTCTTCATCATGAGGCCGGCGCCGGTTAGCAGGAGCAAAGCCAGAGCGACATCGGCGAAAATCAACACGCTGCGCAGGCGGTAGCGTTCTTTTCCGGCGGTGCTCTTGCCGGTTTCCCTCAGAGCTTTGTTGAGATCGAATCTGGAGGCACCGAAGGCGGGCAGAAGGCCGAACACAAGGCCGGTGACTAGCGAGATGCCGAACGTGAAAGCGAACGTCCAAGCATCAATCCGCACGTTTTGAAGACGCGGTAAATTGGCGAGCTGGAGCAGTTGTAACACGGCAACACCGCCCCACGCTAAGAAGAAGCCGAAAGCTCCGCCGAGGAGGGAGAGGAGAAGACTCTCAGTGAGAAATTGGCGCACCATGCGAGCGCGCCGTGCGCCAAGAGCGGCGCGAAGAGCTACTTCGTGCTGGCGGCGCACGGCCCAGGCGAGAAGAAGGTTTGCGACATTAACACAAGCGATCAGGAGTACGAATCCCACGGAGCCGAGCAATATCCAGAGCGCCGTTTTAACGTCTCCGACGAGATAGTCTTTCAGCGGAGTCAGCGTGACGCCGGAAGCGGAGTAGGATGTGGGATATTCACGGAAAAGGTTTGCGGAGATTTGATTCATTTCGGCTTCGGCTCCGGCAATGGGCAAGCCGTCGCGAAGGCGGGCGATGGCGCGCAAGTGGCGGCAGTCGCGGCACGCGTAGGGAAGCGTGGCATCGTAGGCCAGCGGTGTGTAAATGTCTGCTGGCTTGCGGGGATCGAAAGAGAGAACGGAGGGAAAATCGGCGGGAAGAACGCCGACAACTGTGTAAGCGCGGGTTCCCAGCTGCACGGACTTGCCAACTATGCCGGGGTCGCCGCCGAAGGTTCGCTGCCAGAAGCCGTAGCTCAGAATTACGACAAAATTGTTTCCGCGCACGTCTTCCGAGGGTAGAAAGTTGCGGCCGCGCTCAAGTTTTACGCCCATAAGATCGAAGAGGGTCGAGGAGGCGCGGAAGCCGATGAGAGTTTCCGCGTCGTGCGCGCCGACATAAGTTGGGGACCAAAAGCTGACGGCGGCTATGCCGGTGAAGGAGTGGTTCAATCGATTCCAGTCCATGAATGTGGCCCAGGAGGTGTTCGAGCGCGTGCCGTCGTTGTTCTCTTCAAAAAGGATCATCAATTGATCCTGCTTGGGGAAGGGCAACGGCCGAAGGAGCACGCCGTGAATGACGCTGAAGATCGCGGTGTTGGCGCCCATGCCGAGAGCCAGAGTGAGTATCGCGACGATGGCGAAGGTGGGGCTGTTGCGGAGCATGCGCACGCCGAAACCTAAATCCTGCAGGAGGTCCTGGATGTAGTTGACACGGCGGGTGTCACGGCAATTTTCTTTGGAAAGTTCGACGCCGCCGAATTCGCGAAGCGCTTTGCGGCGAGCTTCTTCCTGAGTTAGGCCGGCGGCGAGATGCCCCTGGATTTTTTTCTCGAGGTGGTACTGCAGCTCCTCGCTTAAGTCCTGCTCGACTTGCTCGCGGCGAAAGAGAGAACGCAGGCGAAGCCGCAGAATCACGATCCGGCGCGATAGATTCAAGAGAACCTCCTCGACACTGACCCTCGAAGCATGCGCATCTACTCGTGCCTAAGAGCGACCATCGGATCGACGCGGGTGGCGCGGCGCGCCGGCAAGTAACAGGCCAGGAGCGCGGTCGCGAGCAACAGCAAAGAAACGGCGGCAAAGGTAAAGGGGTCGGTGGATCCGATGCCGTACAAAAAACTCGACATCAGCCGGGTGACGCCAAGTGCCACTAGCAGGCCGATAGCCATGCCGAGGCCTGCAAGGCGCGCGCCCTGGCCAAGCACCATTCCGACTACGTTGCGGCGTTCCGCTCCGAGCGCCATGCGGATGCCGATCTCCTGGAGACGCTGCGCTACAGCGTAAGAAATCACTCCATACATTCCGATGGAAGCGAGCAGGAGAGCCAGCAGACTGAAGGCGGCCAGAAGGAGCATGGCGAATCGGGGCTGGCTGAGCGAATCGTTGACCAGAGTCGTGAGGGTGGTGATCTTTGCCAACGGGAGGTCCGGATCGCCGGAATGGATGGCCACGCGCACGCTTTCGGTCATGGAAGCGGGGTCGACTTTCGTACGCACGGCAACGCGCATGTTCAACATCGAGGGCCACTGTTTTTGCGTGTAGATCACGAATATTTCGGGGATGGTTTCTTCTCGCAGGGAGATGTGCTTTACATCGGGAACCACGCCCACGATGGTCATGAGGGGGTAGCGCGAACTTCCCGGGCCTACTTGTTTGCCGAGAGCGCCCTGGCTCGGCCAGAATTTCTTCTCCATGGCCACGTTGACCAGGGCTACCGGTGTCGAATCAGCGATGTCGGATTCCAAGAAATCGCGACCTCCCAAGACGGGAGTTCCAATGGAAGAGAGGTAGCCCGGAGAAATAATTGTGTAATTGGCGAAAGGCATTTCTTTTTGGCTGCCGACCGGATGGTCGGGCATGCGAATGACCGTGCTCTCGCCTTCGCCGCCCATCGGAACGGTTTCGCCGATTCCGGCGGATTCGACACCAGGGATGGATCGCAGGCGCGAAAGCGCACTTTGGTAGAACACTACGATGTGATCTTGGTCTACGTACTTCGAAGCCGGAAGCGGCAACTGGAACGTGAGAACCCTAAGAGGGTTGAAGCCGCCGTTGGCGCCGAGAAGGCGGAAAAAAGTGCGTGTCAACAGTCCGGCAGAGACGACAAGCACCAGAGCGAGAGCCACCTGCGAGACGAGAAGCGCATTGCGCAGTCTCGTGCTCGCGGGAGTGCTCGCGAAGCCGCGGCCGCCTTCTTTGAGCGAACTAGCGAGGTCCTTACGCGTGGCACCGAACGCTGGAGCCAGGCCGAAAAGGATTCCCGTGGCCACGGAAACGCTCAGAGCGAACGCGAAGACCAGGGGGTCAAGCCTTACTTCACGTAGGCGGGGAATGTTCGAGGGGCCATAAGCCTTTACAAAATCAATGCCTACGTGCGCGACGAGCGTGGCAACGGCTCCCGCGGCTATGGCAATCAGGAGGCTTTCTGTCAGAAGCTGACGGACCAGGCGAGAGCGGCTAGCGCCGAGAGCGGCGCGAAGAGTGAATTCTCTGCTTCGGCCAAGGGAGCGTGCCAGCACGAGGTTGGCAACGTTAGAACAGGCTATGAGCAACACGATTCCGACGGCACCGAAGATCAGTTCGAAAGGACGTTGCGTGTCGCCGACTACTTGGCGCGTTAATGGCACGAGGCGCGTGTTGAACCAACCCTTCCACTGTGGATCTCTTTCCTCGGCACGTTTGGTGACGAGGTCCATAGCGGCTTGGGCCTGTTCGATAGAAACGCCAGGTTTGAGGCGGCCGATAACGGCGAGCTCGGATGGGCCGCCTTTGGGCTGTGCGGCGACAGCAAGAGGAACCCAGAGCTGAGGTTCGCTCGGAAAGTTAAAACTGCTGGGCATTTCCTCGGCGCGGGGAAATTCGAAACCAGGGGGCATTACGCCGACAACTGTGTAGGCGTAGCCGTTGAGGTACACCGCGTGGCCCAAAATGTCGCGCGAGCTGAAGCGTTCGCGCCAGAGGCGGTCGCTGAGGATAACTTCGTACTCGTGGCCCGGTTGATCCTCCTCGGCGGTAAAGGTGCGTCCGAGGGCGGGGACGACGCCGAGAGCAGGAAAGAAGTCGGCTGAGGCTCGAAAGCCGTCCAGAAACGAAGGCTCGCCGGAGCCGGTGAGATTGAAAGAATCGTTCTGGAACGCGCCCACGAACTCGAAGGGGTAGGATTCCCGAGTTAATAGGCGGAATTGAATTTGGCCCCAGGGAAAATACTCGGACCCGAGATTCACGCCCGGCGGGGAAACCAGCTCGGGGAGAACGATTCTGTCGGGATTGGGATAGGGAAGCGGCTTTAGAAGAATCCCTTCGACGAGACTGAAGACGGCGGTGCTCGCACCGATGCCGAGAGCGAGTGTGAGGATGGCGACGGCAGCGAAGCCGGGGCTTTTCGGCAGCAGGCGGAAGGCAAAGCGTATGTCCTGCGCCAGAGTTTCGAGGAAGTTTACCCTACGAGAATCCCGGCAATTTTCTTTGGAAAGCTCGACGCCGCCAAATTCGCGAAGGGCTTTGCGGTGAGCTTCTTCCAGGGTGAGGTCAGCGGTCGAGTACTCCCGCGTTTTCTGTTCGAGGTGGTAGCGCAATTCTTCGCTGAGGTCCTGCTCGACTTGGTGGCGCTTGAGGAGGGAGCGCAACCGAAGCGGTAAAGTGTAGAACCAATGTTTGGGACGCACGATGGCTCCTTGTTGCCAAGAGAATCGTTCAGGCCTCTTTGAGCTTCACTACATTGGAGATCGCGACCGACAGACGGCTCCAGTTGGCGGATTCTTTTTCGAGCTGCGTGCGGCCAAGCGCGGTGAGCGAGTAAAACTTGGCGCGGCGGTTATTTTCCGTGGCCTTCCACTCCGCAGTGATCCACCCCTCCTGTTCGAGTTTGTGCAGCGCGGGGTAGAGGGAGCCGTCACTCACTTGCAGGACGTCGCCCGAGACTTGTCTAAGGCGGAGGCTGACGGCGTAGCCGTTGAGGGGTTCGAGGGCGAGAATCTTCAACAGGAGCAGGTCGAGAGTGCCTTGAACCAGGTCGGACGGATCTTCCCCCCTAATCTTTGAATA
>Ga0210398_10003362_pt1 | contig 15355 bp, 12 predicted proteins | sample IncBWC4OmetaG_FD_161047 | JGI IMG/M metagenome (GOLD analysis project Ga0210398, IMG submission 161047) | Forest soil microbial communities from Barre Woods Harvard Forest LTER site, Petersham, Massachusetts, United States - Inc-BW-C-4-O | ecosystem: Environmental > Terrestrial > Soil >...
CCAGCACACGCGGCTGCCGGTTTACGAAGGGGAGATCGACCGCATCATCGGCGTGCTCCACATGAAGCAGGTGGTACACGAACTGGCGCGCGGCCGCCTGGACCGAGATGCGCTGATCGAAGCGGCCGGCGCGCGTGAAGCGTACTTCGCGCCGTCCGGCACCACACTCAACACTCAGCTTCTGAATTTTCAGCGCGACAAGCGACGCATGGCGTTCGTGGTCGACGAATACGGCGACATTCAAGGGCTGGTGACGCTCGAGGACATACTCGAGGAAATCGTCGGGGAATTCACGACGGATCCGGCAACCATGATGCACAAGGACGTGCACGCCGACGCCGACGGCAGCTATGTCGTCAATGGGTCCGCGACCATCCGCGCGCTCAACCGCTCCATGCGCTGGAACCTGCCCACGGACGGGCCGAAAACCCTGAACGGCTTGATCGTGGAATTCCTTGAGGCCATCCCCGAACCCGGCACCACGCTGAAATTGGCGGATTACATGCTGGAGGTGCTGCAGACCGGCGACAACGCCATCAAGACGGTGCGGATACGACCGCCGCAACCACAGTAGCTCGGCACGGCGAGAGCAGCCAGCATGGCGAGATCGGCGGAACGATTCGAACGGCAAATGGTCTTTGTAAGATCAGCGGTCGGCGACCGACATAATGCTGAACACGCGGGAGTCTATGAATGTAATTTCTACAAGAACGGACGACACCGCATCTCAAGTGGAATTGATCTGGCAGCTGCACCTCGATGAGGTTGCATGCGGCGAGTGCACCTTAGACGATTTCATCGACAAGCTCTCGAAGCTATCGCGGGCGGACCCGGACCTGGCATGGAACGTGGTCGCACTGCTCGAGCAGCGATTCAGGCGCGGCGAAGTCCCGGCCGAACTATATCGCCTCATTGAGTCGAGAATCGCCCACCCCGAATTGGGCGCGCTCGGCGGTGCCGGTATCACGATCGAGTTTGATTTGAGCGCGGCCGTCAAGGTGCCAACGGAGCGATACGACATACCAGTGGGCGACGGTCCGGTGGTAACGGAGTCGGCCAATTCTGCGCCGGCGCGGACGCATGACCGCTGGGAATCTCCCGCTGCCGCAATCGGCCGCATCTTGCACGATCGCTACGTTCTGGAGGCTCGGCTCGGCCGGGGCGGCATGGGAACGGTATTCAAGGCGCTGGATCGCTACCGCTGCGATTTGCCCGAAAACAATCGGCACGTGGCGATAAAGTTTCTGCACGATAGCGCCGCCCGCCGCCCGGAAATCATGTCGCATCTGCGCAGCGAATTCCATTGCGCGCAGGCGCTGTCGCATCCCAATATCGTCAAAGTATTCGAGCTCGATCAGGATGACGACGTCGCATTCTTCACGATGGAGTTCCTGGAGGGGGAACTCTTGGGCGAGATGATCGAGCGGCTGAAACAGCAAGGAACGCGGAGATCATTTGCATGGACGATCATACGAGAGGTGGGAGCCGGCCTGGCTCACGCGCATGCGCGCAAAGTGGCCCACGGAGACTTGAAACCGCAAAACATCATGATCACCCACTCGGGCGAGGTGCGCATTCTGGATTTTGGCGCCTCCAGCGCTCTGCACCGTCTGCGCAGCAATTCCATGGCGCTGACGCCGGCCTATGCGTGCTGCGAACTGTTGGCCGGCGCGGCGGCCGATCCGCGCGATGATCTCTTTGCCCTCGCGTGCGTGTCGTACGAACTGCTCGCAGGGGAGCATCCCTTTCAACGCCGGCGATCGACTGAGGCAAGGGCGCTCGGCTTGGTGGCCCAGCGGCCGCACGGGCTGAGTCGGCGACAATGGGAAACATTGGCGATGGGTCTTTCATGGGATCGGAAGGATCGTTCGATATCGGTTGGCGATTGGATCGCCCGCCTGGATCCGCCCAGGATTGCGACGCGGCAATGGGTGCGCGCCACTGGAGTCCTGCTTGCCTGCCTACTGGTGAGTGGAATCCTATGGACTTCATTCAATCGTCCATTGGTAGGGAAAATCGGCCCAGGTGCCGCGGTTTCGCAAGATTCCTCGCGAGCGGTTGCGCAGAGTGTCGCGAATGCGCCGACCATCACCGACTCGGCACCAACGGCACCAACGCCACCCGGCCCGCAGGATGTTTCGCCGGCAGAGAATACGGCACAAGCCGCGCAAACGCCGTCGTTGCCGCGCCGCGCCGGGACTGGCGCAGCGCTCTCGGCGAATCGCCCGGAGAGCAACAACATCAGCATCTCGGCCGGTCACTACAGGATCGGTTCTCGGCAGAATTTCGCGGAAATCAAGGTTCGTCGCTCCCCATCATCCGATGGCGATACGAGCTTTGTATGGTGGACCGAGCCTTCCTCGGCATTGCCCGGCGTCGACTATGTACCTCAACCTCGGATGACGCAGCATTTGCCGAACGGGTCGCATATGGCGAGTTTGTTCGTCAGACTCGTGCCTCGCGCCCGCGATCATTCCGCGGCGTTCTATGTCGCCATCGGCGAGCCGAGCAGCGGCACTACGTTGGGCCGCGTCGCACGCACGACCGTATTGCTGCCGACATCAAGGTGATCGCCTTACTAGCTGTGCGTCAGAACGCCTCGAGCGCCTGATTCAGGCGCGTCACCCCGACAACCGACATTCCGTCGGGAGACCGCTTCGGCACGTTCGCCGCCGGCACCACTGCCGACTTGAAGCCGTGTTTCGCCGCCTCGCGCAGCCGCTCCTCGCCGAAGGGCACCGGACGAATCTCCCCCGCGAGCCCGAGTTCGCCGAACGCGATCAGCGAATGAGAGACCGGCGAATCGCGCAAGCTCGAACGGGCGGCCATCACGATGGCTAAATCTCCGGCGGTCTCCGTCAGACGCACGCCGCCGACGACGTTCGCGAAAACATCCTGGCCCTGCAGTTGCAGGCCCGCGTGTCGGTGGGCCACCGCAAGCAGCATGGTGAGCCGATTGCCGTCGATCCCGACCGCCACCCGGCGCGGATTGGCCCCGAGACTCGCATCCGCCAGCACCTGGACTTCGATCAGCAGCGACCGCGTTCCCTCGCGCATCACGGTGATGACGCTGCCCGGAACGGGCTCGGTATGCCGCGACAGGAAGATCGCGGAAGGGTTGGTGACTTCGCGCAATCCCTGCTCGACCATGGCGAATACGCCGATCTCATTGGCGGCGCCAAAGCGGTTCTTCACCGAGCGCAGCACGCGGAAGCGGCTGCCGGTGTCGCTCTCGAAATACAGAACGGTATCGACCATGTGCTCGAGCACCCTGGGACCTGCGATCTGCCCTTCCTTCGTGACGTGGCCGACCAGCAGCACCGCGGTGCCGCCGGCTTTCGCGAAGCGCACCAACTCCGCCGTGCACTCGCGCAGCTGCGACACCGCCCCCGGCGCCGCGTCGATGCGTTCCGAGTACATGGTCTGAATGGAATCGACGATGAGGACCCGCGCCGCAAGGCTCGACGCGGCGCCGACGATGTGCTCCACGCAGGTCTCGGCGATGAGCCGGGTGGTGGCGGCCTCCAACCCCAGGCGCCGGCCGCGAAGTGCGACCTGCTTCAAAGACTCCTCGCCGGTGGCGTACAGCACCGGCCCGAGGGTCTGCAGGGCCGCGGCCGCCTGCAGCATCAGGGTCGATTTCCCGATCCCGGGGTCGCCGCCGATCAGGGTCACCGAGCCCGGCACCAGGCCCCCGCCCAGCACTCGATCGAGCTCGGCGGAGCCGGTCGCGAGCCGGGGCTGCTCCATATGGGCCTCGGCGGCGAGCGTGGTCGAGACATCGGCCCGCTCAGGGTTGGTCAATCGGCCCGATTTCCGCGGATTTGGCGAGGAAACCTCGGCCAGTAAGGTGTTCCATTCGCCGCATCCAGGGCACTGTCCCTGCCATTTCGGAGAAGCTGCTCCGCAGTTCTGGCAGATGAATACCTCTTTGGATTTCGGCATGGGGTTCCTTCGCGTCGATTTGTGAGCTTAGCATTGCTGTTAATGCGGCCCGATCACCTATACTGCCCGGCCATAAGATTGGGATTATGTCTATTGCATGCGCAAATTTGGGCTGATAGCAGCGATTGTGGGCTTGGGGACCGTGGGTGCCGGTCTCCTACTCCACGCGGTCGCTAAAGTGGACACCTGGCTCTGGCTTCCGGGGATTGTCCTATTCTGCGGCGGCAGCGCGCTGGTGCTATGGGGCCGGTCCGCGGCTTCCGCGCGGGCAAGGCCCGCCCCGAAGATCCCCCCACCCATGATGGATACCGCGCGGCTTCTCGACAACTTCGAACAGCGCTTCGCGGAGCTCAAGGGGCGCAAGCCCAATGCCACCGTGCTCAGCGATCTGTACACCTTGGGCAATCAGCTCGAACAGCGCGGCCGGGCCCCGCAAGCCACGGCCGTCTATCGTCACTTGGCGCACTTCGACAACACCTACCGCGACGTGGCGACACGCCTGCGGCGTCTGCTGGATGCCGAACGCGCCAAGCCGAAGGCCGCCCCCCCCGACCGTGCGACGCCGGCGCCGACGGCCGCGACCGCGGCGGGCAGCGCCGCCGCGCCCGTGCCTGCTGCCGATGCCACCGCCGCTCAGCCTGCGGGAGTCGATCCGCAGCGTCTCGGCCGATACCAGCTCGAGCGCGAAATCGGACGCGGCGCCATGGGCGTCGTCTACCTGGGCCGCGATACCGCCATCAACCGCATGGTGGCAATCAAGGCCATCCCGCTCGCCAGTGAATTCAGCGACGCCGAACTCGTCGAGGCACGGTCGCGCTTCTTTCGCGAGGCGGAGACCGCCGGCCGGCTCAACCATCCGAACATCGTGACCATCTACGACGTCGGCGAGGAGCGTGGGCTCGCCTACATCGCCATGGAATATCTGAAGGGTCGGCACTTGAGCGACTATGCGAAATCCGACAACCTCTTGGAGCCGCGCAAGGTGCTGGAGATAATAGCCCGCACGGCGGATGCCCTGGGATTTGCGCACAAACAGCAGGTGGTCCACCGCGACATCAAGCCCGCGAACCTGATGTACGATGCCGGCACCGACACGTTGAAGATCACCGACTTCGGTATCGCCCGCCTGTCCGGCGCCGGCAGCACGCGCACGGGTATCGTGCTGGGCACCCCCTCCTTCATGTCCCCCGAACAGCTCGAGGGGCGAACTGTGACAGGTCACTCGGACTTGTTTTCCCTGGGTGTTAGCCTATTTCAACTGTTGACCGGCCAGCTGCCTTTCACCGCCGACTCCATGACCGGGCTCATGCAGCAAATCGCCGAGGCGCAGCATCCGCCGTTGCGCGCTTTCCGGCCGGATCTGCCAGCCTGCGTCGAGGTCATCATCGATCGGGCGCTGGCCAAGAATCCCGATTCGCGGTACGACACTGGGGCCCAAATGGCCGCGGCACTGGAGGACTGTCGGTCGAAGTTGCCGAGTGGATCGCCATGATGAGACGGAACCCATGAGCTTGAAGGGGAAAATATCCAGCGTGGCGCTGACCGACACAGGCAGAGTCCGCGAGCACAACGAAGATATGATCGGCACCGAGGCCGACATCGGGCTTTTCGTCCTGGCCGACGGCATGGGCGGCTACAACGCGGGCGAGGTCGCGAGCGGCATCGCGGTGAAGACCATCATCAATTTGGTTCGCGACGCGGTCGCGCGCGAGGACCTCTCCGTTCCCGATCCGGAGACCGGATTGACCCGGCCGAGCATCATCCTGCGTGATGCGATTCACAGAGCCAACAAAATCATCTACCACACATCCAAGACCCAGCCTCAATGTGAGGGCATGGGTACAACGGTGGTGGCGTGCTTGTTTCACGACAACAAGATGTCGATCGCACATGTCGGGGACTCGAGGCTTTACCGCCTGCGCGACAACCGTTTCGAGCAGATGACCTTGGATCATTCGCTGCTGCAGGAGTTGGTGGACCGAGGCTTCTATTCGCAGCAAGAAGCACAGCGTGCGACCAACAAGAATTATGTTACGCGGGCGCTCGGAGTCGAACAGAACGTCGAAGTGGAGATCCACGAGCAGCCGGTGCAGAAGTTCGATTACTACGTGCTCTGTTCCGACGGTCTATCGGACATGATAGAAGATGAGGATATTCACTTAACAATCAGCACCTTTAGTGCTAATCTTGATACAGTAGCTAAACAATTGATCCAGCTCTCCAACGACAATGGCGGGCGAGACAACGTGTCGGTGATCATGGCTCATGTAGCCGAGCCGTTCCCCGCGCACCGGCGTATATTTGACAAAATCTTGGGATGGTTCGGTTAGGGATATGGAGTCTGAATGGCACGCCTGATGCTCAGCTTGGATGGTCAGATCCTCGCAGAATACAACATGAACAAAGAGCGCTACACGATCGGGCGCCTGCCGGATAACGATATTCGTATCGACAATCCGGCGGTGAGCGGTCACCACTCGCTCATCATCAACATTCTGAACGATTCCTTCTTGGAGGACTTGAACAGCACCAATGGCACGTACGTCAACGGCAAGCTGATCAAGAAACACGCCATGCAGCACGGCGACGTGATCACCGTCGGCCATCACCAGCTGCGTTTCGTGGACAGCCAGGACGGCGAAGCCGAGCAGGACGAGTTCGAGAAAACCATGGTCATCACCCCGAGCTCACAGGGTGAGGAGCGCATCCGGCGGGTCGGTGCTGCGGTGGACCAGGCGGCGAAGGCAGTGGCGGCCGCGGCGCCCAAGCGCCCCGGAGTGCCGGAGAATGCCACGGCCCTACCCAAGGCCAAGCTGCAGGTGCTGAGCGGCGCCTTCGCAGGCCGCGAATTGGAGCTCACCAAGGCGCTCACCACGCTCGGACGGCCGGGCGTACAGGTGGCGGCCATCACCCGCCGTGCCGAGGGCTACTTCATCGTGCACGTGGACAGCGGCAAGGAGAACGATTACCCGCAGGTCAACGGCGTGCCGATCGGACCGCAGGCGCGGCGCCTGAACGACAACGATGTGGTGCAATTGGCTGGCGTGAAGATGGGGTTCTTCGAGAGCTAAGCCGCGGACGCTAGCGTCCAACCGGCGGACAAAGCGACGTTTCCGCGGGAACGTCACATTCGGCGGGGCCGCCCGCGGATCTTTAGGGTGCTATCCCGCGCCGCTTGAACTCGTCAGCGCAAGGTCACCGCGACGCGCTGGCTGATCCCGCACAGCAGTTCGTAGGGAACGGTGTTCGCCCACACCGCGATCTCCTCCACCGGCAACCCGTCTCCCCACAGAACCACCGGGTCGCCCGGCACCGGCGGCCGCTGCAGGTCGGTGACGTCGATGCCGATCATGTCCATGGACACCCTGCCGGCGAGACCGGCGCGTTCGCCGTTCACGAGCACCGGCGTCCCGGCACCCAAACTCCGTGGGTATCCGTCGCCGTATCCCACCGCGGCCACCGCCAGGCGTGTGGGGCGAGCTGCGCTCCAGTCACCCCCGTAACCCACGCGCTCCCCAGGCGACAAGTCCTTGACCGCAATCACATGCGATCGCAGGGTCATGACGGCCTGCAAACCGTAGTCGGCGCCGATGGTGCCTGAAATGGGGGAAACGCCGTACAAGAGCAGGCCCGGCCGCACCCAGTCGGCCTGTGCCTGCGGGAAGCTCAACATACCCGCGGAGTTGGCAATGCTGCGCTCGCCGGAAATAAAGCGCGTCGCATCGTCGAAGCGGGCCAGTTGCTCCGCTGTCGTCGCAAGCTCGGGATCGTCGGCGGACGCCAAGTGCGTGAACAGGTTCACCGGAGATTGCACGCACCCCAGGGCACTCAAGGCCGCGTGCGCGGCGGCGAACGCCGGACCTTTGAAGCCCAGCCGATTCATGCCGCTGTCGAGCTTGAGCCACACCTTGAAACGCACGCCGGCCGGCGCCGCCCGCAGCAGTTCTATTTGTTCGGACGTGTGCACCACGAGCTCGAAATTCGCTGCCGCCGCGGCATCCTGCTGTTCGCGATCGAACACACCCTCGAGCAGCACCGTCGGAGTCTTGATGCCGGCCGCCCTTAGCGACAAGCCTTCGTCGACCCGTGCCACCGCCAGCGCGTCCGTGGCGTCGAGAGCGCGCCCCACCGCGACCAGTCCGTGGCCATAGGCATTGGCTTTGATGACGGACATGACGCGCGATTCGGGCGCCAACTTCCGCACCACCTGCAAGTTGTGACGGAGAGCGCCCGAGTCCACCGTTGCGCTCACCATGGGGGTCACGAGTTCACCGCCGTGTCACCGAAATACGCCTTCGGCGTAGGACTCCGGTGCGTAGTTCTCGAACTTGGTGTATTCGCCCAGGAAGGTCAGCTGCAAGTCGCCCGTCGGACCGTTGCGCTGCTTCGCGATGATGATGTCCGCGATGCCCTTGCGCGTCGTGTTCTTGTCGTACACTTCTTCGCGATAGATGAGCAGAATGAGGTCGCTATCTTGCTCGATCGCGCCCGACTCTCTAAGATCCGACATCACCGGCTTCTTCTCGACCCGCTGCTCGACGCCGCGGTTGAGCTGCGACAAAGCGATCACCGGCACTTTCAATTCTTTCGCGAGCGCTTTCAGCGAACGCGAAATCTCGGAGATCTCCGTGGCGCGGTTCTCCTTGGTGCCTGCAACCTGCATGAGCTGCAGGTAGTCGACCACGATCAAATCGAGCCCGCGCTCGCGCTTCAAGCGCCGGGCGCGAGCGCGAATTTCCGTGGGCGTTAGCGCCGGCGTTTCATCGACGAAGATTTTGGCGCTGCTGAGCTGGGTCATCGCGGAGTCGATCCGCGGCCAGTCTTCCTCGCGCAAGCGGCCCGAGCGCAGATTGCTTTGGTTGATGCGGCCCAGGGAAGAGATCATACGCAGGGTGAGCGATTCGGCCGACATTTCCATGCTGAAGATCGCGGCCGACTTATTCGAACCCAACGCCGCATTCTCGGCGATGTTGACTGCGAGCGTGGTCTTGCCCATGGAGGGCCGGCCCGCAATGATGATTAGATCGCCGGGCTGCAAGCCGGAGGTCATCTCGTCGAGCTGCTTGAAGCCCGTCGGCACGCCGGTCAATTTGCCGTCGGAGTGGTACAGCTCATCGATGCGATTGACCACATCCGGGAGAATGCTCTTGACCGTCCTGAAGCCCACTTTGCCGCGGGAGCCGGCCTCCGCAATCTCGAATACCGCGCGTTCGGCGTCATCGACGATCTCGCGCGCCTCGCGGCCGTCGGGCTCCAGTGCGCTGCTGACGATGCCGTTCCCGGCAGTAATGAGCTGGCGCAGCACCGAGCGCTCGCGCACGATGTCCGCATAGGCTCGAATATTGGCGGCGGTGGGGGTGTCGCGCGCCAGCGAACCCAAGTAGGACAGCCCGCCCACTTGATCGAGCACTCCCTGGCTCTCTAGATGCCCGGACAGGGTGACGGCATCGCAGGGTTGGTTGCGCTCGATCAGGCCGGCAACGGCTTCGAAAATCAGCCGGTGATCGTTGCGGTAGAAATCCTGGGCGACTACGCGGTCGGCGACCTGGTCCCAGGCCGCGCTGTCAAGCATCAGCCCGCCGAGCACGGATTGCTCCGCTTCGATGGAATGCGGCGGCAGGCGCAGGCCCTCGCCGGCGCCCATGGAATGACTGCTGACGCGAACGGCCATGCGCAACCCTTAAGGGACGCGAATGCCGGCCGCTACTCTTCGGCGACGATGGTGACCGTCAAGGTCACATTAACATCGGTGTGCAAATGCAATTGCACCTGATGATCGCCGGTTATGCGAATCGGGCCGGTGGGCATGCGCACTTCGCTGCGGCTGATGGGCTGGCCCGCACCGACCGACGCTTCGGCGATGTCGGCTGTGCCGATGGAGCCGAACAATTTGCCTTCGGCGCCCGCCTTGGCCTTGATCGTGAGCTTGAAATTCTCGAACTTGAGCGCACGCGCCTGCGCGGCGGCCAGTTCCTGGCCCGCCTTGGCTTCGAGTATGTGACGCTGCTCTTCGAACTTGGCGATGTTTGCGGGTGTCGCCATGGTGGCGCGGCCCGTGGGCACCAAGAAATTGCGCGCGTAGCCCGACTTCACCTTGACGCGATCGCCGATTTGGCCGAGGTTCGCAACCTTCTGCAACAATATGATATCCATGTTGACTCGCCGGTTTAGTGCTGATCGGTGTACGGCAGCAGCGCAAGGAAACGCGCGCGACGTATCGCGAGCTGCAGCTGACGCTGATAGTGAGCGCGGGTCCCGGTGATGCGGCTCGGAACGATCTTGCCCGTTTCGGTGATGTAGCTCTTGAGCGTCGTCAGATCCTTGTAGTCGATCTGCTTGACGTCATCGGCCGTGAATCGGCAGAACTTCTTGCGGCGGAAAAAACGTGCCATGTGTGCTTCCTCTTACCTTACGCCCATGGGCATGTCGTCGTCGTCACCATCGTCGCCGAAGTCGTCGTGGCGGCGCGCATTCTCATCCGGAGCGCGGGCCATCGGCGAAGGCTCGGTAACGGCCTCGTCCATCTTCACCACGAGATTGCGCAGGACCGCATCGCTGAAGCGGAATGAGCCCGTGAGCTCGGCGAGGGTCTTCTGATCGCACTCGATGTTGAGCAGGATGTAGTGCGCTTTGTGAACTTTGGAGATGGGGAAGGTCAGCTGGCGCCGGCCCCAGTCCTCGAAACGATGCACCGCGCCGCCGCCGGCACTGATCATGCCTTTGTAGCGATCGACCATCGCAGGAACTTGCTCGCTCTGGTCCGGATGGACCAGGAGCACGATTTCATAATGCCGCATTGTAGGCTCCCTACGGATTAAGCCTCCCGTTGCGAGCGGTGAGGCAAGGAGTAAAACCGGTCGCCCGGCGAAAAAGAGCGCGAAGGATACGCGTTACGGCCCCTAAAGGTCAACCCATCCGCTGCCGCCGGGCCTCGAACAGGGCGATTCCTGCGGCCACCGACACATTGAGCGACTCCACCTGGCCGGCCATGGGGATGCGCACGAGGAAATCGCAGCGCTCCCGGGTCAGACGGCGCATGCCGGTGCCTTCGGCACCCAGCACCAGGGCCAGCGGCCGCTTCAGATCCGCCGCGTACAGAGTCTGCGGCGCCTCCCCATCGGTTCCGACCACCCAAATGCCCCGTTCCTTGAGCAGGTCGATGGCCCGCGCGAGGTTGGTGACGCTCGCCACCGGAACGAATTCGGCGGCACCCGCCGCGACCTTGCGCACCACTCCGTCCACGGCGGCCGCCCGATCCTTGGGGATGAGCACCGCATGGGCGCCCGCGGCATCGGCGGTGCGCAGACAGGCGCCCAAGTTGTGGGGATCGGTCACGCCGTCGAGAATCAGCAGCAGGGGATCCCCCGCCGTTTGACTTAATGCCTCCAGAAGATCGTGCTCGTCCCAGGCCCGCAGCGGCCGCACCGCCGCCACGGCTCCTTGATGCGCCACGTCCCCCACGAGCTTGGCGAGGACCTCGCCGTCCACGGATTGCACGCGCACCCCGAGGGTCAGCGCACGATCACGCAACTCACGCGTGCGCACGTCATCGCGCGGCTGCGCCATCCAGAGTTCGAGCAGACGTTCGGGCGCCCGTTCCAGCACCGCATTGACGGCGTGCAATCCATAGACGAAGTTGCGCTTCGAATCAGCCACGCCCGCCGCGTCCGCCCCTCGATCCACGCCCACCACGCCCACCGCGTTGAGCGCCCGCTCCGCGCTGCGTTCCTGCTCCGCGCCGCGGGGCACGCACCGGGCCGTGACCCACGGACCCTTCGGCATCGAGCAGCTCGAAATCGATCTGGCGCTGGGTGAGATCGACCCGCGAGAGGCGCACCCGCACCGAGTCGCCCAATTGCCAGCGCCGTCCGCTGCTCCGGCCCACCAAACCCATGCCGCCCGCCTCCAGCTCCCAGTAGTCGCCGGGGATGACCGAGATGTGCACCAATCCGTCGATGGGCATTTCCTTCAATTGCACGAACAGGCCGAACTCGAGCGCGCTGGTAATGGTCGCGTCGAAGGTCTCGCCCACCCGCGGTTGCAGGTAGAGGCATTTCAAGTAGCCCATCACATCGCGCGATGCGTCGTCGGCGCGCCGCTCGCGCTGCGAACTCTCGGCGCCGAGGGTCTGCAGTTCCGCCGTCGTGTAGCGGTGTCCGGAGGTCGAGTTCGGCAGCGCGGCGGCTTTGATCGCGCGGTGCACCAGCAAGTCCGGATACCGGCGGATCGGCGAAGTGAAGTGCGCGTACTCTTCCAGCGCCAGACCGAAGTGACCGATATTGGTTTGCTGATACACAGCCTGCGCAAGCGAGCGGATCACCAGGCTCTCGAGCAGCTGCCCGTCGGGCCTCGCGGCCAGGCGTTCCACCAACTGGCGAAATTCGCGCGGCGTAGGCTTCTCCGAAAACGCCGTGCCCACCTGCAGCGCGTTCAGAACCTTTTGCAGCTCCGTGACCCGCTTGTCCTCGGGCTGGCCGTGAACTCGATACAGGCTCCCCACCTTGGCCAGCCGCAGCGCCACCGCGGCTTCGACATTGGCGGCGATCATGCACTCCTCGATCAAGCGGTGCGCGTCGTTGCGCGTCACCGCGAAGAATCCTTCGATCCTGCCGTCGCTGCCGATGCGCGCCTTGACCTCGCCGCCGCGAAAATCGAGAGCACCGCGTGCATCGCGGGCTTCCTTGAGCGCGCCGTACACCGCGTACAGGGTTTGCAGCGAAGTGCACACCTGCGGCGACAGACCGTCGGCCGCGCGCCCGGCAGGATTTTCCAGATAAGCCCATGCGCGGTCGTAGGTGAGCCGCTCGTGCGAGCGGATCACCGCTTCGTAGAATCGAGTCTTGCCCGGCCTGCCGGACTTGCTGATGCGCATGTCGCAGACGAAGGCGAGGCGCTCGACCCGCGGCATCAGCGAGCACAGATGATTGGAAAGATGTTCCGGAAGCATCGGAATGACGCGGTCCGGAAAATATACCGACGTGGCGCGGGAGCGAGCTTCGAGGTCGAGCGCGCTGCCGTAGCGTACGTAGTGGCTGACGTCGGCGATGGCGACGATGAGCCGCCAGCCGCCGCCGCGCAGCGCCTCGGCGTACACGGCATCGTCGAAGTCCTTGGCATCCTCGCCGTCGATGGTCACCAGCGGGATATCGCGTAGGTCCTCGCGGCCCACATGGTCTGCCGCCTGAACTTCGGGAGCGAATCGATTCGCCTCCTGGACCACCTCGGGCGGAAACTCCTGCGGCAGATCGTGGCGCAGGATGGCGAAGCGCGCCGCCAAGTCCGACGGCCGCAGGTTCTCGAGCACTTCGACGATGCGCCCCTGCGCCGGGAGTTCGCCTTGCGGACGCTTGGTGATCTCGGCGACCACCGGGTCGCCGTCCTCCGCGCGGTGCCGATCGCGCATAGCCACTTCGATGGAGTACCAATGACCGGGGTCTTCCGGCACCACGTGCCCGGCAATCCTGCCGCCGCCTTGGTCCGCGCGCCAAATTCCGCCGATGCGCGACGGCGCATCGCCGACCCGCTGAATCAAGCGCGCGACGCGGCGCCCGCGCTCGTTCATGCCGACGGCGAGAACCTCGACCCGGTCGCCGTGCATCAGCGCCGCCGTATCGGCGCGCGCCAGCACCAAGGGCGCAGAACCGTCATCCGGCATCACCAGCACGTCGCCGCTGGCGCGCCCGCGCACTCGGCCGGCCACACGTTCGCCCTCGCCCGCCGTCGCGAAGCCGTTCGGTCCCTCGATCGCCTGGCCATCGCGCACCATGGCGGCCAGCCGTTTCGCGAGCGCCTCACGCTGCGCGTTGGTGTGCAAGCCGAGGCGTTTGGCGAGGCGCGCCGCGGTCAGCGGCTCCGGCGCCTCCGCCAAATGCTTCAACAAGAGTTCACGGCTGGCGATGGGATCCGCGTAACGCGACTTCTCCATTTCCAGATTGGGATCCTCGCCGCGCCAGTCCGCCTTCGGGGCGGCCGTCGGGCCGGAATTCGGCCGCGAGCCCGTGGGTCCACGTCGTCTCATGGGGTGGTGCTGCAATCCTTCGGTGGGTGTTCAAATCGACCCGACAGGGTATCAGTTTTGCGGGTCGCCGGGCGCATATTGGGCCGGCGATGCCCGGTTGTGCGAGGCCGGATGCGACGGATTGATCCCGAATAACGAGCGGCAATGATCCGCGAATTCCACGGCCATGGCGCTCAAGGAACGGCCGCGCAGCGCGGCAATCACGAGAGCACTGTTCTTCACCGCGCTCGCCAGCGGCCGCGCCACCAACGCACGGCCGTCGTAGGTCATGTTATTGGCCGGCTTCGTCGCCAAGAGGCTGTAGCCGAGTCCATGCCCCACGAGGCCGCGCACCATTTCCAGCGAACGCGAGTGATATCCGATCTGCGGTTGATCCAGGCCGCAATCCCGGAACAGCGACAGTATATAAGTCCGGTTGGGCTCGGTATCCAGCAGCACCAGGGACTCCTGCATCAGGTCCTGCAATGCGACAGCGGATGCGGCCGCCAATGGATGGCCCTCCGGCAGAAGCACATAGGGCGTGAGCTCGGCCAGTCGTTCCACGTGCAAGTCTTCGCCCAGGCCAAAGTCGTAGAGCAGCGCAATCTCCGTGTCGCTGCGCCGCAGACTCGCGATCAGATGTTCATGATCCGATTCCACCAGCGTCAGAGCAATTTCCGGGTGCAACTTCGTCAGGCGCGCCACCAGCGCAGGCACGATGTAGGGCGCCAGCACCTGCTCGCAGCCGACGGCAAGGGCGTCCGCCGCTGCGCCGCCGCGCCGCGAGCGGCGCTGATGAAATCGCCGCGGCACCCCGTAGGCGCGATTGGCATAGATCAGGGCTGCGCCGGTGCCGGCCACGAAGATGTCCTGCACCGAACCGAAGACCACGAAATGCGAGCCCACGCGCTCGCTCGCCGTGACGCGGCAATCGAAGGCGACCAACGAGTCGACCACGCGCGGCGCGCCGGTCACCTGGGTCGTCCACGTCGCACAGTTGAATTTGGCGGGGCCGTGAGCCCCGCTGCGCCCGGCGAAGTTGTCCGAGATATGCGCCTGATCGTCGCGCAGCACGTTGACGCAGAACACGCCGTTCTCGAGAATCGCCGCGACCACCGGGCTCAAATGGTGAATGCACACCAGCAGAGTCGGTTGCGGCGTATCCGCCGACACGGACACCATCGCCGATACCGTCACTCCGTGGCGTCCCGCAACACCGTCCGTGGTCACGACATTGACCGTACAGGCGGCATGGCTCATGCCGAGCAGAAATTGCTGCCTCAGGGCGCGATCTGCCGGCGCCGGCTTCGAATCATCTCGCGTACCGCTCATAACCCATGATCGCTCATTCGGCCATCCGGGTTCCAGCAACCGCCAACCGCCCGCCAACCGCTCGCCAACCGCCCGTTTGAC
>Ga0210398_10003366_pt1 | contig 15351 bp, 14 predicted proteins | sample IncBWC4OmetaG_FD_161047 | JGI IMG/M metagenome (GOLD analysis project Ga0210398, IMG submission 161047) | Forest soil microbial communities from Barre Woods Harvard Forest LTER site, Petersham, Massachusetts, United States - Inc-BW-C-4-O | ecosystem: Environmental > Terrestrial > Soil >...
CGCTTCCCGAAGAGCCTTGATCCAGCCGCGGACGGGCGGGGTATAGCGGTTTGCCGGCCCCAGTTCTCTGAAGCGTTCATCGAGTTGCGAATGGGACTGGGCAGCAAGTCTGGCTTTGTTCATAGGTCACAGCATATTGTTATATGTAGTTTAAATAGATCATAGCATGTTGTTTACGTATATTTCAATAGCCTATGGTCTATTAACCGCCCCGTTGAAGGAGGAGCTCGAGGTCCTTCCTGGATCTGGCACGGTGATCGCGGTACTACCAAAATCGAGTTCGGCGGAGCGTACTCAGCTCCTCGGTACCGAGATCGAGCAGCTCGTGGTTGAAGCCAAGAAGCTGAGGATGGAACTCAACGACGTGCTCGCTGCCGTTTCCAAGCATTGGCAACGGTTGGGAGGAGCGGGCGAAAACCCTTCTGGATATCAAATAAATCGTTGACCCCGGCTCGCAAACCTGCCTGGATGACACAAGCCCTACGCACCCACCTTAGAATTCTTGCTGGTTCAAAAATTCTGTTTCTGCGGTCTCACTACCGTCACAAACTGGAGGTCGAGTATGCCCGCGCCCCGCTCCCACGGACTCACGAGCCCCACGATATGCGCGCTGATCGTTGTCGCCATGCTGACCATGATCGTGATTCCAGCCGCCATCACTTTGCACTCAGTCCGAATCGCTGCTCCGCCCGTTCCTCTCAGCCAAGGCTCGACACCGCATGGCTATACCATTAGCCTTTTGTTGTTCATCGTTCCCATCACGTTTATCGCAATTTGGTTCTTGCCCAGTGAGCGATTGCACATTCCTCAGCGCGCCTTCTGGTGGACGCTGGCCATTCTCGTGCCGTTGGGATGCCTGCTCGATTTTGTTTTCGCACAGTGGTTCTTCGATTATCCGAACGTCGGCGCCACCCTGGGAATCCCCGCACCCGCACTCGGCCGGCCAGTCCCATTCGAAGAGTACGTTTTCTATCTGACTGGCTTTCTTGCGGTTCTTCTTCTCTATGTCTGGCTGGGCGAGTTCTGGGTGGCCGCTTACAACGTCATCGACTACCCCAGTGAAGCCAAGACGGTGCACCGCCTTCTGCACTTTCATCCCATCTCGCTCATTCTTGCTGCGGTTTTGATTGGCGCGGCCTGGTTCTATAAGAAGCATCTCGCCTTACCCGAAGACCAGGCCGGGTTCCCCGGCTACTTTATATTCCTGGTCGTAGGCGCTCTCCTTCCAGCAGTCTCCTTTTTCCCGGTAGCACGGCGTTTCATCAACTGGCGCGCCCTCAGCCTCACGCTCTTCTTTATGTTGCTCGTAAGCTTGCTTTGGGAAGCCACCCTAGCTGTTCCCTACCAGTGGTGGGGATTCCAGCACCACCAGATGATCGGACTTTTTATAGGCGCCTGGTCCGCTCTGCCCATCGAAGAGGTCTGTGTCTGGATTGCAGTCACTTATGCGACGGCCATAGTCTTCGAAGTGGTAAAAGTCTTGCTTGCATCAGAACGACCAGTGCGCCAAGCGCTGCTGGGCACCGTCGACTCAGATCCCCAACGGCAAAAGAAACCGTAGCAGCCATTGAAGCTATAATGAGATTCAGGACTTGTCCATGATTCGCAACGCCAAAGACCTCTCGCCCGACCAGAAGACCGTTCTCGAAAGCCTGCTCGGACGCCACATACTCGCAGATGAGGCTATCAGCGTCCGCGCCATTGAGCCCCCTGCCCTCTCTGAACAGCGGCGGCAAGAGCAATCCGAGCAACTGAGAAAGTATTTCGGCGAAGTGGACTCCCGCCGCAAACCGGGCTCCGCAGAGGAAGCCGATGAAATCCTCACTGAGGCCATCAAAAGCACCCGTCCCAGCTATCGCCCGCACCAGTGAAAATCGTCCTCGATACGACGATCTTGGTTAGAGCCAATGAGCGCTCTTACGGTCTCGCGCGTGAATTGCTATTGAATGTCGTTGAGAGCAAACATACTCTATTGCTTTCAAACGAGATGCTGCGCGAACTCGCCAAGGTTTTGCGTTATCCCCGCTTGCAAGCGTTTTACGACCTGACCGAGGACCTTGTTTTCGATTACATCAATTTCCTCCGCCAGGCCTCCGAAATTGTGGACTTGAACCCTCTTGTGACAGCGCCGATCAGAGATGTGAACGACATCATGGTGATGCAGACTGCGATAATCGGGGAGGCTGACGTACTTTGCACCAAGGATGACGACTTCTTCGACGAAACGGCCAGAGGGTACCTGAACAAGCTCGGAATCGCCGTACTCGACGATATCTCGCTGATGCATCGCTTGCGCTCCTAGTTTAGTAGAACAGCAAAAAAGCCGGTCCCTCGAGGTCTTTCCACTGCCGCGGCGTGCCCGCACCCAGCACGTTGCGCAAGATCAGGCTCAAGTTGAACGCAACAAATAAGGTCGGGGGGGCTTTCATTGCCGCCGCTGCGGCGTTCATCAAGAAGTCCGCCATTGGTGCGAATTGCAGACCGAGAGTTCCCGCAGTTTACACAGGAGCTAATCCACCAACAAAAGCCTCATAGGTGATGTTGGCGTGGAATTGAATCGTCCTGCCGTTCCCGCTGTACTCATTGGCGAGCAGGGTCAGTCGCCATCTTCGTCTTTCCCGTGCCGGGAGGCCCTTGCAGAATGACGAAATGCCGCTCACTCAAGACTTCTTTCACCCTGGCTAGCTCGACGACAGGCATCAAGTGATCAAACCATTTCGTCCTGATACGATCACTGTCGGCCAGCGAATCCTTCATAGGCCGGTGGCCTCTTTCGGAAAATACCAAGTCGAGGAAAGCGGTGATCGCGTCTTTCGTGGCGTTTTGGTCGGGACCAGGCCGAAATAGGAAATAGAGCGTACATCTGTCTCCCATACCGTCCTGGCATGTGCTCTGGCGGCGCCGGCAGATTTCATGGTCACCGGCAACAAGCGCGATTCCCGCCCGACCCGATCAAGCCAACAAAGGTTGTCAGCGGCGGAGAATTGCTGAACATAATAACCCTTCAACTGTAGCGCGGGGGGGTATGACCTGCACCGTCTGCCCGTCTCATTTTGTTCCGCGGCGCATAGCTTCAACAATGCGGGAGTGCAATCTCTCCGATGCCGCTGATCTTGGGCGCGGGGGGGCGGCCATGTTATAGATTCCAAGTTGGGATAGAGCACCCTTTCTTCTACGCAACGCCTCTTTCAGGGTCAGCTTCTGCTGATGGCGGAGCCGGCAGGCCTGCGTCTACCAACATTCGCGCAAATTCTGCTTCGCCTTGAAGAGGTGCGAGATAAGGGGCGAGGCGAGCAAATAAGCAAACCGTTTGCCTGTCGTTCACCACCTGCTGCATTGCCTCCAAAGCTTGAGAAGTCTCGCCTAGCCGTCCATACACGATAGCTAAAAGAATTGGTGGCTCGTATGTATGTGCCTTCCGGTCTCTCCAGCTTTTAACAACTTCTCGAGCCTCCGCCAGCTCACCAGCTTGTGCCAAAAGTGCCGCCATGACGAGATTGGGCTCGGAACGCTCCGGTGCGCTCCTGTAAACCTCGCGCGCCAAACTCAAGCTCTCCTCTTTCATCCCAAGTTCCATCTGACTTGCAGCTACCATCAACGCTGCCCGAGAATTTTGGCGGTCCCGTTCTAAGGCGGCTAAACCCCATCGGATAGCAAGATCGAACCGTCTTGCGTAATACCATAATTCTGCCGCCACTCCGGCCTTGGTGCCGCACGCAGGATCCAGACGTGCCCACGATTCGAAGCGGATCGCTGCTTCTTCTGTTTTTCCTTGTGCCAGATCGAGAATAGGAGGCCAATGGGGGGCTCCTTCAGCAAGCGGATCCGAGCAAGCCAGCCTCAAGGTCGCCTCCGCGAGAGGCAAATTCCAATCGAAAGTGAGCTCAATCGCGCCGCGGGCGGCTAGGGCATCACCGAGTTCGGGGGCGAGGGTCAGGGCGTGTTCGCTGGCTTCCCGCGCCAGAGCAATCTGTGGCGTTGCCGGAGCCATACCGGAATCTCCGACAGCTAAATGCAATTCCGCTTGCAGAGAGTGAGCGGCCGCGAAATAGGGGTCTCGTCCTAGCGCGCGTCGAAGGAAATCGAAAGCACGGCTTATTCCTACGGGAGTAAACATCATGGCATCGCGCCGGGCCCGGTAATAGAAAGTGAGAGCCGGCAGATCTTTCGTGTGCCTCACCATCAGTTGATTTCGAACGCGTTCGTCGTAAGTGATGCTCAGGCGGGTTGCGACCTGAAAGGCCAGTTCGTCGATCATCGAGAGTACATCGGCTGGCCCTCCATGCACTTGATAGAAATGGTCAAGAAGCCCAGTCGGCCCGTCGACCCATTGGAGCGATACACTCCATTTCCCTTCTGAGACCTGCTGGACCAGTCCTTCCAGCATCACATTCGCACTGGTCATGAGGTAGTGCTCCCGCTTATCTCCGGTCTTCGCGGCGAGCCAATGCGCGGTGGCCCAAGGAATGACACGTGCCTGTCCGCTCGCTGTGAGGGCGCGCATGAGGTTGAGAGTAAGACTATCGCAGAGGCAACCTTCATCGCGAAATCCTACCGCTAAGAACGGAAGGACAAGGAGAGACAGAGCTACTGGACATAACGAAGACGGGATGTTTGCTGCGGTGGGTAACGAGTCGCCAGCAATCAACTGCGGCTGGTATTGCCCTTCCGCGATGGTGATGCGAAAGCGGTTGAGTCTGCCTTCGTTCTGGTAGTACGCAGCCAATCTCTCCCGTAAACGGCGCACGGCAGTGCGAACTCGAGAATCGGAATTGGGATCGAAGTCGGCAGAGTAGCCGAGAGCATCAGTCGCAATTGCGTATTGGTCAAACGAATTGGCCCGCCCGGCCAACGTCCCATCCACGAGCCACTTCAGGAGTTCACGCTGCTTGCTGGCCTGGGCGAAAACAGAGCTATTGAGTATTCGAGCCAATTCATGGCGGAGGTCTGCACTGGTACTACGTTCAGCTACCACAATGTCCGGAGAATATCACGGTCCTTGCTCTCTCGGCGCGAACGTGACGTCACTCCCTGAGACTCCTGCGAGGGTGGAAATTACTTCATTATCCTGGGAAGTTGCGGGGGCACATAGCGCAACTCGATAAGAACTTCGTTGAGTTCTTAATCATCGTCCCTGATCCATGTTAAATCACGATTGCGAAGTCATTTGCCCACAATTCTTAAACTCGACTAGGAGAAAAAGCCATGAACCCAAACAAGAACACTACCTTCGATACGCGAGCAGTCACCCGAATCTCGTTGGTCCTCCGCCTTGTGCTACTTGGCTCTCTGTTACTTGCAAGGAGTAGTACTCGAGCCCAGACGACTAACGGTGTTTACGATTTCGGTACCGGACAGAGCCAGGACGATCCGGCGTCCACAAAGTACGCCTATAAGGCTGTCAACGCTCCCAAAGCGAGTGGCACCCGTGCTTACGCCATCAATAACAGCGGCACAATCGTCGGCTACATCACTGGAGGCGAGTGCGCTGTAACGTCCGACCAGAGTAGTTGTGGCTTCGTCGATGTGAAGGGAAAGTTCACCACTGTCGCCTGCGAACTGGATGCCGCGACAGAGTTCTTCGATGTCAGCAATACTGGCGAGGTCGTGGGCGTCGTCTCGGTTGTTGGCGGAGTAGCCGCGGTCATTTGGGAGGGGAACGAAGCTTGTTCAGGCCTAGATCCATTCGGAGCAAGTTCCGCCCAAGCCGAGGGAGTGGCCGGCCAGGATATCGTCGGCTTCTACGTCGATGGGGACACAAATTACCAGGGATTTTTGTACTCCAGCAAAACAGGGGATTACACGAACATCGCGTGTGCGGGATGGACCGACACTCGGGCGATGGGAATCAATGCCGCCGGCGTGATCGTTGGGGACGTTTCCAATTCCGTCAACGGGCCATTCGAAGGATTTATGTACAAGGCGGGTAAATGCACCGTATTCGAGTATCCCAAAGCCGCTTCCACCGCCGCTCGGGGTATTAATAAGAGCGATCAGGTTTCGGGCTGGTACACGGACACGGCTGGCAAAACTCACGGCTTTGTCAAGAAGGGTGACACCTTTGCGGCGCTCAACTATCCAAGGGCCACGGGAACGCTGGCATACCATCTGAACGATCAGGGACAGGTAGCAGGCTGGTATGCGGATACGGCAGGCGTTAATCACGGGTTCGTGGCGACACCTCAAGTTGGTTCGGACGTGACTCCAGGGGAAACGTCGTTTGGCGACATTACCGACGTCAAGCACGTGGTTCCCTACGTCACGCTTTCCTCCACGTCGGGCTCTCCCAGCACAACCGTGAACCTCTCCTCTCGCTGGAGCTTGTATGGTGCGACTAGAGTGGCTTTCAACGGCGCTGACGCCTCGTTTACCGCTGTGTCAGAGTATCTGATCACTGCGACAGTACCGGCGAATGTCAAAGTCGGCTACAACACGGTCGAAGTGAATGCTCCGTCAGGTTACGAAGGAGTTCTCTACGCCAACACAAACTTCGACGTGGAGTAGAAACGCCTTGATGTGTCAGCAAGACCAAGGTCTCCCAGTGCAATCTCGGGATAGTTCCAAAAACGGCTTTGCGCGAAATCGGCATAGGGGGCGGGTCGCTTCGCCCCCTGCTGTCGCGCTGTACCCGTTATAAAAGGGACGCCCCGGGTTCCCGCTGGTCAGATCGCACAGCCTCTTTGTAGCGGCTCTTTTAGCGGGTAACCGTTCTACGATTGATCGTTTCGTGACGCTCAAGGGGCTGCACCATGCAAAGAAATGGGCTCAAATCAATGGGGTCATGGATGGTCGGGATCTCTCTATTATTTTTTGTGCGTTGTGCTCTGATGATTTGATATGGCTTTACTAGGTGAACAATTACGGGCCGTAAACCACATGGCTGAGTTTACTTGGCCGTTGCCGTTCTTAGTTGACAGCCTAGCGCTACACCCCTACGATGGAGCTGCCTTATAGAGCGGACGCAACTCTGCTCGATGCTCGGGGCTCGCTCTGGTCGCTCAATCCTGCAAGTCATCAGGAGTAAGTCATGCGATTCCCGCACCTAATCACCGTCCTGCTAGTTATGGCCCTCGCCGCCCTTGCGCAACCCGTAGGCACCGTCTCCCCGAGTCCGGGTAAAACTTCGACCGGGTTGTCAAGTCTGCCGCCCGACGCCCAAGGTCCTATCTCGGCGGCGTTGGGAAAGGACGACTCAGGGTACTGGGTTCGTCGGAGCGCTGACGGCTTCCGTAGCGAAAATCCACGGCATGCCCTAGTTGCAGAGTTCACCAAACAAGGAGCCAAACTGCGCAGCCACGATCTGCGTTGGCTGCTGGAGACACGCGCCTACGGATACGGCGATGCTCTGCATCCAGTAAAGGCAGTTGCTCCACGGGCGAACGCCAACTCTGTCGAGTATCGTCGCGACGGCATTACCGAGTTGTATGAGAACGGTCCGCTGGGGTTGGAGGAAGGATTCACGCTAGCCCATCCTCCGGGGAAAGCAAACGGGCACCCGCTGACGGTGGAGTTGAGGCTGCGGGGATTAGTGGCGTCGGTGGACGCGAGCGGGAAGGCACTTGACCTAAGGGGCAGGGACGGAAAAGCGGCGTTGCGCTACACGGGTTTGACAGCGCGGGACGCGACGGGACGGGAGTTGCGGAGTTGGCTGGACCTGCGAGGGGAGCGGTTGCTGGTGCGGGTGGAGGATGAGGGAGCGCGGTATCCGGTGGTGGTGGATCCGTGGGTACAGCAGGCGGAGCTGACTCCGGCAGCTAACGGTTCCGGATTGTCCGTCGCAGTCAGCGGCAACACGGTCGTGGTGGGAGCCCCTCATCAGATGGTCGGCTCGAATTCTGAACAGGGAGCCGCGTACGTGTTCGTCGAAAGCGGCGGGACGTGGTCCCAGCAGGCGGAGCTGATCGCGTCAGACGGCGCCACAGATGATGGGTTTGGCGGTTCTGTCGCGGTCAGCGGCAGTACGGTCGTGGTGGGAGCCCCATATCACACGGTCGGCTCGAATCCGTATCAGGGAGTGGCGTACGTGTTCATCGAAAGCAACGGAACGTGGAATCAGCAAACGGAGCTGACGGCATCCAACGGCGCGCAAGGTAACCTCCTCGGTTATTCCGTCGCGATCAGCGGCAACACACTCGTGCTGGGGGCTCCTGCTGTGATCGCTTCTCTTTTTCCTTCTGGTCCGGGAGCGGCGTACGTTTTCGTCGAAAGCGGCGGAGTGTGGGCACAACAGGCGGAGCTGACGGCGTCCGACGGCATGGCAGCTGACTCATTCGGCCTTTCCGTTGCGGTCCTCGGCAGCACAGCCGTGGTGGGCGCCCCCCGTCACACGGTCGGCTCGAATTCGGGTCAGGGAGCCGCATACATGTTCGAGCAGAGCGGCACAACCTGGAGTCAGCAGGCAGAGCTGACAGCGTCCGACGGCGCGCAAGGTGACTGGTTCGGTTATTCCGTCGCGGTCAGTGGCGGCACCGCCGTGGTGGGCGCCCCTCAGCACGTGTATCCGAGTAGTGGGCTGGGATCCGCGTACGTGTTCGTCGAGAGCGGAGGGACGTGGTCCCAGCGGGCGGAGCTGACCGCCTCCGACGGGGGGGGGTATTTTGGTTCGTCTGTCGCAGTAAGCGGCAGTACGGCCGTGATTGGGGCTCCTGCGCATGAGGTAGGAACGCATAACTCGCAGGGGGCGGCGTATGCTTTTGGGGAGAGCGGCGGTGTGTGGAGTGAGCAAGCAGAGATCACAGCGTCCAATGGCGGGGCTGGGGACGAGTTCGGCAGCTCGGTCGCAGTAAGCGGCGGTACGGCTGTGGTGGGGGTTCTCAACAATCTGGAAGCGGCGTACGTGTTCGTGCAGACCACGGTTTCTCTCTCGCCGGCTTCGCTCAGGCTCGGTCACCAACCGATCAACACAACCAGCTCCGCCGCGACGGTGACGGCGAAGAACGACGGGGATGCCACCCTGAACATCAGCGGCATAGTCCCGAGCGCCAATTTTGCCGTTTCCTCGACGACCTGTGGAGCCACGCTGGCCGCAGGCAAAACGTGCAAAGTGAGTGTTACCTTCAAGCCTGTAGAGTTGGGGAAGGTGACTGGAACGGTCAACTTTATCGACAATGCGCCCAACAGCCCACAGATGCTGTGGCTGTACGGAACGGGTGTCGAACCGACGACCTTGACTCCGGACAGTGTCACATACGCAAGGCAGAAAGTGGGCACGACCAGCGCGGCGAAGACGTTCCCGTTGACCAACACCCAGAGCGTGGAGCTGAGCAGCATCGCAATCTCGACGACGGGAGATTTTACGGTGTCGGCGACGACATGCGGGACGAGCTTGGCGGCCAAGAGCCAGTGCAAGATCAGCGTCGTGTTCGAGCCAACTGAAACCGGGACGAGGACGGGAGAATTGAAGGTGAGCGACAGTGCCGGCAACAGCCCACAAACTTCAAGCTTGAAAGGCACTGGAGATTAGGGCCGGTTCACTGCAAGTTACCTAACATCCCGAAACCGCCCTCTGGCGCTTCCACGTTGCACCGACAAGCGCGTCTAGCCGGTCTTGCCGTCCCTTAGGCCAACAAATTAAAAAAAGTTGGAACTCAAATTGCACGAGATTCCGTCTCGCACTCTTGCTGATTATGATGGCTCCCGGATTTAATGGCCCGGAAACCGTCAGCCGCGTCGCCCTCGAGGCAGACAGAAACCCCAGCACAGCCGCAGATAACGCCTCGGCTAATCACAATCAAGCAGGCTGCCGCCTATTGCTCGTGTTCGGTCTGGGCGATTCGGCAGGTCGTTTGGTCGATGGAGTTGCCAGCGTGCAAAATTGGTCATCGTTACCTGATTGACCGTGGCGACTAGGACAGGTTCATAGGCGCCTCGGCTGAGTGAGCGGACGTCGTGAGTTACGATGCCTGGTGTTGTCACAGGAGAACCATGAGGCCCACGACCGGAGTCACACGACCAGCGTCTTTTGTAGTCACAGTGTCCCACGCAGGAACACAGAAATTCTGGCGACAGCACCAGCCGAGAATGACATTCTGAGCGTCGCTGAATTCGCCGAACTGCTCAAATGCAGGCCGTCTTCTATTTACAACCTGACTCGCATTCGCACGCGGGAGCGGTACGATAATCCGATTCCCGTCCTGCGGCTCCCCATGGGTCTGAGGTTTCGTCGGTCTTCCGTCCTCGCGTGGTTGCGTTCGCAAGAGACCACGAATGCAGCGTGATCTCCGGACCAATTTCAGGGATGTGGCCAGGCTTCAGTCTGAAAAAAGGGTGTCGGGCTAGTCCTTGAATCCAGCTAGGTCAAACGCATCGTATGGAACATCCCAGAATATAATCTTGCGATGCTGCCTGATTCGTCTCGACCGATTGAGAAAACAGGTAGGAATTCATCCGCCTTGTGAACCAAACCGGCCCTTCACGAGCGCACGCAGGAACTTTGTCCTGAGCGTTGACTGGCGGGAGGGATGCGAAGCTTTCACAGCGGTCACCCAGCTATCTCTCAAAAGCGATCTATCCGACGAGCACGATGCTGTCCGGCATTTCCTACTGCCTGAGCGGGAGAAGACTTCTTGGCGCTGTCCCAGAACAAATGCGTGCAGAGCTAGCGTTCTCGCACTACCCGATACGTGCGGTCCGCAAGACTATTTAACCGGGGCTCTCTACAAGGCAGCGCTGGTTTTCACACACGGGTTATATGTGAAGTGCGTTTACACGCGCAAGGCGATTTAGAAACTGTTGTAGAGTTCTTACCGCGTCCCCGTGGACCGGGGCTATCTCTACTGGGTCACTAGCTCCGGCCTATATCGGCCAAAATGGCTCCCTTTATCACCGGCGCTGACAAAGTATTAGTGAAGGGGCCGATCCCCCACGGTTCAGCCCCAAACCCACTTGTCAGTTTTTTGGTAGCAATTTGGTTGCAAATTGCGCCTTTTAGCCCGGTTTTAACCCATTCCGCCGGTCATAAGCCCCTTTAGAATCAATGGCCGGCATTGCATGGAAGAGGTCGTCGGTTCGATCCCGACCAGGTCCACCAAAATCAACAACTTAGACAGCTACTGATTCCGATGAGGGTGCTAAAGGGTGCTGAAGTTTCTTTACTTCGGGCAGCATCATCTCAACAACTCTCGAATTCGCATCCCGCTTCTGCTGGGAGACCGCGCGATTGTAGGTATCGAGCGTCGTCCTACTGCTCGCATGTCGCAACAATTCCTGAGCTACTTTGATGTCCACCCCCAGTGCCCGCAAATTCATCGCCAGCGAATGGCGGAAACTGTGCCATCCGATTTGTTTGCCCACGATGCCTGCCCGTGCTAATGCAAGCCGAAGATTTTTCTCAAGTAGACTATCCGGGCTGAGAGGTTTGTTGCCTTTGAGTCGAATCGAAGGGAAAAGGAAATCTGCGTCCGTAGCGTAAAGCGACTCCGTCCGCCAATCGAGGAGGGCGTTGAGGACGATCGGATGAAGGGGCACGGGGCGATGAGAGGACTCTGTCTTAGTATTTCCGAATCGGTTGCGCACACAGGAGCGCAGGACGGTAACCTCCATCGTTCGGGTGTCCAGATCCGACCAAGTTAGAGCGATCATTTCCGACCGCCGGAGTCCAGTGCTACCTGCAAGCAAGACCATTGCCCGGTCGCGCACGGAAAGCTGTTCGGCAAGGCGCTGGAACTCATCGGGGGTGAGAATGTCCTTGTCACGTAGACGCTTCGACGAGGTCCTTACCCTGCTGATTGGATTGAAAGTGAGCCTCTCATAGCGGATGGCGTGGTTGTACAGCGTCGATAGAATGCTTTTCAGTTTTGCTTTCGAACTGGGCGCTAACGAGAGAAATGCACCCACTCTTCAACCTGCATTGTTCGAACTGCACCGAGCTGAAAATGTCCCCACCGAGGTTCGATATGGCGTCTGAATAGGACTCGATGACTTTCGATTGTTGAAAACGCTTTTCGCTCCGTGGTGAGTTCGTGCTTTCGATAATGCGCGGCAAGATCGCATACACTTTTCGGCGTCCCGATCTCAGCATTGATGGAACTACGAAGAGCGATGATGTGCCTTTTCAGCTTCCCCGCGATTTCGCAGTTCAATTACGGTCCCGACAATCTGATTTTTGTATCTTCGTTTTCCAGAAGTACTTTCATACCACCTGAAAACCCAAACGTCTGGACGGCTTTTGCGCTCCAACTTAAAAAGACTTCCTTGTTGAAATCTGCTCATACGATCTCCTATGGCTTTCAATGACTAGAGCCCCATCTCATAAATGCCTCCAGCACCCGCGAGCGGTAGTTGCCTGTATCCATGAATCTGCCCTTAGCATACCGAAAAATAAAGGCTGCACGCTGCGAGTCTGGACACTCCTGCTTCCAGAGCCACAGATCGTCCTCCAGTTCCTTCGGCAGATGCACGCGTCCCAAACTCTTCTTGGTTTCGCCCCTGCTGGTGCTGGTGCTGCTGATGGCGGTAACAATGATCACCATGATGCTCATCGCGATGATCACAATGATGATGAAGATGATGATGATGGGCGGCGAACGGCATCGGAGGGGAAATCTATGAGCGCGCAAACGCCAGCAGCGGACCGATGTCATGATTGTCGGCGGCCTGTAAGGCGGCGCTATAATGCTGGCGCACCACGCTGGCATCCTGCAGATTCGCGCTTCCCCACGAAAACCGCTCACCGCCGAGCCTCATCACCAAGAGATCCGCCATGAGCCGGGCGTGGCGGCCGTTGCCATTCGCGAAGGGATGAATCTGCACCAGCCGGTGATGGAAGCGCACCGCGATCTCGTCGGGCGGATATGTCTTGTACTCGATCCACGCCTTGGTATCGTCAAGCAGTTGGCGCAAGGCCACGGGAATCTCGTAGAACGCAATCCCGGGATTGCGCTCGCTCGTCCTGAACTTGCCCGCCCACCGCCATACGTCGCCGAGCATGCGGCGGTGCAGCTCCCGAACGAATTTCTCGCTCAGCGGATCACGACGGCGGTTGAGCGCCCAATCCTGCGCGCGCGCGATGTTCTCCTGCTCCGCTTCGTTCAGCTCGCGGCGATAGGCGATGTGCGCGGGGATCAGCTCGCGCATTTCCTCCGGCGTCAGCGGTGTTGCGTCGTCCGGCTGCTCGAAAAGCTCGCTCACGCCCTTCAATCCCAGAACAGCCGGGGATTCGTCTCGCGCAAGATTTCATCGAGGCGCGCTTCGGCGTCCTTGGCCGTCACCTTCTGGTCCTCCAGCAACATCGAGTGCTCGACCGGACCCCGCCGCCGCCGACCGAACGCGCGCGCTCGGTCGCGGAGCGTCGTTTCCAGCGGTTTGTTTGGCACGAGCGCATAGACAAGAGTGCAGTCGAGTGCCTCGGCCACGCGCCGCAGTGTGGCCAGCTCGATGGTGCCCTTTGCTTCAGACTGTTCGAGCGCCACCAGGGAAGGTTGCTTGATCCCTAGCCGCTTTGCAAGCTGCGCCGTTGACATACCGAGCGCTTCCCGAAGAGCCTTGATCCAGCCGCGGACGGGCGGGGTATAGCGGTTTGCCGGCCCCAGTTCTCTGAAGCGTTCATCGAGTTGCGAGCGGGACTGGGCAGCACGTCTGGCTTTGTTCATAGGTCACAGCCTATTGTTATATGTAGTTTAAATAGATCATAGCATGTTGTTTATTCATATTCAAATAGCCTATGGTCTATTTCATTTTCCGTTGAAGGAGGAGGCATTGGTCGAGGCGTCGCTCTTTCCGCAGGGACCACCGCCTCAACGTCAGAATCCGCTGACATTACGCGGATTCGACCAGGTCGGGGGCCTAGAACTGCTTGGCGAGGTTGAAGCCGGGATGAAGGCCACCTCCTCGCCCACCAGCCAAATACACCTGGGCGAGAATTATGCGCATCACACGAATATTTATCCCGAAGCCGCCGTCCTGACGCAGGTGAGCGAAGGAAAGATCGCCCAGCGTGTTGCCCACATTGCCGGCGTCGTAAAAGAGCAGGAGCGCGAATGGGTCGTACACGGGGAGAGAATATTCTGCCTGCACAAACATCGTGTCCGGCGCCCGGAAGCGGTAGTTCTCGAAGCCGCGAAGGCTGACCAGCGAGTCGATGTCTTGCCCGCCGAGGGTGGGTAGCATGTAAAACGGAATCACATTATTTGCATCGGCACTTGTGGTGACAAGGTGGGACCTGAACTCGAGCGTACCAAAATCGCAGAGCGAATCGTGTTTGATTTCGAAGACGTATCCCTTAGCTTTCCATTCCGCTTCTTGTTGTTTCTTTTCGGCATCCCTCTGTTTCGCGTCGGCCTTGGGGTCAACTAGGATACGGGGGTTGGCTGGGGGGCCTCCGCAGTAGTGTTGCAGAACGCGGTAGTACGTGCGGCGCCAGGATCCTTTCACGTCGGTTGAGACCACATAACCCTCCGTGGTTGCTCCCAGTTCAACGGAGAGATTGGCGCTCGCGACCAGCTGCTGAAACGAAGCCGCGCTGCCCGACCCTGCTTTGTACCAGTGGTAGGCAAGTTCCGCGTCGGGAGTGATGGCATCACGATGCACGAGATAAAGAGGGCCGGTCTCGTGATCCCCCTTGATCGTCGGTTCAAACAGATGGCGTGCCCGCAGGATGAATCCGGCATTCGAGTGTACGTAAGTCGGTTGAGCGTTGAGACCAGGTAAGGCTGAAAGCGGGAAATTGCCAGTGATCGAGTTAGCCGCCGACTCGGTGGGCAGGTCGGGGTGCCTCCCTTCGACTCCGCCGGAAACTATGAAGGCGTCGACGAGTGGCAGCCTGGCTTGCACTCCCCCGTAGGTTTCATCAAGGCGGAATACGTATTTGACGTCGGGCATAGCCCGGCCCAGGCCGTAGAAACTGACGGTTCGAGCGACACGATGAGTGCCGTTGAGGTGCACCGCCAGAACGGACTCGGTGCAGGAGAAAAGAAACTTATGACAGGGCTTCTTAATGGGTGGCAGGCCGGGCCGCGGAGGTTTTTCCAAGCGGATTCCGTATTTGTAGATGCCCGGCAACCAGTCGCCGGTTCCGCTGACAATCCAGGACCCGTTGGTGGAAACGGCTGCTCCCAACTTGGGAACGAATAGCGACTTGTATCCACCTCGATCAGCTTTCTCCTTTGTGTCAGGATCCGCAGGAGGGACAAATAGGTCTTTGTCTCGCATGTCGGGCGGGACCTGGGGCGCAAAAGGAGAAACGTAGTGCGTGGGCTTCTCGATCACCACGCCCAAAGCGAAGCCGTTGCCGGGCGGGACGCTTCCCAGCGCGAGGTGGCCGTGGAGATACGGCATGTCTTCAGAAAAAAGAGCCTCCATGCAATCTGTGGCCTGAAACACACTCTCGGTGAAATATTTGCATGAATACTCGAC
>Ga0210398_10003368_pt1 | contig 15341 bp, 6 predicted proteins | sample IncBWC4OmetaG_FD_161047 | JGI IMG/M metagenome (GOLD analysis project Ga0210398, IMG submission 161047) | Forest soil microbial communities from Barre Woods Harvard Forest LTER site, Petersham, Massachusetts, United States - Inc-BW-C-4-O | ecosystem: Environmental > Terrestrial > Soil >...
TGCCCACCTACGCCCAGGTGAGCTACGAAAGCGTCTATCCGGGGATCGATCTTGTTTATTACGGAAACCAGGGCCGTTTGGAGTACGACTTTGTCGTCGGGCCCGGGGCCGACCCGGATGCCATCCGGTTGGCCATCGAGACGGGTCCAGGAGCAGCCCGGCCGCGATCCCTGCGCCTGGATGCGAGCGGGAATCTGCTGGTGAATACCGGTGCCGCCGAAGTTCGCTTCCTGAAGCCGGTCGTTTATCAGACCGTGGCCGCGGATGAGACTCTGCGCTCCGCCACCTGTGCGCACGGGCAACCGGCGGCGGCCAGAATAGCAGTCCAGGGACGCTACCGCCTGAGCCACGGCCAGGTGACATTCAAAATCGGACGCTACGACAAAACGCGGCCGCTGGTGATTGACCCTGTACTCGGTTACTCAACCTACCTTGGCGGTAGCGGGTTCGACAAGGGTTTTGCGGTGGCCGTGAGCTCCATGGGCGCAATCGCCACCGGCGCGACGGGCTCGACCGACTTCCCCGCCGTCAATGCGATTCAGCCCGCCTACGGTGGGGGCTTTTCGGACATGTTCATATCCCAGTTCAATGCGACTGGCTCGGCTCTGATCTTCTCCACGTACCTCGGCGGCAACGGGGACGACCAAAGCTGGGACGTCGTCCTCGACAACAGCGGAAATATCTACGTCTCTGGCTATAGCGCATCCACGAACTTCCCGGTCACCGCCAACGCTTACCAGACGGGTTTTGTGGGCAGCGGCTACGACGGGGTGCTGTCGAAGCTCAATTCGACAGGCTCCGCGCTGCTTTATTCCACGTACATCGGCTCCATCGCTATCGGCCCAAACGGCGACCATATGGGGCCCCACGTGGCCGTGGACTCCCTCAGCAACGCTTACGTGGCATGTACCACCGAGGACCCGAATTATCCGGTGACCTCGAACGCGGTACAGGCCGTGCTTGCCGGGGCCAGCGATGGCTGTCTGACCATCTTGAATACTCTCGCAAGCGGCAGTTCTTCGCTGACCTACAGCACGTTCCTCGGTGGCGTGAACATTGATGAGATCCATGCGATCGCCCTCGACTCCGCGAATAATGTGTACCTGACAGGAACGACCCACTCGCTGGACTTTCCCGTCACCGCCGGCGCCTATCAGACCAGTTGCAAGCTGAACCCTGAAGGCGGGTGCCAGGAGGCGTTTTTCTCCCGTATACGCCCCTTGACTGCCGGGCCGTCAGGCCTCGGGTACTCCTCGTACTTCGGTGGTACAGGCGGGGACAGCGGGGTCGGTATCACCGTGGATTCATCCGGGAACACTTATGTTACCGGAAACACCAAATCGACCGATCTGCCCGTGACTCCCGGAGTCTTCCAAGCGTCTTGCGGAGCGAATTGCGGCGCGGGGCACACCTATGTCGCCAAGTTCCATCCCGCCGGTCAGGGCGCGGCCGACCTCGTTTACTCGACCTATCTTGGGGGAAGGGGGAGTGATATCGTGAAATGGATCGCGGTGGATTCCGCCGACCGCGCCTATGTCGAGGGTCGAACCGAGTCCACCGACTATCCGACGGCAAATCCGATTCAAGCTAAGCACGCTGCCGACCACGGCGACTATGACGCGGACGTATCCGAATTGAATCCCACGGCCTCGGCTCTGGTGTTTTCCACTTACCTGGGCGGCAGCAGCTTCGATACTTTCGTCGGGCTGGCGCTGGACTCGAACAACAATATCTACCTGGCGGGCAGAACGGAATCGAGCGACTATCCAGTGACGCCAGGCGTGTTTCAAATCGGATACGCCGGCGGCGGCTTGGATGCCATCGTAGCCCAAATCAGCCCCACGAACGCCCCTGGGCTTGCCGTAGGCCCCGGAGCCCTCAACTTCGGGAACCAGGCGGTCGGCACCACCAGTTCGGCCCAGGTTGTGATTGTGACCGCGGCCGGCACGTCGACCCTTGCCATCACGGGCATCGTGGCCAGCGGCGATTTTGCCGAGACCAACACCTGCCTGCGGAGTATGGCGGGGGGCGCGACCTGCACCGTCAGCGTCACGTTCACACCCACCACGGCAGGAACCCGCACCGGCGCCATCACCATTACCGATAACGCTGTAGGCAGCCCGCAGAACGTCAACCTGGGCGGCATCGGGATTCAATAAGAGACGATTGAGCCCAAGGGGTCGCGTTCCGCTACGCGGGCCGGTTCATCCCAGGCTTGCCGCGGGGCTCCGTTATGCTGTCCCTGACGGGGCTTCCAGGAGTTTCTCTGGGAGGGCGTACGCCCACCACCGGTGTGGCTGTCTCGCACCCCGCGATTCCACGGCGGCTGAGGGAAGCTTGTCTACCCTCGCGGCTGCGATTTATGGTAGGGTGTCTACCATGGATACTTCAAAGAGCGTCGCGCGGCGCCCGGACTTGCTGCAAGGGACCCTGGATATGCTGGTCCTGCGCACGCTGGTGTTTGGGGCCGCGCACGGCCACGAGATCGCAAAGCACATCCAGCGCACCAGTGAAGACGTGCTTCAGGTGGAGCACGGGTCGCTGTATCCGGCGTTGCATCGGCTCGAACGGAAGGGCCTGATCGCCTCAAGGTGGGAGACCGCGCCCAACCGGAATCGGGAATTCAAATACTACCGTCTGACTTCGTCAGGGAAGAAACAATTGCTGCTGGAGGAATCGAAGTGGAAGCAACTGGCGGGGGCGATCGCGCGCGTGATGTGGCCGTCCGGGGCGGCGGCGCGCGAGTGAAGAGCGCTAAATGATGGAGCGCTTTGTGTGAGGCCGCCGCCGGCGGATGAGGACGGACGATGGCAGTCGGGAGCAAACCCGGGCAGCGGAGGGATCGCGAAGACGATCTGGAGCTCGAGCTGCGATCGCACCTGGCGCTCGAAGCCGAAGAGCAACGGGAGGCTGGATTGACGGCTGAAGAAGCGGGCTACGCGGCCCGGCGGGCCTTCGGCAACGCCGCCGTCGTCAAAGAGGAGGTGCGCGAGATGTGGGGATGGACTTCACTGGAACGGTTGCTTCAGGATGTGCGATACGCTGCCCGGACGATGCGGAGGAATGTCGGGGTCACGGCAGTCGCCGTGTTGTCCCTCTCGCTCGGCATCGGCGCCAACACTGCCATCTTCACTCTCATCGATGCCGTCATGCTCAAGGCGCTGCCCGTCCGGCAGCCGGAGCAACTGGTGATGCTGAACTGGGTTTCTCGTAAGTGGCCGTCGCGCCAGGTCATGAGTTCGCAAAGCGGCTACAGTGACGAAGACAAGACGGGCCGCGCCACCAGCATGTCGTTCTCTTACCCGGCGTTCGAGCAATTTCGTTCCCACAACCAGGTTCTCTCCAGCATCTTTGGCTTCGTTCCTCTCGGATTTGGGAGCGGCGTCAACGTAAGTATCGACGGTCAGCCGAGCCTGGCGACCGGCGACATGGTCACGGGCGAGTACTTTTCCGGGCTGGGCGTCGCGCCCATTCTGGGGCGGGCCATCACGGTCGACGATGAGAAGCCCGGCGCAGCGGGTGTGGTCATTATCAGTTATGAATACTGGACCCGGCAATTCGGACGCGCTCCGTCCGTGCTCGGCAAGGCCGTCACTTTGAACTCCGAGCCCTACGCCATTGTGGGAGTGACTCCGGCCGAGTTCTTTGGTGTTGAGCCGGGCCGCGCCCCCGACTTTTGGATTCCCCTGGCCGATGAGCCGGGACTGGGACCTTGGGGAGGCGGATATTCTGACGGCCAATCGCTCTTCTCCGGGCGAGGTTCCTGGTGGCTGATGATGATGGGCCGCTTGAAGCCCGGCGTTACAGGGCAGCAGGCGAGCGCCCAGCTTGACGTGGTGTTTCAGCAGGATGTCGCCGCTGGCCTGAATCCGGCGCCAAAGCCCGAAGAGCTTCCGCACGTCGAGCTCACTCCCGGCAGCCAGGGGCTCAAGAACCTGCGGCAACGGTTTTCCAAGCCGTTGTTCCTGTTGCTGGCGCTGGTCGCTCTCGTGCTGTTGATTGCCTGCGCCAACGTGGCCACTCTCTTGCTCGCCCGCGCTACCGCGCGCAGTAAGGAGATGGGCGTGCGATTGGCGCTCGGAGCGTCGCGAACCCGGTTGATGCGGCAACTGCTCACCGAAAGCATGCTGATGGCCGGCTTCGGTGGCTTGCTCGGGCTTCTTTTCGCGTATTGGGGAACCCATGCCCTGCTGGCGCTGATCACGAGCGGCAACGATCCCGTGGCGCTTAAAGTGCATCCGAACCTGACCGTGCTCGGCTACACGGCGGCCTTATCCCTCATCACCGGCATCCTCTTCGGTCTGGCGCCGGCAGCTCGGGCGACGCGGGTGGAAGTGACGCCCAGCCTCAAGGAAAGTGCGTCCACTCTGGCACAGGGCAGCCTGGGACTGGCGAAGCCGCTCGTCGCAGGCCAGATGGCGCTCTGTCTCGTACTGCTGTTCGGCACGGGCCTGTTCGTGAGGACACTGGTGAATCTGGAAAACCAGAGTCTGGGCTTCGACCAGCATAACCTGCTGCTCTTCGGGATTGATGCCACGAGCCAGGGCTACAAGAACGAGCGCCTGGCGAGCTTCTATGACCGGATGCTCGAACGCATCCGCGCGCTGCCGGGCGTGAGGGCTGCCACATTTTCCGCCTTGGCCCCGATCTCCGGCTGGCAGAACGCCAGCGACATTTCGATTGAGGGCTACAAACCTGAAGCCGGGCTCGACATGAACTTGAAGTGGAACGCAGTCGGGCCTGAGTTTTTCGACACTTTTGGCATGCGGCTGTTGCTCGGTCGGGCCATTGCAGCGGGCGACACGGTGACCTCGCCGAAGGTCGCGGTCGTGAATGAGGCCATGGCGCGGCATTTCTTCGGCAACGGCAACCCGATCGGGCGCCAGTTCCATTTCGAGCGGACTCCGAACGCCCGCGACCTTTTCACCATCGTCGGTGTTGTGGCCAACGCGAAGTATTCATACTTGCGCGAAGAGACGAAGCCCATCGCTTACTTTCCTGACACGCAGATGCTCTGGGCCTTAGATGACGTTCATTTCGAAGTGCGCACCGCAGGGTCTCCGGCGGCCATGGTCCCGGCGATCCGCCGAGTGGTTCGCGACTTCAGTTCCAATCTGCCACTCGCGGACATCAAGACGCAGTCTGAGCAGATTAACGAGTCCGTCATGCAAGAGCGGCTGTTCGCGCGCCTTTCGAGTTTCTTTGGCGTACTCGCTCTGCTGCTGGCGTGTGTGGGCTTGTACGGCACCATGAGCTACGCCGTGAACCGGCGAACCAACGAAATCGGCGTTCGCATGGCCTTGGGGGCGCAACGGGGGAATATCTTAACCATGATCCTGCGAGAAACCTCGCTGTTGGTGCTCATGGGCTTGGCCATCGGAATTCCGGCCGCGCTGGCAGTGGCACGCGTCGCGTCCAGCCAGATTTCGGACTTGCTCTACGGCCTGAAAGTGACCGACACCACCACCATCGTGCTGGCGGCGGCGTTGCTTGCCGCGGTGGCGGCGTTTGCCGGCTTCCTGCCCGCGCGCCGGGCCTCGCGCGTCGATCCCATGGTGGCTTTGCGGTACGAGTGAGGCCACCAGGAGACCGCGACAAGTGGCGAGTGACGAGCGGCGAGGACTAAGTGATTGCGCTTTGTGAGTGGCGACGGCCGGCGGTTCGGTGCGGAAGATGGCAGAGGGGAACAAACCCGGGCAGCGGAGGGATCGCGAAGACGGTCTGGAGCGCGAGCTGCGATCGCACCTGGCGCTCGAAGCCGAAGAGCAACGGGAGGCCGGATTGCCGGCCGAAGAAGCGGACTACGCCGCGCGGCGGGCCCTCGGCAACACGGCCTTGCTGAAAGAGGAGGTACGCGAGATGTGGGGATGGATGTCTCTGGAACGGGTTGGTCAGGACCTGCGCTATGGCTTGCGGCAGCTCCGGCGCGCGCCGTCGTTCGCGGTTGTGGCCGTGCTGACCCTCGCGCTCGGAATCGGCGCTGTTGCGGTGATTTTCAGTGTTGTGGACAACGCTCTGCTGCACCCATTTCCTTACCGGGATGCCGACGGAATCAGCGTCTTTCACATACATGATCTCGATCAAGCGGGGAATTCGGGCCGCCTCGTCCTGTCGGCTTCGGAATTCCTGGATTATCAGCAGCAGAACCACGTCTTCTCCGACATGTCGGGCACCACCACGGCGGACGTGCTCTATACCGGCGCCGAGGGCACGAAAGAACTCTCTGGCGCTTACGTTACCCCCAACACGTTTCAGTTCCTAGGCGTTCCGCCGGTTGTTGGCCGCTGGATCACCCTCGACGACGGCAAGCCCGACGCGCCCGCGGTCTTTCTGATGAACTACCGTATGTGGCAGGAGCAGTTCCACGGCGACCGGAGCATCATCGGGCGCGCTTTCACGCTGAACGGCGTCTCGCGTCAACTGATCGGGATCATGCCGCCACGATTCCAGTACTTCGGGGCCGACATCTACATCCCCATCATCCTGAGCCACACCGGCGTCTATTCGCCAGGATGGGTGAGCCCGCCCGGACGTCCCGTTTATCTGATCTCGGAGCAGCGCCGCAAGCCGGGCTTGAGCCTGGAAGCCGTGGCGGCAGACCTGAACGTGATCGCCCAGCATTTGGCCCGGCAGTATCCCAGCGATTATCCGAAGCACTTCAACATTCAGACGGTCGGCCTGGCGAGCGACGTGGTGGGTAATTTCAAGACGATGCTCTACATCCTGCTAGTTGCAGTCGGCATGCTGCTTCTGATCGCTTGCAGCAACGTGGCCAACCTGCTGCTGGCGCGAGCCACCTCACGCCAGAAGGAGATTGCGATCCGGGCCTCGATCGGCGCCGGACGCGGCCGCTTGGTGCGGCAGCTTCTGGTGGAAAGCGCGATTCTGGCGAGCATGGGCGGCATCGCCGGACTGCTGTTTGCGTACTGGGGACTCAAAGCCATCATGGCCGCCATGCCGCAGAACGTGCTCCCGAGCGAGTCCGTGGTCACGATGAACTGGGCGGTGCTCGCTTTCACCATCGCCGTCACCGTAGTGACCACGCTTCTCTGCGGACTCGCCCCGGCGCTGCACGCCGTCCGCAGGGACTTGCAAGCGCAACTGCAGGACGCCGCCCGCGGCGCGAACGGCGGATACCGGCACGGCGGTCTGCGCTCGGGCCTGGTCGTTGCCGAGGTGGCGCTCTCGATCGTGCTGCTGGCCGGCGCCGGCCTGATGATGCGCAGCTTCTTCGCCGTCGAGAACGTGGACCTGGGCTTCGATCCGCATCACGTGCTGGCGCAGCGACTGGTGTTTCCCGCCGCGCGTGCCGACGCCGCCGATCAGAAAATCTTCTTTCAGCAGCTTTTGCCCCGCATCGCCGCTCTGCCCGGCGTGGTCGCGGCCGCCGAGGCGGTGACGCTGCCGCCCTTCTTCGGACCTGGCACCGAGGTCACGATCCCGAACCGGACGCATTCGGAGCGCTGGCTGTCCATGTACGAGCTCTGCAGCGAGGGCTGGTTCCGCACCGTCGGAGTGCCGCTCGAGCGCGGCCGCCTTATTTCGGAGACCGACGTCGATTCGGCGCGCATGGTCGCGGTGATCAACGAGACGTTTGCCCGCAAGTACCTCGGCACCGGCGACCCCCTCGGGCAGAAGGTCAAGTTCAATGATCTTGACCTGACCGCTGCGGGAGCGACGGCCGTGTCCAATGGCGGCTACTTTGAGATCGTGGGTGTGGTCGGCGATAGTAAGAATGTGGGTGTTCAGGATCCGGTGGCTCCCGAAGCCTTCCTGCCTTACACCGTCACCGGCGTCGGGCGCCGCTCCCTGCTGGTCAGGACCACGGGCGATCCCTTGGCCATGGCGCGCACCGTGAATCGCATGGTCTGGAGCCTCGACCCCGGCATCGCTCTGCAGCAAACCCGCTCCATTGACACTTTCATGCGCGACTTTGCCTTCGCGCAGCCCCGCTTCAGCCTGATCGTCCTCGGGGCGTTCGCAGGGATCGGCCTGATCCTGGTGATCACGGGCGTGTTCAGCGTGATGGCCTATTCGGTGTCATTGCAAACGCACGAGATCGGGATTCGCATGGCGCTGGGCGCGCAGCGCGGCGGCGTTGTCAGGATGGTGCTGGTTCGAGGGCTGCGCCTCATCGCGCTCGGGATCCTTCTCGGCGAGGTCGCCAACCTTGCCATCACGCGTCTGCTGGCGAGCGAGATTTGGGGCGTTTCGGCGCGGGACCCCCTGACCCTAGCCGCGATTGCCGCGGTCATCGCAAGCGCGGGCGCTTTGGCCTGCATGATCCCGGCGCGAAGGGCTTCGCGCGTCGACCCCATGGTGGCGCTGCGCTGCGAATGAATCAGCGGGATTGGAAGCAATCGATGGAGGCTTTGAGACACAGGTTTGGTTCCTGGTTCGCGCGCCTCGGAAAAGGTTGCCAGCGCGAGGATGACCTGGACCGTGAACTGCGTTCACACCTCGACCTGGAAGCGGAAGAGCAGCGCGAAGCCGGATTGCCGGCGACAGAAGCGAGCTACGCTGCCCGGCGCGCCTTGGGCAATGCGGCGCTGGTGAAGGAGGAGGTACGCGAAATGTGGGGATGGCAAGGGCTCGATCGGCTGAAGCAGGACCTGCATTACGGACTCCGCACCTTGTGGCGAGCCAAGTGGATCAGCATCGCGGCGGTCGCCACGTTGGCGCTTGGGATTGGGGCCAACACGGCTCTTTTCAGCGTGGTCGACACGGTCCTGCTGCGCTCGCTGCCGTTCCCCGATTCGGGCCGGCTTATGACGCTCGGGCAGCGCGACTCGCACACCGGCTCGATTACGGATTACTTTGCGCCCACCACGTTTTTTGACTGGCGTAGTCAGAATCATAGCTTCGAGTCCATGGCTGCGGTCGAGACGGTCGGGGACATCCAGATGACCTTTGCCGGCAGCGGAGAGCCCGTCCAGGTGTCGGGCCAGGCCGTCTCCGCCACCTTTTTGGACGTGCTCGGCGTGCGGCCGGTATTGGGCCGCACTTTCAGGCCGGATGAGGACTTACCAAATGGCAACAAGGTGGCGCTGGTGAGCTACGCCTTGTGGCAAAGCCGATTCGGCGCGAGCCCGGCGGCGGTGGGAGAGCGCATCACGATCGACGGCTTCCCGTTCACCGTGATCGGGGTGCTTCCCCCTGACTTTGAGTTTCTCGGCAACCCGAGTTTTTGGGTGCCGCGCGGACTCGACCCGAATGCTCGGTGGACCGAAGGACGCGACATCCAGATTGTGGCGCGCCTGCGGCCGGGTGCGAGCATTCCCCAAGCGGAAACGGACCTGACCACCCTGACCCATCGGATTGAGCGCGATGGGCCTCCGATTCTGACCGGTGGGGACAACGAGGCGACACTGACCCCACTGATCGCGTCGTACGTCGGTGAGGTTCGGCCGGCGCTGCTCGTGCTGCTCGGCGCCGTCCTCTGCGTGCTTCTCATTGCATGCGCCAACGTCGCGAACTTGTTGCTTGCCCGCGCCACTACGCGCCACCGCGAGATGGCGGTCCGCGCTTCGCTCGGAGCCAGCCGCGGCCGGCTGATCCGCCAGTTGCTGACCGAGAGCATGGTCCTGACGTGCGTAGGAGGGTTGCTCGGTGTGCTGGTCGCCTGGTGGGGCGCTCGATTCCTCCTCGGCCTGGTGCCGCCGAGCATGCCGATTCCGCGCCTTGGGCAACTGCGGCCGAATCTCGGGATCCTGGCCTTCACGCTCGGCGTCACAGTGGCGACGGCGTTTCTGGTGGGCCTGGTGCCCGCCTTTCAGGCCTCGCGCAAGGACGTCGCGCTCTCCATCCGGCACGGCGGACGCACCCTCGGAGGGGGCAGTGGCGTGCGCGGGAGTCTCGTCACGGTCGAGATCGCGCTCGCTGCGGTGCTGCTGATCGCCGCCGGATTGCTCCTCCGCACGTTTGCGCACCTTCGCGCCGTCGATCCCGGTTTCAGCGATCGAAACGTCCTGGCGTGTCACCTCAAGCTGCCCGACGCGCAGTATCAGGGCGCGCAGGAATCTGCGTATTTCGCCAAGCTGTTGGAACGCGTGCGCAGCCTGCCCGGCGTGCGTTCGGCCGCGGCCATCGATGAACTACCGGTCTCGGGCGCCGGCGGAGGGACCTGGGTCCACGTCGAGGGGACGTCTGAGCCGCCGCCCGGTCAGCAACTAAACGTGATGGTGCGCACCGTGACACCCGGATACTTTGCCACGCTCGGCGTGCCGATGCGGGCCGGCCGCGACTTCACGGATGCCGACACGGGCGTGCTCGACATCTCGAAGCCGATCGACCCGGCCACGAGCCCGCTGAAGCTAATCGTCAACCAGGCCCTCGTAGACCGTTTTCTGCCTGGCGAGAATCCGCTCGGCCGGCGTCTCGCGATCTTCTGGGGTCAGACGCTGGTGGGGGAGATTGTCGGCGTGGTGAGCAACGTCCGCTACAGGAGCCTGGCCGAAGAAGCGGAACCGACGTTCTATTGGCCTGAGGCTCAGCGGCCCCGCGGAAATATGCACCTTGTGATCCGCACGGCAGGGCAGCCGGTGGACTGGGTGAGTGCGGTGCGCGGTGCCGTGCGCTCCGTTGATCCAAATGTGCCGGTAGCCGAGGTCGAGACCCTTAGTGAAGTGGTCTCCCTTGCCAGTTCCCGGACTCGCTTCAGCCTGGTTTTGCTCGGAGCTTTCGCGGGTATCGCGCTGACTCTGGCTGCGGTGGGACTGTTCGGCGTCATGGCCTACAGCGTCGCGCAGCGCACGCAGGAGATCGGAGTGCGGATGGCACTCGGCGCGAAACCGTCCGGAATCGTCGGCATGGTCCTCAAGAACGGGATGACACTGGCGCTCACCGGCCTCGCGGCCGGCGCCCTCGGAGCGATCGGTCTCACCAGGTTCATCGCCACCCAACTCTACGGGGTGAAGGCTTTAGACCCGTGGAGCTTCGCGCTGGCACTTGGGCTGTTGCTGGCGGTTGCGACTCTCGCGGCCTACCTTCCCGCGCGCCGCGCCGCCAAAGTCGATCCCATGGTGGCGCTGCGCTGCGAATAACGCTCGCGAATGAGAACGGTTGAAACAAAAGAACGACAATCCGGCACGAAGCAGGGCCGGACGCTACGACTTCAGCTTGCGCAGCGGAATCTGCACGAGACAGTAAGTCAGAATCGCGAAGGCTCCAAGCGAAAGCGAGCCGCCCCAGTTGGCGACGAAGCCGAAGACGTCCTGGCCGGTGACGACGTGGGTGAGCGAAGGCACGCCTTCGATGAACAGCACGGCCAGCAGGATGCCGGTGATGGCTTCGCCGGCGATGAATCCCGAGGCCAGCAGCGTGCCGCGCTCCTCGAATTTGGCCTGCTGCTCCGCATTCAGATTGCTCCGGCGCGCGGCGAGGTCGGCCAGCCACTTGATGGCGCCCCCAACGAAGATGGCCGAGGTGGTTTCGAGCGGCAGATACATCCCGACCGCGATGAGCATGGGCGAGGGCGCTTTGATCATGATGAATCCGATGCCGAGCAGGCAGCCCATCAGCAGCAGGCCCCAGGGCATTTGTCCGCCCACGATGCCCTGCGCGAGTTCGGCCATCAGCCCGGCCTGCGGTGCGGGAAGGGCGCGACCGCCGATGCCGCCGGTCGAGAGGTTGGCCTCGTGCAGGGCGATGATGGGCAGCAGCAGAAAGAAGGAGACGGCGGTCACGCTCAGGATCTCCACCACTTCCATCTTCCAGGGCGTGCCGCCCAGCAGATGGCCCGCTTTCAGATCCTGAATGAGGCTGCCGGAGACGCAGCAGGAGCAGCAGACCACCGAGGCGACCCCGAGCACCGCCGCGACGCCGCCAAGGCCCTTGGCGCCAATGCCGATCATCACCAGGGCCGCGATCACGAGGGCGCAGAGCGTGAGTCCGGAGACGGGCTGGTTGGAGGAACCGACGAGCCCAACGAGGTATCCGCCCACCGCACATAGCAGGAATCCGGCCACCGTCATCACGATCGCGGCCACGATGGCGGCGGTCCAGTTCCCGGCGAAATGCTGGTAGATGATGGTGATGGGGATGATCAGGGCGGCCGTGGCCGCGATGATCCACTTGATGGAGATATCGATGTCGAGCCGCGTTTTCTTGATGATCTCGGCGCCGTGGGTTTCGGCAGTCTCAAAGGCGCCGCGCACCGAGCGAATGATGGAATCGCGCATGCTCCACAGGGTGTAGACCGTGCCCACCAGCATGGCGCCCACGGCGATGGGCCTCACCACGTTGTACCAGACGGTGTAGGCCACGAGATCCCAGGGCACCGCTGCCGCCCCGGGGCCGGCCGTAGCTCCCAGGCGCGCCGTCAGGTCAGGGTCGATGAAGACCACCAACGGAATCAGCACCAGCCAGGCGAACACCCCGCCCGAGAAATTGATCGCGGCCAGGCGCGGTCCGATGATGTAGCCGATCCCGATCAGTGCTGGCGAGGCCGAGGGCGTGGTGTAGGCGATGCCGCCCGTGTAACTCACTTGTCCGAGCAGTTCCTTCTGATAGCCGAAATAACTGATGACGGACTTGGGAAAGCGCGCAAAGAACGAAACCGAGTCCTTGAAGACCTGAAAGCCCTTCTCGTCCTTGAGAATTTGGAGCAGGGCGCCGAGGCCGAGCGCGCCGAAGATGTACTTGGGAGCGTCGGCCGCGCCCTGCTGTCCAGCCTTGACGATTTCGGCGGCGGCGGTGCTTTCAGGAAAGGGCAGGTCATCCGATTCCACACATAGCGGGCGCCGGAGAATGATGATGAAGAAGACCCCGAGCAATCCGCCGGCCAGCAGAATCAGCGTGCCCACCCAGTAATGCGAGCGCAGATCGGTCCAAAGGCGCTGCCCGCCCACGTTCACCATCATGAACGCCGGAATGGTGAAGATGGCGCCGGCCACCAGCGCCTCGCCCACCGAGGCCGCCGTGCGCGTGAGGTTCTGCTCGAGCACGCCTCCGCGGAAGAACGGCAGGCGGAAGAGCGCGATGGCGATCACGGCGGCAGGGATCGTCGCCGCCACCGTCTGTCCGGCCTTCATGCCCAGGTACGCGTTGGCGGAACCGAAGACAGCCGCCAGAAAGATTCCGGTGAGAACAGCCTTGACGGTGAATTCGGGCTCTTTCGAGTCGGCAGGAACATAGGGCTTGAATTCAGGCAAGAGAGACCCCCAACTGGCGGCGGCTATCCGCGCCTGTCATAACCATGCAGCCGGCCGTCAAAACCGGAACGAACGTCCCGATCGATTCCGTGACGCAGTGGTCCGTGACGCAGTGATCCGCGACGCGGTTGGCCGTGGTGTAGTTGTCCGTGACGCACTCGTCTGTGACGCACTGGTTCATGGAAGCTGCACCCCGCTTTCGGCCTCGATCCCCTCCGAGCCGACCTGATCGTCGCTAACGACCCATCCAAGCGTCCGCACTATACACGATCTCGGGCCGGTCAAGCAGCAGCTATTTTAGCCCACGATCTTAGCCTGCACGCGACGCCCTCGTCCGGCGGACGGCGAATCCGGTTGCCGGCCCTCGCGCCGAGCCGCGCTTTGCGCTGGCTAGCGAGCCCACTTCATAGTAAGTTGGGATTGACGCGCGCCCGTAGCTCAGTTGGATAGAGCGGCAGACTTCGAATCTGTAGGTCGGGGGTTCGAGCCCCTCCGGGCGCGCCAGACTTCCGCTCGCCCCGCCCCAGAGTGGGGACGTGCTCGAGCCGCGAATCCGAAATCTCTACCGCTATCTGAATGGCGGGCCCTTCCGCCGCGACTACTTTGTGGCGCTTCCGGAAAAAAGAAAGGCCCGGAACAAATGATCCGGGCCCTTCCAAGTCTTACCGCATCGATCAGCAAAAGCACACAGCTATTTCACGACGTCGACCGTGACGGTAGCCGTCGCCGAGACGCTTCCGCCCGCGCCAGCTATCACGATGGTGTGGTATCCTAGTGCAGCATTCGCACCCACGGAGACCGTCATCGTCGAGGTCCCTGAGCCGGGCGCCGGTATCGGGTTCGGGCTGAAGGCTACCTCTGTCTTGTACTTCGTCGACAAGGTGACCGCAGAGTTGAAGCCGCCCGTTATCGTCGAAGTGATCGTGGATGTACCGGAGGCGCCCTGGGCCACCGTGATCAGTTTGGGGCTGGCGCTGAGGGTGAAGCTGCCGGACGGCACTGGTGCGAGGGCGTTGATCAGGCCGTTCGTGTTCGGGCTACCCCAGCCGCTCGCCAGGTCGTAGCCGGGTTCCGCGCTGAACCCGTTGCTGCCGCTGACGATGTCGTGGAAATCGCTGGCATAGCCGCTCCCCAGAGCCAGCGGGTAGATGGTTGGATTAATGAAGCCGGGCGGCGCATCGCCGTTGGTGGCCGCCTGTTCATTGGTCAGAGCCAGGTACCCGGCCCACATGGGCGCCGCGAAACTGGTCCCGCCGTAGTAGTTTGCTGTGCAGGTGGTTTGGTCGGCGCAGACGTAGAAGGTGAAGTTCGAATTCGCCGAGACGTCCGGGCCGTTCCGGTAAACCGTTGACCCTTTGTTCGTCGTTGTGATCACGCCCGGGAGCTGTTGCCAGGTCGGAATCGCAATTTTGTCCGGAGAAATCCCGCCGCCGCCGTCGACCCAGACCGTTTCAGACGCCCAGGGTCCGCCCGCGCTTTGGGTGTTCAAGTCCGTGCCGCCGACGCAAATGACGTAAGCAGATTCCATCGGCCACCAGGTGTTCGTGGCTCTCCATGCGCCACTGTCGCCGGCCGCTTCAAAGAAGCTCTGCCCCTGCGATGCCATCTTCTCGAAGAAGGGGTCATCCGTATTCGGATCCGGCGGATCCCAATACCACGACGAGCTCAAGTTCAAGGGCAACGGAGTATCCGAAGACATGGCGCCCAACAGAGCCGTATCGGAGGAGCCCACGTAGATGTAGTTTGTGGTTATCCCCGGGGCCATGCCGAGCGACTGGGTGATGTCGATGGTTTGTTCGGTATCGTCGCAGCCCTGGTCAGCGAAGCAGTTTATGGGCGTTCCATCAGTGGAAATGCCCGTTACCGCGGCCGTCCTGGTCTGCCCGGCATTCTCGTAGTAAGTGTTCACGTCGGCGATGTCAAATCCGGCGTACTCCAGCAATCCGATGTCTTGGCCTGCGCCGGTGAGAGCCGTTCCCTCGTAGTAAGCCGCGCGCATGTCGCTGCCGCAGAAGGACTGCTCGGGGCAGGAGCCGGTTGTGGCCAGGGAGTGCGCTCCCGCACTTCTGTGCTGCAGGGCGGTACGCGGGATCGAGTAGTTGTCCAAGCCGGAGATGTGCCACAGTTGGAAAGGCAGGTTCACCGTGGGTTCCCGGTCGGGAGAATAGAACGTGCGGTTCTCCGTGGGGT
>Ga0210398_10003369_pt1 | contig 15340 bp, 12 predicted proteins | sample IncBWC4OmetaG_FD_161047 | JGI IMG/M metagenome (GOLD analysis project Ga0210398, IMG submission 161047) | Forest soil microbial communities from Barre Woods Harvard Forest LTER site, Petersham, Massachusetts, United States - Inc-BW-C-4-O | ecosystem: Environmental > Terrestrial > Soil >...
GACGGTGGAAATCCCCTCGCCGGTCGCCGGAACGGTCGTATCGCTCAGCGGCAAGGTCGGCGAGAAACTCGCGGTCGGCTCCGATCTCGTGGTGCTGGAGACGGAGGCCGGTGCGGCTTCTGCCCCTCACCCCAGCCCTCTCCCCGCGAGCGGGGAGAGGGAGCGCGTTGATTCCCCTCCCCCCGTTTACGGGGAGAGGGAGGGGCCCGCGCCGAAGGCGTGGGAGGGTGAGGGGCAGCAGCCGGTAAAGCCCCTCGCCGCGCCGGCGGTTCGCAACCGGGCGCGCGATCTCGGCATCGATCTGCACCTGGTGCGCGGCACTGGCCCCGAAGGGCGCATCACCCATTCCGATGTCCTCAATTACGCCGAGCAGCGGGGGTCGGCGCGGGCTCTGTCAAAGCCGGCAGGCGACGAAGTCGAGGACGTCCCCTTGGTCGGGCTGCGCCGGGCGATCGCCGAGCATATGCAGGAGGCATGGCGACGCATCCCGCATTTTGCCTATGTCGAGGCGGTCGATGTCACCGCGCTTGAGGAATTGCGCGCGCATCTCAACGAGACGCGAAAAGCGCGCGGCCATCTGACCCTGCTGCCGTTTTTGATGCGGGCGATCGTTCTGGCCGTCGCCGAACACCCCCAGGTCAATGCGCGGTTCGACGACGCGGCAGGGGTGCTGCACCGCTACCGCGCGGTGCATCTCGGCATCGCGACGCAGACCCCTGGCGGCCTCACGGTGCCGGTGGTGCGCCATGCCGAACGGCTCGATCTATGGCAAGCGGCGACGGAGATCGCCCGCCTCGCCGAGGCAGCGCGGACGGCGAAAGCCAAGCGCGACGAGCTGACCGGCTCGACGATCACCATCACCAGCCTTGGCGCGCTGGGCGGGCTGATGGCGACGCCGGTCATCAATCACCCCGAGGTCGCGATCGTCGGGGTCAACCGCATCGACGAGCGGCCGGTGGTGCGCGGCGGTCAGGTCACCGCGCGGAAGATGATGAACCTGTCGTCGTCCTTCGATCACCGCATCGTCGACGGCTGGGAGGCGGCCTCGTTTATCGCCAAGGTCAAGGCCTACCTCGAACAGCCGGCGACGTTGTTTATAGACTAGGGCATTGGCCGATCAGTTGCGGTAGTCCCGTGACCCCCTCCGGCTCGCCATGCTCGCCACCACCTCCCCCGCTTCGCAAGGGAGGAACTGCAGAAAGCCAGGGCGTTCCGGCTCCTCCTCCGCGGAGCGGGGGAGGGGGACCATGCGAAGCATGGTGGAGGGGGCGAGCGGACTATCTCTTAAGGCGTGCTGCCGCGCATCGAGGCGGGGTGGCCCGGCAGGGTCAGGCTGCCGACCTTGCGCAGCGAGTCGCCGACGAGGTGCAGAATGTCGACCGTGCCTTCCTTGAAATTGCCGACATAGAGGTAGCGGCCGTCGGGGCTAAACGCGAGACCCTCGGGCAGGCCGCCGACATCGGCGGTGCCGACCCGGCGCACTCCCTTGTCGGTGATCTTCATCAGCTGCACGTAGCCGTGCTCGTGCCAGGCAAACGAACTTTTCGGCAGACCGCCGGTGCCGTTGAGGATCAGCGAGGCCGCGTAACCGCCGGCCGGGTCGACCGCCAGTCCCTCCGGCCCGTCGCCGGCGCCGACCTGGTCGATGACCCGCGGCGGGTTCTGCGTCATGTCGATGACCGACAGCGTGTCCATCTGCCCGTCCTGACCGCCATTCATGTCGCCGGTGAGGCCCAATTTGCCGTCGGACGTGATCTGCACGTTGAGCGGCCTGAGGCCCGTGATCATCACGTAATCCTTGCCGTCGACCTGGGCGCGGGTGACCTTGGTGCCGTCGATATCGAGCGGCGCGATCTGGTTGACATTGGGCAGCGTCACCAGCGCGTGCTTGCCGTCGGGCGTGATCGCGACCGCGGCGGGCTTGGTCGGGGTCGGCTTGTCGCCCGTCCCGGCGACCGAGACCGATCCGGCCGCCTTCACATTCATCCCGTCGAGCGTCAGCACGCTGACCGTGTCGTCGGCGGCGTTCGCGACCAGCGCCAGTGTGCCCGCCGCGTTGATCGCCATGCCCGAGGGCTGCTTGCCGACCTCGACCGTGGCGACCTGCGCCGGCGGCTTCACGGTCAGGTCGATGACAAACACCTTGTTGTCGGGCACGTCCTTCCAGTTGTCGCCGTCCTGCTGCCATTCGAGCGAGTTGGCGACGAGCGCCAGGCGCTGGTCGTGGGTGATCGCCAGGTTGACCGGCGGGCCGATCAGCGAGTTGATCATCGGCAGCGTGGCGACGATCTTCGGCTTCGCCCGGTCGTGAATGTCGAGGATCGTCACCGTGTCCTTGCCGGGCGGGTGGCGCACCTGCTTGCCGTCGGCATCGATGGTGATTTTTTCGTCATTGCCGACGATTAGCAATTGCGCTCGCGCGGCGGGCGCCGACACGGCAACGCACAGAACCGCCGCCGCGGCGCCGTAGAGCCAAGCCCTCATCGTTTCCTCCCGACTTTTCGCCTTATCTGTGGAAGGAGCGTGACGAAATTCGCGTGTGAGCGCCAGTCGGATTGGCTGCGGGGCTGTCGCAAAAAGGAAAGGCACGGCGGCTGGGGGATTGCCGCCGTGCCTTCTCTCGTCACCCTGGGGGACGGGTGACGCGGGGGATCAGTGTCCTGTGGTTGCTTGCATGTATGGCCAATGAAATCGGCGTGCCAAACCGGCTTTCCGCCCGCCTTCGGAAATTATCGTTAAAATTCTGGGTGTTAACCTTGACGCCGCAACATCGGATAATGCCTGCGGTACAGCATTTTGCGGCTCTGCGTCGCAAAATGCATCGGATTTTGCGTGAATATGGTTAACCGCTGGAAATCGCGAGCGTCAAAAAGATAGGCGGCCGAAGGCCGCCTATCCCTCTCATCCATACCGGACGCTATTAGCGAACCGCGACGGGCTCGTACTGGTCGAACGAACTGAAGCAATCCTGGCGCAGCCCTTCCTCGAAGCGGATCGGGCCGCATTCCTTGGCCTGGCGATACGAGCGGAAGCTCGGGCTGTTTTCCAGCAGCCAATCGTAATGCGCACTCTGGATGACGTTCTGCTCGGGGCTTTCGACCGGGCCGTTATAATGAAACGCCATCTGGGCTTGCGCCGGGCCACAGGCCAGCAGTCCAATGACGGCGGCGGCTCCGAGTAAACGTGCAGGTGTGAACATTGATCGTCTCCTACGTGGGGGTGCCGTATAACGCCCGACGCGCTTTCGCGGTGGGGTTGATCCGCGCTTTCCAACACCGCGCAAAACGATTCGTTCCAGCAAAGGTTTGCGCGAGATTCACCGCGAGACCCTCGGCTAAATTCCCGGCCAGACCCCCTGCAGGAACGCGGGCGGAAGCGGCGGCGTTACCGTGGCATGTCCGACACGCCGCTACGCCTTTCCGCTCCGGCTCTCGCCGATAGGCCGCGACACCGCATGCGACGGCGTCGCTGGCACCAGCGCGTGGCCCGTTTTGGGCGAGCCCTGGCGCGCGACAACGTTTCGATCATGGCCGCGGGCATCGCCTACTACGCGATGCTGTCGATCTTCCCCGGCATGTCGGCGCTGGTGCTGACCTATGGTCTTGTCGCAGACCCGGTGACCATCTCGCGGCATGTCAGCGCGTTGGCAGGCGTGCTGCCGGCCGAAGCGCTGGGCCTGCTCGCCGGCCAGCTCAATGCGCTGGTCACCGCGACGCCGGAGCGGCTGGGTATCGGTCTCGTGGTCAGCGTCTCGGTCGCGCTGTGGAGCGCGACCAGCGGCACCAGCGCGTTGATGAATGCGCTGACCATCGCCTATGAAGGTAAGGAAGAACGCGGTTTGCTGCATTTTTACGGTCTGTCGATCGCGCTGACGGTCGGCGGCGTCATCTTCGTGCTGGTCGCGCTGGTGCTGATCGCGGGCGTGCCCGTGGCGGTGGCGCGTCTGCCGCTGCCCGCGCTGTGGGAGGATCTCCTGCCCTCGATCCGCTTTCCGATGCTGGCGATCCTCGCCTTTATCGGCTTGGGGACGCTGTACCGGCTCGCGCCGCACCGCAAGCGTCCGGCCTGGGATTTCCTGCGCCCCGGCACGATCGCGGCCAGTCTTCTTTGGCTTGCCAGCTCGACCGCGTTCTCGTTTTACGCGGCGCGTTTCGGCTCCTACGACCGGATTTACGGCTCGCTCGGCGCCGTCGCGATCTTGCTCGTGTGGCTCTACGTCACCGCCTATATCGTGCTGGCGGGTGCCGAGCTGAACGGCGAAAGCCTGCGCGAGGACCTCGACTAGCCGCGTGCGCCGGCGGGGCTCAGGGCGCGGCGATCTGCCCGGCTTGCGTCCGATGATGGGCGCGGTCGAGCGCCTCGCGCAGCGCCGCCGACAAAGTCGACAGGCGATAAGGTTTGCGCAGCACCGACAGCGTCTCGTCGATTAGCTCCTGTTGCGGCGCATAGCCCGTGGTCAGCAGCACCGCGACATGCGGATAGGTGCTGCGCACGCGGCGTGCGAGCGCGACGCCGTTCATCGTGCCTGGCATCACGATGTCGCTGAGCACGAGCTGGATGTCGTCCTCATTCGCCAGCCGCTCCAGCGCGATTTTGGCGTTGTCCGCTAGGCTCACCTGATAGCCGAGCTCTTCAAGGAACGCGGCGGTCACTTCTTGGACTTCGTGATTGTCCTCGACCAAGAGGATGCGCTCGGTGCCGGGCTCGCGCGTCTCCTCGCGCGGCACGTCGGCGACGGCGACCGCGCCGATCGCCCGCGGAAGGTAGATGGTCACCGTCGTGCCGCGCACAGCGCTGTCCGGCAGGCCGCTCGTCACCTGGACCGTGCCATTCGACTGCCGGGCGAAGCCGTAGACTTGTGACAGACCGAGTCCGGTGCCCTTGTCCGGCCCCTTGGTCGTGAAAAACGGCTCGAACACGCGCGACAGCACCTCGGGATCGATCCCACTGCCGGTATCGCTGATCCGCAGCGCGACAAAATCGCCGGTCAGATCGTCCATCGCGTCGTCCGGCGATAGCCGCTCGTTGACGGCGGCGATGCGGATCGTGCCGCCGCTCGGCATCGCGTCGCGCGCGTTGACGACGATGTTGACGATCGCCAACTCGAGCTCGGGGACATCGACCAGGACCGGCCAGACCGGCTTGGGCATCTCGTAGATCAGCTCGATGCCCTTGCCGGCCGAGCTAGTCAGCACGTCGCGCGATGCGGCGATGCGCTCGCGCGGATCGATGACGATCGGGTTCAGCGGCTGGCGGCGCGCGAAAGTCAGGAGCCGCCGCGTCAGCGTCTCGCCGCGCGACGCTGCCAGCTCGACTGCTTGGACCGCGCGCAGCGACGGCGGGTCGACCAGCCGTCGCTTGACGAGCTGGGTGTTGGCGCTGACTACCATCAGCAAATTGTTGAAATCATGCGCGATCGCCCCGGTCAGCTGGCCCAGCATTTCGAGCTTTTGCGACTGCAGCATGCGCTCCTGCATGCGCCGCATGCTCTCCTGCGCGTGGCGGCGCTCGGTGACGTCGCGCGTCACCTTGGCGAAGCCGATAAGTTCGCCCGTGCCATCCCGGATCGCACTCAGCGTTACGCTCGCCCAGAAGCGCGACCCATCCTTGCGCAGGCGCCAGCCCTCGGCCTGAAACGGTGTGCCGCCGGCGGCCTGCGAGAGTGCGCGTTGCGGCACCCCGGCCGCCTGGTCCTCCGGCGTATAGAACTGCGAGAAATGCCGGCCGATGATCTCGTTGGCGCGGTAGCCCTTGATCCGTTGGGCGCCGCTGTTCCAGCTCGACACGATGCCGTCGGGGTCGAGCATGTAGATCGCGTAGTCGATGACGGCGTCGACCAGTAGGCCGAAATGCAGTTCGTGGTCGCGGAGCGCGTCGGCCGCCTCCCGCTGGGCAGTGACATCGCGGCCGATGATATAGATGAGTCCGTCCTCGTCAGCCGTGAGCGTCCAGGCCAGCCAGCGCCACGACCCGTCCTTATGGCGAAAGCGGTTCTCCATCCGCACGGTTGGCGCGCCGGCGGCGATCCGCGCGCGACCGGCGTCGGAATGAGCCGCGTCGTCCGGATGGCGCAGTTCGCTGACATGCATCTGGGTGATCTCGTCCTCGCTCCAGCCGAGCAGCGCGGTCCAGGCCGGGTTGACGGTGACGAAATAGCCTTCGACGGTCGTCACTCCGAGCAGGTCTTCCGAGATCTGCCAGATGCGATCGCGTTCGCGCGTGCGCTGGGTCACCTCGGATGACAGCGAGCGGTTGCGCGTGCGTAGCGCGGCATGGGTGCGGTGCTGGCCGGTAGTCTCGATCGCGGTCACCAGCACGCCGCCGATGCCGTTGGGCGCGGTGCGGTCCGGGATCGGGCTGCCGCTAATCGTGAACCACCCATCCGCGAGCCGGCCGCCGCGCCGCCTCAGCCGCCAGGGATGATCCTCTGCGAAATAACTGGGCTGCTCGCCGCGCAGGATGGCCTCGGACACCGGGCGGACTTCCTCCAGAACCTCCGGCCAGACCTCGGCCAGCGGCTTGCCCCAAGCCCCCGGGTGTTTCTCGCCGAGAATGCCGCGATAGGCGTCGTTGTAGATATGGATGAACTCGGGACCCCAGCGGATCGCCATCGGAAAGCCCGAGGCGAGGATCATCGCGACGCTTTGCTTGAGGGCATCCGGCCAGAGCGAGCTGTCGCCAAGAGCTGTCGCGCGCCAATCGGTCCGGCGCACGAGTCCACCAGTCTCTCCGCAGCGCTCAAGATTAAGCGGCCAACCGGCGCTCATCCACCACCCCAAACCAGGCATTTGTCTGTCTGATCGATCCTATCACATTGCCCCCCAAGGCTATCAGACGCGGATAGCGCGAACTGTCCGGCCCCGGTCATACGTAGGGTGCGCCGCGACCGCCCACCTGGCGGAGCGCGCTCATAGGCCTAAACCCGGGGCGGGCGGCGATCGTTCCCTCACGGCTTTTTCCCCGCGGCTTCGCCGGGGTCCTGGTCGTCGAGCACCCTGGCGATCAGCCGGTATTTGACGCGCGCATTGGTCATGTCGCGGAAGAAGGTCACCAGGTCGTTCCACGGGTCGTTGACCTTGGTGAGGCCTGAGATGAAGGCAACGACGGTGCCGACCTCGGTCTTGCCCTGCATCACGAACCAGCCGCCGACAAACAGGATGCCGACCGTGCCGAAGTGGTAGAGCAGGTTGATCAGGAAGTTCATCGCGTATTTGCGCCAGTAGATCTGGAGGTTGAGCGCGTAGATATCGCTGACCCGCCGCTTGTAGGCGCGCTCCTCGCGTTGCAGCACGCCCTCGGCGCTCTCCGCGACGATATCGGCAGAGAGGTGCCGCATGACCTGAATGCGCGATGCGGTGCGCCGATTGATCGCCTTCTGCACCAGCGGCACAACGGCGCATTGCGGCACGAACAGCGCCAACGCGACGATCGCCATCCATGGCTGCAGGTAGATCAGATAGGCGAAGACGCTGATCAGCACACCGCCATGCAGCACCGGCTCTGAGATGCTGGTCGCGACAAAAAGCCCGACCGGGTCGGCCTCGCTCATAATGATCGAGATGCCGACGCCTTCCTTGGCGGTGGCGTCGGGCTGCGGGTGGCGCAGCGCCGCGGTGAAGGTTTCGAGGCGCAGCCGCCGGCTCGTCGCCTCACCGACCGAGTTGCGATAGAAATTCCAGGCCAGCTTCGCCAGTCCCTGCACCAGCGCGGTCACGACATAGGCGCCGCACAGCCAGATCAGCTCGCCAAATATCTTCCTGCCGATCGCGTCGTTGACGATGCGCCGCTGCAATTCGAGCGGCACCAGATCGAGCAGGAAGATGAAGACCGAGAGCAACGCGAGCCGGATTTGCGCGCGCCCGCTGGTCGCCCAGATATAACCATAGAGGCCTCTCGTGGCGAAGTCGCCGGGCGGGAGGCCGGGCGCGGTCGTCCCCGGCCCCGCCGACGGAAGCATGCGGCGCCGGGTGCGCTTGGCGGCGGGGCGGCGGCGCGCGGTGCCGGCGGTCTTTGTCGCGGCCATCTTAGTGCAGCGGCCAGAACAGCATGATGAGCGGCACGCCCAGCGCCACCACCATGACCGAGAGCGGCAGCCCCAGCTTCCAGTAATCGCCGAAGCGATAGCCGCCGAGGCCCATGACCAGCGTGTTCGACTGGTGGCCGATCGGCGACAGGAAATCGGAGCCGGCGCCGAATGCCACCGCCATCAGGAACGGGTCGATCTTGCAGCCGATCTGCTGCGCGAGGCTCGCCGCGATCGGCCCCATCACCAGCACCGCGGCCGCGTGATGGAGGATCGGCGTCACCAGCATCGTGGCCGCCATCAGCGCAGCGAGGATGGCGAAGTCCGGCAGATGCGCGACATGCGCCGCGAGCGCGGTCGCGATCAGCTTTGCCGTGCCGTTGTGCTGCACCGCCTCGCCGATCGGGATCAACGCGCCGATCAGCACCAGGATCGGCCATTCGGCGGCGTTATAGGCCTCCTTCAGGCTGATAAAGCCGGACAGTACCAGCGCCACCGCCGCGCCGACAAAGGCGAGCTGCGCCGGGACCCACTCGAAGCCGGTGAGGATGACCGTTACGGCGAGGATCAGGAGCGGCACGACCATCCGGCGCCTGCGCCCGAGATTGAGCGCCCGCTCGGCGAGCGGCAGACAGCCGAGCGCGGTGAGGATATCGGGTAGTTGGCCGGTGTGGCCTTGCAGCACGATCGTGTCGCCGGGCTTGAAGCGCGCGTTCCGCAGCCGCGTGCTGCGCAGGGTGCCGCGCCGGCCGATCGCCAGGACGTTGACGCCGTAGCGCTCGCGCAAATGCAGCGAGGCGGCGGAGCGGCCGATCAGATCGGAACCGGGGGCGATGACCGCCTCGATCGTGCTCAGCGGGCGCTCGTCGGGCGGCGGTCGGTCGGGTGGCTTTGGCGTCGCTTTCTTAGGCTTGCTGTCGCGGATCCGCGGGTCGTGCGCGGTCAGCGCCAGCGCCTTTCCCGAGGCGTGCTCGGGCGGTTCCTCGGTGCCAATCAGCTCGAGATTGCCGTCTCGCACGAATTGTTCCAGCGTCTGCGGGTCGGCCTCGACGACCAGCACGTCCTCGGCATAGAGCTTCCAGCGCCGGGTCGGAATCTGCCGCCTGCCGTGATCGCGGATCAGCGCGGCGATGCCGAGTGCGCCGCCATTGAGCTTTTCGACGTCGCCGACCGTAAGGCCGACAAAGGGCGACCGCTCGGTGACGCGCAACTCGCTAGTGTAGTCCTCGATCGTGAAGTTCGTGCCGCCCGCCGCGCCGCGCCGCTGCGGCAGAAGGCGCCAGCCGACCGCGAGAAACACCGCGCCGACAATCGCGAGGCCCGCGCCAATCGGGGTGAAGTCGAACATCTGGAACGGCTGACCGGTGAGCTCCCGGCGCACCGCTGACGCCAGCAGATTGGGCGAGGTGCCGATCAGCGTCATCGACCCGCCGAGCAGCGAGGCGAAGCTCAGCGGCATCAAGAATTCCGACGGCGAGCGCTTGTTGCGCCGCGCCACCTGGACCGCCGCCGAGATAAAGATCGCCAGCGCGCCGACATTCTTCACAAACGCCGACAGCAGCGCGACGCAGGCGACCAGCACCCCGACCTGCAGATCCTTGGTGTACATCAGCGGGCCGAGTCGGCGCAGCAGCACCTCGACCGCGCCCGATTGACCGATCGCGACGCTGACGATCAGCGCCGCGGCGATCAGCGGCAGCACGGGGTTGGCGAAACCGTCGAACGCCTTGTCCGCCGGCACGACGCCGAGCGCGGCGGCAGCGAGCAGCGCCAACAGCGCGACGATGTCGTAGCGGAGCCGGTCCCACAGGAACAGCACCACCAGACAACCCAGGATGGCGATGGTGACAATCTGGTCGCGGCTCACTGAGTGACCTTGCCCGCAACCTTGTCGCCGTCGCGACTCGTGATCGCGGCGTCTTGGCGCTTCGCATCGTTGTGCATGCGCGGTTTGTCCCCAGGACCCATGGCATTGGGCGAACAGATGGCAGGCCGCGCCCGTTCCCCGTGTACGCTCGGCGGCACACGCAAAAGACGGGCATTTCGATGCGGTCGGCGCGCGCGGAGCGCGCTAAGCTGCGGCCATGTCGGACCCGTTCACTCGCACCGGCGCCTCCCGATCGGGCCGCCGCGCGGCGCCGCTTGTCGGCCTTTACGGCGTACTCGGTCTCGCCAATGCGGCTGCCTGGGTTTGGGCGTGGACACTGTTCGCCGACCGGCCAGCGCTGCTCGGCACGGCCTTTCTCGCCTGGGTCTTTGGCCTGCGCCACGCGGTGGATGCCGATCACATCGCGGCGATCGACAACACCGTGCGGAAACTGATCCAGGACGGGAAGCCGGCGCTCGCGACCGGGTTCTTCTTCTCGCTCGGGCATTCGACCGTGGTGGTGCTGGCCACGGCGGCGATCGCCGCCGGCGCCGGTGCGCTGCATGCGCGGCTCGACGCGATGAAGCTGATCGGCGGCACGATCGGCACCGCGATCTCGGCGACGTTCCTGTTAGTGATCGCGCTCGCCAACCTAGTGATCTTCCGCGACGCGTGGCGCGGCTATCGCCGCGTCTCGGCGGGTGGCGCGCTGGATGCGGCGGCGCTCGACGAGATGTTCGCCGGACGCGGCCTCTTCGCCCGGCTGTTACGCCCGCTATTCCGTGTCGTGCGGCGGAGCTGGCATCTCTATCCGCTGGGTTTTCTGTTCGGTCTCGGCTTTGACACGGCGACCGAGATCGGCCTTCTCGGCATCGCCGCGACGCAATCGGCGCAGGGTTTGTCGCCGTGGCAGACGATGGTTTTCCCGGCGCTGTTCACCGCCGGCATGGCCCTCATCGACACCAGCGACAGCGTGCTGATGGTCGGCGCCTATGGCTGGGCCTTTGTCGAGCCGCTGCGCAAGCTTTGGTACAACCTCGCGATCACCGGCGCCTCGGTGGCGGTCGCGCTGCTGATCGGCGGGGTCGAGGCGCTTGGCCTTGTCGCCGACCGGCTGTCGCCGAGCGGCCGCTTCTGGGAAGCGGTCGCCAGCCTCAACGACAATATGAGCAGCTTCGGCTTTGCGGTGATCGCGATCTTCGCGCTCGCCTGGGGTGGCTCCGCGCTGCTCTTCCGCTGGAAGAGCCCCTAGCTCGGCCGTACCCCGCCCACTTCGGCGATGATCTCGAACGAGCGCTTGCGCTTTTCGTGGTCGTAGATGTTGGCGGTCACCATCAACTCGTCGGCGCCGGTGCGCGCGACAAATTCCTCGAGCCCACGGCGCACGGTCTCGGGGCTGCCGACGACAGCCGAGCCGAGCGCGTCCTCCACCACGGCGCGGCGATAGGGGTCGAGCGATGCTTCGAAATCGGCGACCGGCGGCGGCACACGGCCCGGCGTGCCGGTGCGGTTGTTGAGCGTCGATTGCTGTAGCGACGAGAACAGAAACCGCGCTTCCTCGTCGGTCTCGGCGGCGACGCAGGTGAGGCCGAGCATCAGTCGCGGCTCGGGGAGCCCGTGTGTCGGGTCATAGCGCTCGCGGTAGATCGCGATCGCCTCCATCATCGCCGCCGGCGCGAAATGCGAGGCGAAGGCAAAGGGCAGGCCCAAGATCGCGGCGAGCTGCGCGCCAAAGAGGCTCGATCCCAAAATCCAAATCGGCACATCGAGCCCGGCGCCCGGCACCGCTTGCAGCCGTTGGCCGGGCTGGGCCGGCTGGAAATAATTCATCAGCTCGACGACATCGCGCGGGAACTGGTCGTCGCCGGCCAGGAGATTGCGGCGCATCGCGCGCATCGTCAGCTGATCCGAGCCCGGCGCGCGGCCAAGCCCCAGCTCGACCCGGCCGGGATGCAGCGCCGCCAAGGTGCCGAACTGCTCGGCCACCATGATCGGCGCGTGATTGGGCAGCATGATGCCGCCCGCGCCGATGGTGATTTTCTCGGTGCCGGCGGCGATATGCGCCAGCGCCACCGCCGTTGCCGCGCAGGCGATGCCAGGGAGGTTGTGGTGCTCCGCCATCCAATAGCGGCGATAGCCCAGCGCCTCGACATGGCGCGCGAGGTCGAGCGAGTTGCGCAGCGACCGGCCGGCGTCACCGCCTTCGACGATCGGCGACAGGTCGAGGATCGAGATCGGAACCATCACCGCATCTTAGCCAAGGAAGTTTGGATCGGCACCCTGCGTCCTTCGAGGCTTCGCTACGCGAAGCACCTCAGGATGAGGGATGTTCTTTCTGCATCGTCAAACCTTCCTCATCCTGAGGTGCTCGACGCAGTCGAGCCTCGAAGGACGCAATGGCCAGTTTGCACTTATTTCGGATCAGGCCAGCGGGCGTCGCGCTCGAGATAGTGGGCCGAGCGGATCGCGGTCGCGAGCTCGGCCGGGGTCGCCATCGGCGGCTTGGCGCCGCCCTTCAGCCCGGTGAGCGCGGCGCGCACCGCATGGACGCTCGCCGCCAAGATGTCCTGCGGGTAGACGGCAATCTTAATTCCGATTCGTTCCAGCTCCGCGTCGCCCGGCATGAAGTGCTTGCCGGCGGGCGACGTCACCGCCAGCCTCGGCTTGCCGTCGGCGGCGTCGATTCCGGCGCGCATCTCGTCCTCCGTTGCCGGTGAGTCGAGGAAAAGGATGTCGGCGCCCTCGGCGGTGAACGCCTTGATCCGCGCCAGCGCCTCGTCAAAGCCGCGCGAGGTGCGCGCGTCGGTGCGCGCGAGCAGCAGGATGCCCTCCTCGCGGCAGGCCTCGACCGCGGCGCGGCATCTGAGGATCGCCGCCTCGCGCTCGACCACTAGCTTCGCGCCGCCTTGCCCCAGCGGGCGCGGCCAGATCTTGTCCTCGATCAGCACCGCCGCGGCGCCGCGCCTGGCATAGGCGCGGATCGTCTTCTGCACCGCCAACGCGTTGCCGTGGCCGGTATCGCCATCGGCCAGCCACAGCACATGCGGCGCGGCAACGATGCAGATCTCGACCGTGTCGGCCATCTCGGCAAAGGTCACCATGTCCTGGTCGGGCATCGCGAGGCGCATCGCCGAAATGCTCGAGCCCGAAACAAAACCGGTTTTGAACCCGGCCTCGCCGATCAGATGCGCGCCCAGCCCGTCGCCGCAGCCGGGCATCACCTGGAGTCGTGGCTCGTCGAGCAGCGCTTTCAACTGGGCGGCGTGCGGCAGCATGGCGGTCCCTTTCCCGAGGCTCGCGCCGACTATAGAGCGGCGGAGCGGGGTGGACAAAAAAGTCGCGTCTCGCCGGACGCCGCCTCTTGAATGTTCCTTATATGTTCCTATGTGAGAGGCTCGTTGATTGTCAGTCCGAAACCGGAGCTTGGACGGGCGAGCGGAGCGTAAGCGCAGCAAAGACCAACAAAAAACACGGTGCCGTCGGGGCAAACCAACAACAACAAGCACGTCCCCGAAAACCACGCACCTGCAGCGCGCTCAGAAGCAACCCGACAAACCGGAATTAGGCAGTGAATATGGATAAAGGCAGGCGGCCGCGCTTTGCCTTGTCATTCCCGCGAAAGCGGGAACCCATGAACACGGATTTAGCGCGCCTGGCTCCGTCAGTGTTCATGGGTTCCGGGTTCTGGCTGCGCCAGCCCCGGAATGACACCGGCGTCGGTCGGCGCTCCTGGCATATCTAGATCGGCAGCTTTTCGTCGATCCAGTCTCGCGCGCTAGCGAGCACGCGCTCGATCGCCTCGGGGCCGCGCGACAGCCCGTCGGCGCAGAGGAAATGTACCTCTCTAATGCCGATCGTCTCAAAGATCGCGCGCAGGTAATCGGTCACGAAATCGGGCTGATAGCCGCCGCTCATGTACCCGCCATGCGACGTCACGATAAAGACCGGCCGGTCATTCAGCATCCCGACCTTGCCTTCTGGGGTCGAGCGGAACGTGCGTCGGATGCGCACGATATGGTCGATCCATGACTTCAAGGTCGACGGCACTGAGAAATTGTTCATCGGTGTGCCGATCACGACAAAATCGGCGACTTCGAGCTCGCCAATCAACATCTCCGACAGCGCAAAGCGCGGGTCGCTGCCATCGACCGTCGGCGTCAATATCGCCTCGTAGAGGTCGAGATCGGGGTGCGGCGGCGGCTCGGCCGCGAGATCGCGGTCGATGATCTCGGCGCGCGGATGGCGCGCGACAAGACGCGCCGTCACATCGCGCGCGATCCGCCGGCTGAACGAATTCGGCCGCGGGCTTGTCAGGATTTGCAGGATCGTGGTCATCGCGGGAAACTAGCGGCTGTTGGGCCCGATCGGTAGCGCCAGACTTGTCTCATTTGCCGGACCAGTTCGACCTCAGCCGAGCACGCTATTCAAGAACGCGTCCATTCGCGCGGTCGCCTTCCTTGACAGCTCGTTCGGAAACAGCGTGAAGCCGTGCGCCCCGCCAGGATAGATCGCCAATTCTGCCTCGTTGCCGGCAACGACCCAGCGGGCGTGCATGAACAGCGTGTCGTCGAGCAGCATATCGCTGGTGCCGACCGTAAACAGCGCTGGGCACAACCCTTTTAGATCGGCGAAAAGCGGCGAGATATCGGGGTCACGACGCTCGGTGATGGTCGGCAGGAAGGCGTTGTAGAATTGCTGCATGTCGATCGTGCGCAACACCAGCCTTGTATTGCCGAACTGGCGCTGGCTTGGCGTCATGCTGGCGTCGAAGATGCCATAGACGATATTGGCGCCGCGCCAACCGGTGTAGCCGTGCCGGTCGCGCATTCTGAGGATCGTGACCGCCGTCAGATGCCCGCCGGCCGACTCGCCGCCCAAGGTCAGCGCGTCCGTACCGAATTCCCCGCGGGCATTGGCGACGAGCCAATTGGCGGCGCTCTCGCAATCGTCGGGGCCGGCCGGGTAGGGGTGCTCCGGCGCGAGGCGATATTCGGGTGCGACAACAACCTGCCTGGTGTTGTCGGCGATGCGCTCCAGCATCGGGTCTTGCATGTCGCTGCCGCCGAGCACCCAGCCGCCACCATGGAGATGGAGGTACACGCCGCGCGGCGGCGCGTTCGGCGCGATCACCCGCAGCGGAATCTGATTGCCGTCCTTGCCGGCGATCGCGATCGTGCGTGCCCTTGGCGACATGACCGGCGCGGGGAACGGCCCCTCGCCGCGCCGGCGCATCGCGCGGAACGTCGCCGGCCCCGTCACCCACCATTCGGGCTGCCCGGTCAGCAGCTCAATCATCTGGGCGTTGAGCCCGGCCGTGTCGGCGTCGATCGCCGCATCGGCGAACAGCGAGGGATCGAACGGGCGCGTATCGGTCATGGTGTTTCTCCGCAGCGGACGGGATTATCGTAAGGCCAAATCCGGCGAAGGAGCCAGCGCATGAGCATCGAGAA
>Ga0210398_10003370_pt1 | contig 15338 bp, 15 predicted proteins | sample IncBWC4OmetaG_FD_161047 | JGI IMG/M metagenome (GOLD analysis project Ga0210398, IMG submission 161047) | Forest soil microbial communities from Barre Woods Harvard Forest LTER site, Petersham, Massachusetts, United States - Inc-BW-C-4-O | ecosystem: Environmental > Terrestrial > Soil >...
AACCGCGGCGGCACGGCGAGTGCGTTCCTGCTCGTCAACGGCCGCGGCGCCAATATTGATCCCGCTTCCCCGCTGGCGCGCGAACCGTTCCTCGCTGTTGCCGAGCTTGCCGGAACGGCGGCGCAGGGCCGCATCCTCTCCGCCGCGCCGATCACGCTTGCTGAGATCGAACGGCGCTTTTCCGACCGTATCGACGCACGCGAGGAGATCGCGTTCGACGCCGCAAGCGCAAGCTTGCGCGGGCGAAGGAGCCGGCGGCTCGGCGCCATTGCGCTATCCGATCAGCCGATGCCCGTCGTCGCCAATGACGACACCGCGCAAAAGCTCGCCGTCGGCATCGCCAATCTGGGCATTGGTCGATTGCCCTGGACCAAATCGCTGCAGCAATGGCGTGACCGGATCATGTTTTTGCGCGCAAGCGAAGGCGAGGAATGGCCCGACCTGTCCGACGCCGCGCTTACCCAAACCGTCAACGCCTGGCTCGCGCCGACGCTGGCGGCCAAAACCGCGCTCGGCGACATCACCGCCGATGAATTGAACACGGCCGTGCGCGCACTGTTGCCCTGGCCGCTGCAACGCCGGCTCGATGCCGAGGCGCCGACTCATTTCGCGGCGCCGACCGGCTCGCAGGTACCGATCGATTACGAGGCCGAAGGCGGCCCAAAAATCGCGATCCGCGTCCAGGAGCTATTCGGCCTCGACCGCCATCCCGCGATTGCGGGCGGCAAAGCGCCGCTCTTGATCGAACTATTGTCGCCTGCGCACCGGCCGGTGCAGATGACCCGCGACCTGCCGGGGTTTTGGCGCGGCAGCTACGCCGCCGTGCGCGCCGAGATGCGCGGCCGCTACCCCAAGCATCCGTGGCCCGAGGACCCGGTCGCGGCGCCCGCGACGCGGCGCGCCAAGCCGCGCAATCGCTAACGAATTGATTCTCAGGTCTATCCTAAATTGCGTGCATGTTTAGCGGTTAATGTAAGGCAACCATAGCGCCTCATCGGTAAAAGTGCCTATGCAACACAACGTCATCCTGGTGCAAAATGACACGCTTCTTCTTCGACTATACGGCGAAAGAGCAATCGCTCCTCGACTATGGCGGACACGAATTCCGCTCTTCGCAGGCGGCTATCGAATTCGCCGAGGCGATCGCCCAGGATTTGAAGCATTCGCTTAGCGAGAATTGGCGCGGCTGGAGCGTCGAGGTGCGCAATGCCACCGGCATGCGGCTTCTGTCCTTGCCGGTCGACAGCCCGGAGCTGGAAGCGGCCTGAACTTTCACCGGATTTGCGCGCGACGTTTAGCGCTTTCGTTACCTTTGCAACGCAAATCCGGCACAGGCATAAACGACATTAGGTCCGCGTTCGCCCTGCCATGATGAACTGAATGCGATAGCCGGATTTAACCTATGCGCTCAGTCCTCATGATTGCCGCGGTCGCGCTCATCGCCGCTGTCCTCGTGCCGCGCTACTTCACGCAGCTCAATACCGCCCACCCCGCCCCGGCCATAATGGCCGCCGGCCCGGCGGCGCCGCCGGACCTCGCACCTGCCGATTCACGCTCGGTCATCGTGTCGCGCGACGGCCGCGGCCACTTTCAGCTCGACGCCCGCGTCGACGGCCGCCGCCTGACCTTCATGGTCGACACCGGCGCTTCCGTGATCGCGCTCACCGCGGACGACGCGGCGACGCTCGGCATTCATCCGTCGGCCAGCGAATTCACCGCGCTGGTCAGTACCGCCAACGGCACGGTCCGTGCCGCACCGGTCGAGCTCGACAGGGTCGAGATCGAAGACATCACGGTGCGCAATGTCGCCGCCATGGTGTTGCCGGACGGCGCGCTGCGCGATAATCTGCTCGGCATGTCGTTTTTGTCGCGGCTGCACCGCTGGGAATTCGCCGACGGCAAGCTCGTTCTGGAGCAGTAGCATCGGGAATGCGGCAGCCGGCTGGGGCAAGCAATGTCGCCAAGGGATTTGCTCGGGATCGTCGTCCGTACGACGGGCTTGGCGTTTATTCTTTTTGGTTGCTTCGATTTATTCCACCTCGTCGCCAAAGTCTTAGGCCTTGACGCATATTATTCGCAATACTCGGCCGGCTTGACGGCTTTGGGTTTCGTATTCTGGTCGGTTTCCGGCATCGTCATTATTGTCTTCGCCAAGGAGATTGTACGATTTGCCTATTGGCGCGAACCGCTGCCTTGAGGACCCGCAGGTAAGCGGCGGGCAACCTTTCCCACTCTCTTTCGTTTACGCTATTGCTTGCCGGCCTTCGATTCGGATCCAACGATGTTTCCAAAGCCAAAAGCTTCACTGAAACCGAACACCTATGCCTACGAATCCGAGCCGATGGTGAAGGCCACCGGCTTTCGCGAGTACGACGCGCGCTGGCTGTTCGGCAGCGAGATCAACCTGATGGGCATCGAGGCGCTCGGCCTCGGCCTGGGCACGCTGATCCATGAGCTCGGCGTCAAGCCTCAGCTCGTCACCGGCCACGATTTCCGCTCCTATTCGGCGTCGATCAAGATGGCGCTGGTCAATGGCCTGCTCGCGGCGGGCATCGAGGTCAAGGACATCGGGCTGGCGCTCACCCCGATGGCCTATTTCGCCCAGTTCGATCTCGACGTGCCGTGCGTCGCCATGGTCACTGCATCCCACAATGACAATGGCTGGACCGGCGTGAAGATGGGCGTCGACCGGCCGCTGACCTTCGGCCCCGACGAGATGGCGCGATTGAAGGACATCGTGCTCAACGGGCACTTCAAGATGCGGGGCGGCGGCGCCTATGACTTTGTCGAGAACTTTCCGGCGCGCTACATCGCCGATCTCACCAGGCGGCCAAAACTCAAGCGCCACCTGAAAGTGGTGTGCGCCTGCGGCAACGGCACCGCCGGCGCATTCGCGCCGCAGGTTCTGGAAGCGATCGGCTGCGAGGTCATCCCGCTCGATTGCGAGCTCGACCACACGTTTCCGAAATACAATCCCAACACAGAAGACATGAAGATGCTGCACGCCATGCGCGACGCCGTCTTGACGAGCAAGGCCGACGTGGCGCTCGGCTTCGACGGCGACGGCGACCGCTGCGGCGTGGTCGACAACGAAGGCGAGGAGATTTTTGCCGACAAGGTCGGCGTCATGCTCGCGCGCGACATATCCGCCAACCACAAGAACGCGCTGTTCGTCGCCGACGTGAAATCGACCGGGCTGTTCATGACCGACCCGGTGCTGATCAAGAACGGCGCCAAGACCGATTATTGGAAAACCGGCCATTCCTACATGAAACGCCGGGTCAACGAGATCGGCGCTATCGCCGGCTTCGAGAAATCCGGGCACTTCTTCTTCAATAAGCCGTTCGGCCGCGGTTATGACGACGGGTTGATCTTCGCCTTCGCCGTCTGCGACATGCTCGACCGCAATCCGGGGAAGAGCATGGCGGACCTGAAAAACGCGCTGCCGAAAACCTGGTCCTCGCCGACCATGTCGCCGCATTGCGCCGACGAGACCAAATATGCGGTGGTCGACGAAGTGATCAAGCATTTCGAGAGCGAGCAGAAAAACGGCGGCAAGGTCTCAGGCCAGCCGATCCGCGATCTCGTCACCGTCAACGGCGTGCGCGTCACGGTCGAAGACGGCACCTGGGGACTGGTTCGCGCGTCATCGAACAAGCCGGAGCTTGTGGTGGTGGTCGAAAGCCCGGTGTCGGAAGCGCGCATGCGCGATATGTTCAAATCGCTCGACGCCGTGCTGCGAACCCACAAAGAAGTCGGCGAATACAATCAGACAATCTAGGACGTGCTATATCGCCGACGATCGGAGAGCGCGGAAAATCCTGATGACCGGCCCAACAACGAACCCATTCAGGAAAGCCATCGCATGCGCTGTCGTAGCGTTTGTCGCAATTTATGCGAGCCTGTGGCTGGGTTTTGGCCGACCGTCCGACCCGGCGCGCATCGCGGGCATGGTATCGGGCCTCGTCGTCACACCGGCGATCATCGTCGGCTTGTGGGCGCGCAACAGCGCAAAGACATGGTCGCTGTTTCGCCTGATCGCGTTGTATATCTTGTTTCTGGTTATAACTGCCGCACTCTTCATTTCCGGCTTAATGAGCAACCCGCAGCATAGAAAATTTGCAGCGTAATAGGATTCAGTCCAATGCGACGAAGCCCGAAGCCTTCACGACCGGCGCCCATCGCGCAATCTCGAACTTGATCGTCGCCGCGAATTCGGCAGGCGTCTGGAACGCCGGCTCACTGCCGGACCTGGCGAGGCTCTCGATCATCTCCTTGGAGCGGGACGCCTCGCGCATCGCGTCGCTTAACGCGCCAACGATCTTGTCGGGGGTATTGGCCGGAAGGAACACGCCGGATAGCGATTCCACGACGATGTTGTAGCCGGATTCCTTCATGGTCGGCACATCGGGCAAGAACGGCGAGCGCTTCGCGCCAGTCACCGCCAGGACGCGCAGCGATCCGGATTTTGCGAACTCCAAGACCTCGCCCACGGGGTTGATACTTGCCGGCACATGACCGCCGACCAGATCCTGGATCGCCGGCGCGCCGCCGCGGTAATGCACCGGACTCATCGGGATTGCGGCCTCGCCAGCCAGCATGACGCCGGTGAAGTGCGGCGTGCCGCCGGCCGAGGTCGTGGCATAGTTCGCCTTGTCCGGGTTCGCCTTGCACCATTGCACGAAGTCGGCGAGCGTCTTGACGGTGTCGGGAACCTCGGGGCCGACCACAAAGGTCAGCATCCCCTTGGCGGCAGGCGACACCGCGATGAAATCCTTCAACGGATCGTAGCTCAGCGACTTGAAGCTGTGCGGGTAGAGCGTCATCGGGAAATCCGGCGTGAACAGCATCACGCTGCCGTCGGGCGGCGCGTTCTTGACGTATTCGACCGCGAGACGCGCGCTGGCGCCGGCCTTGTTCTCGACGATGATGGTCGAGGCATAAGCGCCGTGCAGCGCTTCGGCGAGCACCCGCGCCGTGACGTCGGTGCCGCCACCTGCCGGAAAGCCGACGATCATGCGAACCAGCTTGTCGGTTGCCTGCGCCAGCGCGCGCGGCATGACGCCGCCGAACGCTAGGACGCCTGACGCGGAGGCAGCGATCATGCGACGACGACTGAGCATCCTGATCTCCCGGTCCGGCACGCGGCTTTACTCTTCTCCCAATTAGCACTAATTCGTTCTGAGCCCCATGCGCTTGAGGCGCGGCAAAACCTCGGCGCAGAAATACGGGACCTCCTCGACATAGTTCACGAACGAGACCGCAATGCCGCGGACGCCGGCGTGGCTGATGTCGGCAAACTCGCGCGCGACCTTGTCGGGAGTGCCGACGAACGGAAAGCCGCCGACGCCGCTGACCGCCTGCAGCGACCGCTTCGCCGCATATTCGTCCGCGGGCGTGTTTTGCGGCGTGATGTTCTTGAGCGCCAGCATCCGTTCGATGGCGGGCCAATCGGCGTTTTCGACGTTGGCATAGTGGTGGTAGTCCTCGGCCTCCTTTTGGCTCGGCCGGCAAATCACCTGTCCCTGGGTGAAGACTTCGATGTCGCGGCCGAGCTGCCGCGCATCGGCCTTGATGCGGTCGACCTGCTGCACGATGCGATCGAACACGCCGACATTCTTGTCTTGTCCGGTACCTGCGATGGCCAGACGCAGCGCCGCGGTCGAAGTGAAAAACGCGTCGCAATTGCGCATGGCGAAGGCTTGGCCGGTCGCCGAGGAACCGGCGTTCATGATCGCCGGCCGCGTCCCGCCGTACGGGCCCGGCAGGCAATGAACGCCCGCAAGCTTGAAAAATTTGCCGTCGAAATCGAATTCATCCTGTTCCGACCAGGCGCGCTTGACCACGTCGATCCATTCCTGGGCAAATTCGTAACGATCGTGATGGTCGCGCTGCGCCACGCCGAACATCTCGAATTCGCCCTCGTTCCAACCGGCGACGATGTTCAACCCGAAGCGGCCTTGGCCGATATGATCGGCGGTGACCATTTCCTTGGCGGCGATCAGGGGATGGAACAGCGGCGCGTGTACGGTGCTGAAAATCGTGATCCGCTTCGTCGCCGCCAAGAGACCGCAGGCCCAGGTGACGGTCTCGAATGTCGTGCCGTGGAAGTTGCTCGAGCCGCCGTAGCCCTTCCAGCGGCCGATCGGCAAAATGAAATCAATCCCGGCCTCGTCGGCGATGCGCGCCATCTGCAGACAATCGGGCCAGCTCGCGAGCCAACGCTCCGGCACCAGTGTCGCGGTGCGCGCCGACGAGCAATTGGCGCCGAACAAGCCGATCTTCAACGCGTTGGCGTTGTGCATCTCGACGCGATCGCGCTGCGATCCACGGTCAACGGTCACTATGGTACCCTTGAGGAAAGCCCGTGATTATTACAACGACATGCCGGTCGCAACGATGACCTTACGCCATTTATCGACCTCGCCGCGATAGAACGCGGCAAAGTCCTCCGGCGTGCCGGCGAGCGCGTCAAAACCCTGCGCGGCCAACGCACTCTTCACATCCGGCGTCGATAGCGCGGACGACGTGGCCGCTGCCAGCCGCTCGACCACCAGCCGCGGCGTGGCCTTCGGAGCGACCAGACCGAGCCATAGCAGCACCTCGAAGCCGGGCAGTCCCGATTCAGCAACCGTCGGCACAGCGGCCAACAGCTTGTCGCGTCGCAATCCTGTCGTCGCAATGGCCAGCAACGCGCCGTTTTGGATGAATGGCAGGACCGTCGGAATCGGCGCGAACATGACCTTCAATTGACCGGACACCAGATCTTTCACCACCTCGCCGCCGCCCCGGTACTGCACCGAGGTCAGCTTGACGCCCGCCGTCATGTTGAAGAGCTCATTGGCGAGATGGGTCGCGGTGCCGATGCCCGACGACGCCGCCAGGATTTCGCCAGGCGGCCGCGACTTTGCCAAAGCAATGAGATCGGCGACGCTGTGAACGTTCAGCGACGGATGCACGACGAGCACGTTGTCGGTTTGTGCGACCGGCGCCACGGCCGTAAAATAGTCGTCGTATTTGTAGCGAAAATCCTTGAACAAGGTTTCGTTCGTTGCATTGGCGAACGGCGCCACCAAGAGCGTTGTGCCGTCGGGCGCGGCGCCCGCGACCTCTTGGGTTGCCAACGTGCCGCCGGCGCCGGTGCGGTTCTCCACGAAAACCTGCTGGCCAAGTTTTTGGCTGAGGCTGCCGGCGAGCACCCGCGCGGCGATGTCAGTCGCGCCACCGGCGCTGAACCCGACCACAAGCCGGATATTTTGACCGGCGGAGGTGCCTTGCGCACGCGCCGTAAGCGGCCAAGCCATGGCCCCGCTGCCTAGAAATGCAATGAACGCGCGCCGCCTCACGATGTGCTGCCTCTCACCTGCCGAGCGCAGCCTACCACATTGCGGGTCCCGCCCCGGATAGCGCAGGTGTGGCGATTTGGCTAAAAGCAAGCCTCCCACGCCACGTTGCGCGACCGGACATTGGGGCAAGGCAAAATGACGACAGCACTCGATCGCCGAGCCTTTCTCCACCTCGCGGCCGGCTCCGCCACGCTCGTCGCCGTGCCGGAAACTGCGACGGCGCTCGATTACCCGACGCGGCCGGTGCGCATGATCGTCGGGCTCGCCGCCGGCGGGCCGACCGATTCCGTTGCGCGCCTGATCGCGCAGTGGCTGTCGGAACACATGGACAACCAGTTCGCGGTGGAAAACCGCACCGGCGCCGGCGGCACGCTGGCCACCGAAACAGTGATCAACGCGACGGCCGACGGCTATACGCTGCTGTTCGCCGGTCCGACCGTCACCATCAGCGCGTTGCTTTACAAGAAACTTGCCGACGTGCTCGACCAATTATCGCCTATCGGCCTCGTGGCGCGCGCTCCGAACATCATGGTGGTGACGCCGTCGCTGCCGGTCAAATCCGTGAAAGAATTCATCGACTACGCCAAGGCCAATCCGGGACAGATTTCGTTCGCGTCGTCAGGCGTCGGCGCCTCGCCGCATCTGTCGGGCGAATATTTCAAGTTCCTGACCAAGATCGACATGGTTCATGTGCCCTATCGCGGCTCGGCGGCGGCCTACCCGGATCTGATGTCGGGCAAGGTCCAAGTGCTGTTCGACAATCTCGGCGGTCCGGTGCTGCAGATGGTGCACGCCGGCACGCTGCGCGCGCTCGGCGTCACCTCGGCCGAACGCTGGCCGCTGTTGCCCGACGTGCCGGCCATCGCCGAGACCGTGCCGGGCTACGAAATCTACGTCTGGTACGCGCTGTTCGCACCGCGCGGCACGCCGGCCGACATCGTGACCAAGCTCAATGCCGCGCTCAAGGATGCGGTCGCGGACCCAAAAATCCTGGCCCGCTTCAAGGACGATGGCGGCGTGGCGACGGCGATGACGCCCGGCGTGCTGGCGCAATTTCTCGCCGACGACGAAGCGCGCTGGCGCAAGATGGTCGATGCCGCCGGCATCACCGCCGAATGACGGTCCGGCGCTAGACCATGATCCGATCAAATTGGATCGGATCACGCTCTAGCTTTTTTGTTGGAGCATGATCTTTTCGGAAAACCGGCATCCACTTTTCCGGATCATGCTCTAAACGCTACGACGCCTTCGCCAGCGCCGCGCCAAAACCGTTCGGAATCTCGATATCGACTTCGAGCGTCGACACCGACTTGCCGCGATCGAGCTTGATCTGCACCTTGTCGGGCTCGAACGGCACGTGCCGGCTGATCACGGCGAGGATTTCCTCGCGCAGGATGCCGAGCAGGTCGGGCTGGTTGCGCGTCCCGCGCTCGTGGGCGAGCAGGATTTGCAGGCGTTCGCGCGCAATGGGCGCGCTGCCGCCGCGTCGGAATATGTTGAAGAGGGTCATGCTGCTTTCCGTCCGAACAGCTTGTTGAAGATGCCTTTGTTCTCGCTGGGAACGATCATCGGGACGATCTCGCCGCGCAGCCGACGTGCGGCATCGAAGTAGGCGCGGGCCGGCGCGGAGAGCGCATTGCTCAGCGTCACCGGCGAGCCGATATTGGACGCGCGCAACACCTCCTCGCTTTCCGGGATGATGCCGAGGAGCGGCGTGGAGAGGATTTCGAGCACGTCCTCGATGGTCATCATCTCGCCGCGCGCGGCGCGCGACGGATGGTAGCGGGTGATGAGCAGGTGCTTCTCGACCCGTTCGCCGTTCTCGGCCTTGACCGTCTTGGAATCGAGCAAGCCGATGATGCGGTCGGAATCGCGCACCGAGGAGACTTCCGGATTGGTGACGATGATCGCCGCGTCGGCGTGCCGCATCGCCAGCGTGGCGCCGCGCTCGATGCCGGCCGGGCTGTCGCAAATGATCCAGTCGAATTTGGTCCGCAATTCGTCGATGACCTTGGCGACGCCGTCGTCGGTCAGCGCGTCCTTGTCGCGGGTCTGCGATGCCGGCAGGAGATGCAGGTTCTCCACGCGCTTGTCGCGGATCAGCGCTTGCGAGAGTTTCGCCACGCCGGTGATGACATTGATCAGGTCGAATACCACGCGGCGCTCGGCCCCCAACACCAGGTCGAGATTGCGCAAGCCGACGTCGAAATCGATGACGACGACCTTCTCGCCGTGTTGAGCAAGGGCTGCGCCCATTGCAGCCGTCGAGGTGGTCTTGCCGACGCCGCCCTTGCCTGACGTCACGACTACGACATGAGCCATTTTTGACTGCCTTTCGTTTTTCTAATTAAGCGCCGAGATTCGCAGCGTGTTGCCCTCGAGCCAGGCCTGGGCCGGGCCACGGCGCAGGCTTTCGTCGATGTCTTCGGCGGTCTTGTAGAAGGAATCGATCGCCAACAGCTCGGCCTCGACGCGATGACAGAAGATGCGAGCGCGCGCATTGCCGGTGGCGCCCGCCATGGCGCGGCCGCGCAACGTGCCATAGATGTGGATCGATCCGCCGGCGACGATCTCGGCGCCCGAGCCGACCGAGCCGAGCACGGTGATGTCGCCGTCGATGAAGACCACGGTCTGCCCCGAACGCACCGGATCCTCGACCAAGAGCGACGGCTGCTGCGGTTTCGGCGCGGCCGGTGCCGCGGCGATGGGTTCGACATCCGGCAGCAGCTCGACCGATTGCGTATTGCGACCGCCGCGCAGGATCGGCGGCAGTCCGGGCGCCGCGGCTTCGGGATCGAGGCCTTCGATGCCAAGAATGCGGATATTGCGTTCCTCGAGACTGGCAAGCAGTTGCGTGATCGCGTTCACGCTCAAGGTCACTGACGACAAATCGACCACGATCGGATGGCCGGCAAAAAAGCCCTTGGACTGCTCGAGACTGGCATCGAGATCCGCCAGCCATTCCACGATCGGCGGCCGCGGCATGATGACGAAGCCCGTATAGGAGCGTGCCCGGAACATGAGCGATTGGCGCTGGCGGACGACGCTCGACACGTGGGCCTCCGTAGTCTTCGTGATTCTGATTGGTTAACAAAGTGCGCAAAGATGGTTAACGGGTGGTTAATGCAACCTTTCCTTCCTCCGCCGTGACGCTCGCTCCTCCCTCTCCCCGCGTGCGGGGAGAGGGCGGGGTGAGGGGGCGTCGACGCTGCCTGAGCTGTGCAAGTCGTCGCTGAATCGCCAGGACACTTCCCAACAACTCAGAATCGCGGCACCGCCCCCTCAACCCATCCTTCTCCCCGCACGCGGGGAGAAGGAGCCGCGAGCGGCGCAGCCGAGTCAGTGACGCGGGCTCTCGTTCTCGCGACGCTCACGCGCCCGAGGCTTGCCGACCAAAGCCACGAATTCTTTCGCCTCAAAGAAGAAAATGAAGGGAGGCGGAGCGCCGGTAGGCGCAACTGTCTCGTGGGGCCTCGCCACGCATCGGATGTTGCCACCCGTATGCGCTTCGGGCGAAGCCGCGCGTCCAGCGGGACGCGCTCGCCTTTCGGCGCTCCACCGCGGCGCTTGCTCCGGCCATGTGCCGAAGCTCGATCCAGGCCGCGCTTCACGCAATGCAGTGCGCAGGCGTTACCCGCACCTTTGGCATCGCGCTTAAGCGAAGCACCTCGCGCGCCGGTCGTAATGCCGGCGGGGTCGATGCCCGGACCGCCCGAGAGCGGCAGTGACGAGCCGCCGCCCGCAGGAACCGCACCCACTCTATCAGTCGGCGTCACCGGTTGACGTCCCTTACGTGAGCGGGATGCCGTGCTTGTCAGCAAATAGCGCCGCGGCCGTCAAGCATTGTGGCGAGGTGGAAATGCTTCACGCGTGTAAGCCGCTGGAAAGCAATTCGTTTTGCGCGATCTCACAAAACCGCGAGCAGCCGCGCCGAAGTGCGTTCGCCGACAGATCGCATGTTTCACTCGAAAAGATTCGCAAGCCTGTAGGTTGATGGATGCGCCCATGCCAATCGACCGACAGCCGCCCCCACGGGTGTTTTTGAAGTGGAGTAAATTTCAGATTGGAGCGTTCGGCATTCCCGCCGTTGCCCCGGTTCTCCTTGCTGTACTCTTCGGGTTTTCCGGGCGGTGGCTATCCGCCACGCCGGTCGGCGACAGCCGCGGCAGCTTTTCGGGGTGAAGCGGACGTCGGAAATTTAAGCCGCCGCGGCAGATAATGACCTAGGCTGTGTAAAAACGCGGAGACGCGGGACGGCGATAGAATGAACGTTCTTCGAAATCGCATTCCTGTGCGCAAAGATTCGCTCGCGGATTCAGTATCGCTCGATTAAAGTAAAATTATTCTCGTCGCTTCTCAGTTTTTGCGTTTTCACACAGCCAAGACCCAAATCGGACATAGCGTGTGCATTGCAGCACTTCTTGGGGCCGGGCCGTGAACTCAAAACGGCCGCAGCACTTATTTTTTATTGTGAGCAATTTTGAACAGAATAATTGGCGTGGCAGCCTCAGACTTTCGTGGCGACGCCAGCGGAGAAAAAAATTGTCGCAGTTCCTAAGAGCGATAAGCACGAAGAGTATCTGCGTTACGCGACCCTTTGGAAATGGTGACGGCTGCGAAATGTCAGGATTCTCGCTCCATCCAACGCGAGATGGCAGTCGAGTGGCTGAAACTCGCGGATAACCTTCGCCGGTCTTCAAAACGCGCGCAAATGCAAATGGGATGATCCGGGTCGCGTCAGTTGGCCTCTTTCTTTCAAGCCAAGTGTGCGCTTTCGGCCCATGGCCAAAGCGGTCGCGCGTCGAGAAGGATAACCCACATGTCTTTATTTGCAATGTTCAAATCGGCAGGGCCGACCGGCTTCGGTTACGGGTCCACGGCGGAGCAGGTCACCGAAGGGCTCTCGCTCGCCGGCCAGACGATTCTGGTAACGGGCTGCAACTCAGGCATCGGGCAGGAGGCGTGTCGCGTGCTCGCCCTGCGGGGCGCCCTGGTGCTGGGGACCGCGCGCACCAAGGAGAAGGCCGCAGCGGCGTGCGCGACGCTTCCCGGCAAGGCGGTCGGCTACTCCTGCGAGCTCTCAGACCCTTCGTCGGTGCGAGGGTGCGTCGCAGCGGTCAAGGCAGACGGTCACCGGCTCGACGCCATCATCTGCAACGCGGGCATCATGATGCTGCCGAAGCTCGAGAAGTCGCACGGCTATGAGCTGCAGTTCTTCACCAACTACATCGGGCACTTCATGCTGGTGACAGGCCTGTTCGAGCAGCTCAAAGACGAGGGCCGGGTGGTGATGCTCAGCAGCGAGGGGCACCGGCGCGCGCCTGTCGGGGCCATCGAGTTCGACAATCTCTCGGGCGACAAGGGGTACAAGCCGTTGACGGCCTACGGCCAGTCGAAGATCGCCGACCTGCTCTTCGTCAAAGAACTGCAGCGGCGCTTCGCCGGAACCAAGAAGACCGCCTACGCGGTGCACCCCGGCGTAGTCGATACCAACCTCGCCCGTAGCCTGGGGCCGGTGCTCAGTCGGGTGCTGGCGGCCATCGGGCCGCTCTTTCTCAAATCCGTCGGCGAGGGCGCCGCGACCGAGGTCTTCGCCGCAGTGAGCCCGAAGGCAGTGCCCCTGGCGGGCAACTACCTCGCCGACTCGAACGTGATGAAGCCCCGTGCCGATGCAGAAGACGCCGCGCTCGCCATCCGGCTGTGGGCGGAGTCAGAGAAGATCGTTCAGGCGCTCTAAAGACGAAGCCTCTGCGCGTAGGAGATTCAAAGCACTTTTTTTAACAATGTCGCCAGATAAAAATAAGTCGAAGACGAAGGAGGCTATGACGCGACGAGGACCCAAGTCCCGCCGGAATCAAACCAAGAAGGTCGCCGCCTGATCAGCTCCGATCCACAACTTTTGACTATAATCTCGCGGTCCGGTTTAGCCCGACTCTATGACCGTTCATGGCCCATCGCGTCATTTCGCGGCGGTGCGGCAATTCGGTCGCTGTCGTAGCGAAGCGGACATCAAGCCGGTTTCTTTTGAGTAGCGCGGCTAGGCGACCCACCGCCGCCGCGTGGAGAACGCGGGCGTTAGATCGAAGCGCAGGCCGTAGCGGCAGGCGTCGGCAAGATGGTTCTCCGTGCCGTCGCGAATTTTATCGGGATAGCGCGGATCACGTGCCAGCACCGGACCGGTGCGCAGGAATTGCGGGCACTCCGATTCGACAACGAACAAGCCCTTGGCTTCACGCATACCGCTTTCCTTGCGCGGCGCTGTGCCAATGAACCGCTCACGCATGAGCGCCCCGCCGGTAGCGACTGAGCTCGTAGGATGGGTAGAGCGAAGCGAAACGAAACCCATCACTTTTGGCCGCAACGCTGCATGATGGGTTTCGCTATGCTCAACCCATCCTACCGGGTGCTGTCGTCCGACTCATACTTCCTGAAAAACGTCGATCTCCAGCGCGCCGGGAAACATCACCCGCCAGGTCTGCAGGAACGTCTGCATTCTGAGGTCGCCGGCGATGCGTTGCCGGTTGAGCTCCCAGTCTTCGTGCGCCTCGTATTCGATTTCCTGAATGAGCTTGGCCGGGTCGTCGACGTTCTGCAGGAGACGGACCTGGGCATTGCCGAACATCTGGTAGAACGGCGCGGCGGCCTTGATCATGGCGATGAGATGAGCTGAATCCCCGCTCGGCAAGGTGAACCGCATTTGCAGCGTGCGCCGGACTTTTGCAGCTTCGTCGTTGCTCATCGCCAAAATTCCTATTTGAGAGTCTCGCGGAATCGATGCGCGGGATAGACGCCGAGGATTCTCAGTGTCTTCGGCTGCGAGACGAATTCAAGCTCTTCGAGCGCCAGTTCGACCGCGCGATCCTTCGGATGGCCCTGCACGTCGGCATAGAACTGGGTGGCGGAAAAACTGCCGCCGACCATGTAGCTTTCGAGCTTGGTCATGTTGACGCCGTTGGTGGCGAAGCCGCCCAGCGCCTTGTACAACGCCGCCGGGATATTGCGCACCTGGAAGACAAAAGTGGTCACCACGCGCTTTTGCGCGCGGCTCGGCCATTTCGGCTTCTTCGCCAGCACCACGAAGCGGGTGGTGTTGTGCTTGGCGTCGGCGACGTTCTTCTTGAGGATTTGCAGGCCGTAGATCTTCGCCGCCAAATTCGTCGCCAAGGCCGCGCGCGTCACATCGCCGGCTTCGGCGACTTCGCGCGCCGCGCCCGCGGTATCGGCGGCGACCACCGCCTTGATGCCGAGCGTGCGGATGATGTTGCGGCACTGGCCGAGCGCATGGACGTGGCTCTCGACCGTCTTGATGGTCTTCAACGTCGCGCCGCGCGGCGCCATCAATTGATGCTGCACCGGCAGAAAATATTCGGCGACGATGTGCAGACCGGATTCCGGCATCAGGTGATGGATGTCGGCGACGCGGCCGGCCACCGAATTGTCGATCGGGATCATCGCCAGCGCGGCGCGGCCGGTACGCACCGCGGCGAAGGCGTCCTCGAAGGTCGGACACGGCAGCGGCTCATAGCCGCGATAAGCCTCGTTGCAGGCGATGTGCGAATTGGCGCCCGGCTCGCCCTGGAACGAGATTTTTTTTCGCTTGCTCATGAGGGGTTGGTTAGCATGGCGCGCGCGGTTTCCAAATCCTCGGGCGTGTCGACGCCGAGCGGCACGGTGTCGACGATCGCAACGTCGATGCGCATGCCGGCTTCCAGCGCGCGCAACTGTTCGAGTTTTTCGCGCTGCTCCAGCGTCGACGGCGGCAGCTTGACGAAGCGCTCCAGCGCGGCTCGGCGGAACGCATAGAGCCCGATGTGGTGATAGAGCGGCCCGTCGCCGGATGGCGCCGTGGCACGGGTAAAATAGAGCGCGCGCAGCCGCGCCGGGCCGGCCGGCGTGCCGACGACCTTGACCACGTTGGGATTGGTGCGCTCGCCGGCCTTGGTGATCGCGGCGGCCAGCGTCGCGATATCGACGGCATCGTCGGCGAGCGGC
>Ga0210398_10003371_pt1 | contig 15338 bp, 8 predicted proteins | sample IncBWC4OmetaG_FD_161047 | JGI IMG/M metagenome (GOLD analysis project Ga0210398, IMG submission 161047) | Forest soil microbial communities from Barre Woods Harvard Forest LTER site, Petersham, Massachusetts, United States - Inc-BW-C-4-O | ecosystem: Environmental > Terrestrial > Soil >...
CGCCACTGCAAAACGACACGCGAACTGAAACCTTCGACTCCTACACCCGACTCGACATGAACATCAGCCCGAAGCAAACCGCGACTGCATCGTTTGCGATCTTTCTCCAAAAACTTGATTACTAAGGGCTGAACACCTGCACACCGCAACCGAGCACGCCCGACTTGAATGAGCGGGGATATCAGGCATATCTGCAGGACCGATACATTACTGACTGCAGCGATCTGCTGATTTCACAGGTGAGCTTCAGGAAGCTCGATGCCGACCTGGTGCTAAACAGCAATGCCCCCTACCAACTTCTTATCGAGACGACTGAGGGAGGTTTGGTCAACCGTCAGAGTCGCGATAGAGCGGGCTTCGAACGGCTTGCTTTACCTGACGAACAAGTACGTTGTGCCCAGCCGTCGCTCCAATGAAATGTATGACAGTTAATTCCTCATCCGCGGCCTGTTGCGAGATGGGCGAATAGAACCGGCGCGCGGGATGGCAGACAACTTTGTTTTCGAGATTGACAACTTTGGCGCGGTGCTGAATACCAATCGCGCTTATTATTTGACGCGCTCTCAACCTCGGTGTCTTAGCTCGATGGGGAGGGCCGTTCATGAAGCGCAGAAAGCAGCGGGTCAGAACGACCAGGGATGGATCGAGACCGCCTGTGACTATGTGAAACGGGACCACGAGATCTGGACGCAAGCTGCGCATCTGGCCGGCAGCGCTGGTCTTTCCCGGTATTACGATTTTGGTCAAGGTCCGGCGGAGGAGGCGTTGCAGGATGAAAACGACGTCTACCGGCAAGTCGCCGCTTATTCTCTTTTGCATCCTACCCTCCCCTGCATACGAAAACGAAGAAACAATAGTCTAAAATGGAAAAAATCTACTCGTGAGGATACCTATGCCTTTGGGTGCTAACAGAATTTGGGCAGCTCTGTTGTTTCTCCTTCCCGTTGCCGCCTTGCAGGCGATCGATCAACCATTTCACGATGCGCCGGCCTCGGCGAAAGCCCAAAACAATCCGTTTGAGGGACAGCAGGCCGCGGCCGATGCCGGGAAGACAGTCTACGCGCGGAACTGCCTGGCTTGTCACGGAAAAACCGGACAAGGCACGGGCAACGTCCCGTCCCTGGTAGATGGCAAGTTGAATGGCGTGACCCCGGGAGAGATTTTTTGGTTCGTCACGAAGGGCAGCAAGGAAAACGGGATGCCGTCGTGGGCGGCTCTGCCGGAGGAAAAGCGATGGCAGGTCGTGACCTACGTGGAGGCATTGACAGCGGGCAAGGCGAATGCCGCCGGCCCAAGCTCTGCCCCGCAAGAGGAAGTGAGCGGGATGAAGGTGAAGGGTGCGGCTCCGAAGGCGCCGTTCACGGATTTCCGTTACGAGAAGCCGGGAGCGACTCGCAAAATTACGGTGAAGGATCTTCCCCAGCCATACGCCAGCGACTCCGCCCAGAATGGCGCGCAGGTGGTGGCTCGTCCGGAGAATGCATGGCCGCTGGCCCCGGCGGGGTTCAAAGTAGAACTTTTCGCAACCGGACTCGACAACCCTCGATGGCTGCGCACGGCTCCGAATGGCGACATCTTTCTGGCTGAAAGTGATTCGGGACGCATTCGTGTCTTCCGAGGAATGACGGCGGACGGCAAGCCGGAGCAGACAGCGATCTTTGCGAGCGGCTTGAGCAAGCCTTATGGAATTGCGTTTTATCCGCCCGGACCGGATCCGCAGTGGGTCTATGTTGGTAACACCAACGAAGTGGTTCGTTTTCCGTATCACAATGGAGATTTGAAGGCGAGCGGTTCGTCAGAACACATTGCCGATTTGCCCAACGGCGGAGGACACTGGACGCGCGCCGTCGACTTCTCTCAGGACGGCAAGAAGATGTTTGTGGCTGTCGGCTCGGCGTCGAATGACGATGATACGGACACCCATCCTGGCGAGAAGGACCGTGCTGACATTCTGGCGTGCGATTCTTCGAATTGCCAACTGCAGGTGTATGCCTATGGGATCCGCAACGCCGGAGGCGGAATCGCGGTCAATCCTCAGACCGGCGAGTTGTGGTGCTCAGTGAATGAGCGCGACGCATTGGGCGACAACTTGGTGCCCGACTACATTACGCACGTGCAGGAAGGCGGATTCTATGGCTGGCCGTGGTGGTACATGGGAGCGCATCAGGATCCGCGGCAGCAGGGGAAGCATCCCGAGTTGAAGGATAAGGCGATTGTTCCTGACGTGCTGCTGCAACCGCACAATGCGTCGTTGGAGTTGACGTTCTATGGAGCGGACAAATTTCCCGCGGAATACAAGGGAGATATTTTTGCTTCGGAACACGGATCGTGGAACAAAGCGGTGCGCGTGGGCTATGAAGTGATTCGAGTGCCTCTGCATCAAACCGGGCACGCAACGGGCGAGTATCAGGACTTCCTGACGGGATTCGTCCTGCCCGACGGACATGTGTGGGGGCGTCCGGTGGGAGTCGCAGTGGCGCCGGATGGATCGCTGTTGGTGAGCGATGACGGATCGAACTCGATCTGGAGAGTTAGCTACACGGGGAAGTGAGAGTAGCGGATCCTTCACCACGGAAACCCGGAGTCACGGAGAAAAGCCAGCCACGTATTCTCACGCGGATTCGATCAACAATCAAATCAACGATTCTCCGTGCCTCCGTAGTGAAGGTTTTTAATGAAAGTCGTGCGAGACGGTTTCGGCTTTCGTAACGAACAGAGGCAGAACGCGTTCGGCTTTGACGGAGATGACGTTGTCCTGATTCTGCAGAATGCCTTCGATGGCGAGGAAGCGCTCGCTAGTAAGAAGCAAGCGATTTTGATGGAACAGGTCGGGCGTCACGATGGCATTGGCTACGCCGGTTTCATCTTCGATGCTTAGAAAAACAAATCCCTTTGCGGTTCCGGGGCGCTGTCGGGTAATGACGCAACCGCCGATGCGAAGACGTTTGCCGTTAGGAATGTTGCGCAGGTCGCTGGCGCGGCGAATGCCCATGGCATTGAGCCATTGGCGGCGGTAGGCCATGGGATGCGGGCCGACTGTGAGGCCAGTGCCGTGGAAGTCGGCGACCAGACGCTCTTCGTGGTTCATGGGCTGAAGCGGCGAGTGGGAGTCGGGCTCGAGCTGGTTTTCGAGAAGAGGGCCGGAAGCGCGAACGGCGCGCTCGACTTGCCAGAGGGCGTCGCGGCGGTGGAAGTGGAGTTTCGAGTTTCGAGATTCAGGCTGCGAGTGAGAAGAAATTTCAGATTTTAGATTGTAGATTGAAGATTGATTTGGTTTTGCAATCTTCAATCTGCAGTCTTTACTCTGCGATCCGATTGAGTTCAGCGCGCCGATTTCTGCCAGCGTGGTGAGCTCGTCTTTGCGCAGTTCGGGAACACGGCGGGTGAGATCGTGAATGGATGCGAAGGGAACGCGCGGGCGTTCACGGAGCAGGGCTTGAGCCGCTTCTTCCCGCAGGCCGCGGACGTAGCGTAGGCCCATGCGGAGTGCCGACCCTTTGGCGTGGGAAGACTCCCCGACCGTCGCGGGCGAGGGCGCCCGCGCCACGCAATTCTCCAGCGTGCAGTTCCACTCCGATACGGTCACATCCACAGGCAGAAGTTTCAGACCGTGGCGCTGGGCATCTTTGACGATGGTGGCGGGAGAATAAAATCCCATGGGCTGGTTGTTGAGCAGGGCAGCAGTGAACGCGGCCAAGTAACGGCATTTCAGATACGCGCTGGCGTAAGCGATCAGCGCAAAGCTGGCGGCGTGCGACTCGGGGAAGCCGTAGAGCGCGAAAGAAGTGATGGAGAGAATGATCTCTTCCTGCGCTTTCGGAGAGATTCCGTTTTGCGTCATTCCGGTGCGCAACTTGGCTTCGATTTCGCGCATGCGTGCCTGCGAGCGCTTGAATCCCATGGCGCGACGCAGATCTTCCGCCTCGCCTCCGGTGAAGTTGGCCGCGATCATGGCGAGCCGCAGCAGTTGTTCCTGAAAGAGCGGGACGCCGAGCGTGCGCTTGAGCACGGGTTCGAGCGAAGGATGCGGATAGGTGACTTCTTCGCGTCCCTGGCGGCGAAGGATGAAAGGATTCACCATCTGGCCGACGATCGGGCCGGGGCGGATGATTGCCACCTGTACCACGATGTCGTAGAAGCGTTTGGGAAGCAGGCGCGGCAGTGATGCCATTTGCGCGCGGCTTTCCACTTGGAACAATCCCACCGTGTCGGCCTGCTGAAGTGAGGAATACACCTGCGGATCATCTTGGGGAAGGTGCGCCAGATCGACCTCTTCGTGATAGTGGTCGCGAATGAGCTCGATGGAATCTTTGAGCACGGCCATCATGCCGAGGCCGAGCAGATCGACTTTGACGATACCCATGTCGGCGCAGTCTTCTTTGTCCCACTGCACGACGACGCGGCCGGGCATCGAGGCGGGCTCGAGCGGCACCACGGAGTCGAGTTGTCCCTGGCAGATGACCATGCCGCCGGAGTGCTGGCCGAGATGGCGCGGCATGTCTTGTACGGCGATGCAGAGTTCGTAATATTTGCGCAGGCGGGGATGGCTGAGGTCGAGTCCGGCATCGCGGAAGCGGCGGTCGAGCGCATCGTTCTCGTCGCGGAATTCCCAGGTGGCGACGGCCGCGGAGATCTTCTGGAGCGTTTCCGGATCGAAGCCGAGAGCTTTGCCCATTTCGCGCGCGGCCATGCGATTGCGATAGGTGATGACGTTGGCCGTCATGGCGGCTCCGCGTTCGCCATATCGTTTATAGACGTACTGAATGACTTTTTCGCGCTCGTCGCCGCTGGGCAGGTCGAGGTCGATGTCGGGCCACTCGCCGCGCTCTTCGGAAAGAAATCTCTCGAAAAGTAGTTCCATACTGACGGCGTCGACCGCGGTGATACCAAGCGAGTAACAGACAGCGCTGTTGGCTGCGGACCCGCGTCCCTGGACAAGGATATTTTGCTCGCGGCAGTAGCGGACTAGATCCCAGACGATGAGGAAGTATCCGGCCAGTTTGAGTTTTTCGATGAGGGCCAGTTCTTTTTCAATCTGGCGGCGGGCGCGAGCTTGCATATCGTGAGAAGCGCGGCCATAGCGCTGGTGAAAACCTTCCCATGATCGCTCGCGGAGAAAAGAGTTCATGGTCTCGCCTTCGGGCACGGGATAACGTGGAAATTCGTAGCCGAGATCGTTGAGGGTGAATTCCAGACGAGAGGAAAGTGCAAGCGTGTTTGAGATGGCTTCCGGCAGGTCGGCGAAGAGCTGCCGCATTTCCTGCGGAGATTTCAAAAAGCGTTCGGCATTGCGAGTGAGCAGTCGTCCGGCGGTGGAAAGCGTGCGGTGGTGGCGGATGGCGGTGAAAGCGTCGCAAAGTTCGCGACTTTGAGCGGTGGCGTAGCAGACTCCGTTGGTCGCGAGCAGAGGAAGATGCAGCGAACGGGCGAGAGTGATGGCGTCGCGATTGCGAGATTCTTCTTCACGCTGGAAGTGGCGTTGCAGTTCGACGTAGACATTGCCGGAACCAAAGATTCCGATCAGTTGATCGACGCGACGTCGAGCTTCTTCAAGGCCGCCTTGTTGCAAGGCTGCGGCTAACGGGCCTTCGGCGCCGCCGGTGAGGCAGATCAGGCCGCCGGCGTGCTCTTCGAGTTCTTCTGCGCAGACTGCGCCTTCGCCTTTCTTGGCGCGCAACTTCATTTTGGTGATCAGGCGGCAGAGATTCTGGTAGCCGGGGCGGGAGGAGACGAGAACTGGAAGACGGAATTCACCACGGAGCCCCGGAGCCACGGAGATTGTTTTGATTTTTGCCGGTTGATTGATATCCTCTGTGGCTCCCTGACTCCGTGGTGAAAAAGAAACTTCTGCGCCGATGTGGGTCTTGATGCCGATTTTCTTCGCGGCCAGGTGAAAGCGCGGAGCGCCGTAAACGCCGTCGGTGTCGAGCAACGCCATGGCGGACAGGCCGATGTGGCGGCAGACCCTGGCCAATTCCTCGGGCAGGGATGCGCCTTCGAGAAAGCTGAAAGCAGAACGGGCGTGAAGTTCGACGTAAGCCATCAATTCTCAAGCCAAATCCACCACGGAGACACGGAAGCACAGAGGCACAGAAAACAAAGCAAAAATCAAAATCAAAATCAAAATCAAACTCAAACTCAAACTCAAACTCAAACTTACAATTCAAACTTACAATTCAAACTTACAATTCAAACTTACAATTCAATTACTTCTCCGTGGCTCAATGCCTCCGTGGTGAAAAATTCAGTCATACGTCCCTTCCACGAACCAGCCGCCACCGAGCAGGTCGTGCACGAGGCGGTAAAAAGAAATAGCTTCTTCACTTTGTAGGGCGAGGTCCCACTCGTCGCGGGCCCAGGCTTCCCGTTCCCACCAATCGCCGGAAGCGCGCCAGGGGCCGGCCTTCCAAAGCACGTTGCCTTGGACATCTTTCTTTCTTGCGCAAGCCACGCGCACGGGCTGACAGTTTTCCAAAGCCACATTCACGCGCAGCGGTGGGCGGAAGCGGCGTAGAGCGGTGACGGCTGATTGTTCTTTGGACACAGCAGGAGCTTTTTCACGCGCTTTTTTTTGTGGGGGTTCGGATATAAAGCGCCGCATGCGAAATCCTTCCGGATGATGCGTGTCGAGCAACTCCACCGCTCCCACATTGCTTTCGCCTACCAGGCTCGCGATGCGGGCGAGGGTGAGTTCCAGTTTTTCCGCTTCTGGCGATGGAGGCAGAAACAGACCTCCTTGGGCGGAACGTGGGGGTGCAGGTTCGGCGGCCATATGAATCTTCACGATGGGCGCGCCCGGAGGATTCGCATTCAAATCCAGTTGCAGCAATTTGAGGAAAACTCTGGCGTCGAGCATGGGTTGGGGCAGACGCAACGTGCGGCAGTAAGAAATTGTCGACCGAGAATTTCCGCTTGCCGAGGATTGATGGAAGGGCGAGTAATTTTCGAGTTCCAGAGTGAGACGCAGTTCCTGCGTGGCCAAAGCTCGCGAACCCAAGCGCACGCAGAGTTGTTCGAGCAGGCGATTCAGCAAGAAGGCAAGAGGCTCGAGCAGCACGACGGCATGCTCCAGTTCGACGGCTTCTTCAAAAACCAGCGGCGCTTCTACAGAGACCAGAGTGCGCGAGGTGGCGCCCCGCGCCAACTGCTGCAGACGCAGACCTTCTTGCCCGAGACGCTCGCTCAATGCAATTTCCGGCAGCGCGGCCAAGGCTTGCAGGTTACGGACGCCCCAACGGGCGAGTGTTTCCAGCAGACGATCGGCGTTTTTTTTCTGATCTCCATCGGGACGATCTTTTTCCAAATGGTTCGCGAACAGCACTTCCAACCGCAATGGGCCCAATCGTTCTGCTTCTTTGCCTGGAGGGATCACCGTCATGCCGTAAAAACCGCGAGCGGCGAGCGCGGCTGTGTCGGAATTGGAAGCGATGGCGACGTTGGCGGCGAGTCCGAGGGTGGCAGCGCGGTTGGAGATGGCACGGGAAATTTCCGGCAATGATCCGAGAAGAGATTCCATGCCTGCCAGATCAAGCAGGGCTGTGTCGCAGGCGGCATCTTCAACGCAAGGGGAAAAAGATTGAGCGCAGTCGAGCATGGCAGCGTGCGCTGCAGATTCATGGAGCGAAGAACGAGGGCGTAATGCGAGCTCTGCGCATAGTTCGGCTTGGGCTTTGGTCATGCCCGGCGTGATGCCGACGGCCTTGTCATTGACGGCGATTATTTTTTCCAGAGGAGGCTTGCCTTCGAAAATTGCCACAGGGTGAGCGTGCAATTCCGGTTCGGCGCGCAGAGCAGCGGCCACGGGAAAATTCGGCACGTAGATGCAGGCGAAAGGCATGGTGGCATTGCGTCATTTGGTCATTGCGAGGGAGTCATGATCACCCAGCCCACGCGGTTTTGGTTGCGAACACGACAGAGCGAGCGGGTTTGCGTACCAGACGGGAAACAATCAGTTCTGCCGTGATTTCCAACCCGGAAAGCAAGTGAGCGTGTGCAGTTTGTGCAAATTTAGAATCGCAGGCGCAATCTTTCTTTCGTTCCTCCGGGGCTTCCACACCTAACCCACGGCTTAGGCCGGGAGCTACATTCTTTCGCCGCTTCGCAGCTCCCAACTTGAGCAGCATCGAGGAGCAACTTCCGGCTATTGGTTGTTGTTCAATGGTGAGCAGGATTGTGGGAGTGTGTTCGATTGCGCGGCGGAAGCGGAACCATGTGGTCAGCGGGATGCGACGTGCGGCTTGCGGCGGCAGATCGCCGAGATCGAGGACGATCAAACCGAAGCCTCCACTTTCGAGAAGCAGATCGGTGGCGCGCAGGACTTGCTCCAGACGGTGATCGGATTGATGCGAACTGGTGCGCTTGAAGTCGAAAGCAGGTTGAGAGGAAATCCCCACCCATTCGACAAGCTCAGGGCAAGCTTCTCGCTCCCCAGACGCGCGAGAAATGGGGCACCCTTTTTGCTGGGCGTGTGATTTGGGTTTGGGATCATCGCCGCATCGCACCCACAGCAGACGATCGAGGTCGACTCCAGCGGCTTGTGCAGAGTGCGGGTCCAGCACGTCGCTGGCATCTACCACAGCGCAGAATTCTCCTCGGCGAGTGGCGGCGGCGAGGGCGGCCAAAAGCAAGGTGGTGCGCCCCGAGGAAGCGGGGCCGCAGATTTCGGTCAGGCATCCGCGGGGCATGCCGCCGGTCAAGGCGTCGATGGCGGGGATGCCGCTGGAGACCATCTCCGGCGCTGGACGAATATCAAGCCGGGAAGCCGGGGTGATGTGCGCCAGCCTGGGGTCGGCGGAGGCGAGTTCGGCGGACAGATTGGGGCGGCGGATACGCTGGGGAGGACGAGGCTGGGCGGACGCAGGAGCGAGCTGGGCGGAAGACTCGTTCTCTGGCTCAAACGGCAGGGACACTTCTGGAACTGCTTTGGCATCAAAGACAAAAGGGCGGCTCAAGGCCGCCGACGTGGAAATCACTGCGGAAGACATAAGATCCTCGAAGATTTCAGGGAACGCCGGGGCTAGAGCCGCGGAGGCAGTTTCGCTTTTTGTTCGCCTTTTGGGATTCTGCGCTTGCGAGCTTTCCCTTGTCAAGACGCATGAAAGATTTACTTTCCAAATGAACCGAACGTCGACAGATTCGGAACGGATCTGCGCATGGAAAAGGCTAAGAAACTTAATGAATTCTATCGGTTCGAGAATGTTCTAGGCCGATCCTAGACCGGTCACGGAACTTCGGATAGTCGTCCTCAATTCCGGTGAGGTCGGCACTCGCTGCTCACTTCGGCACCCGTCTCACGTCTAAGCGAAACGTCAACGAAATTCACGCACGGTGATCAATCTCTGTTCTTCCATTTCACGTTTGACCGAATTGGCTGCCGATCCCAGCAGCGAAAAAAGGAGCTCCCTATGCACAGAAGTCTGTTTGCCCTGCTAGCAGGTGCCCTCTCTCTAACCAGCGTTTCCCGCGCGCAAACGGCCACCAGCGAAACCCTGATGCTCAATCTGCCTCGGCAGAGCCAGCACGCTGTGGTAACTCAGCGCCTGGGTATCACTGATATCACCGTCAACTATCACCGCCCGCTGGCGAATGGCCGCCAGATCTGGGGTAAAGTTGCGCCTTACGGGCAGGTGTGGCGCGCGGGCGCGAACGAAAATACGACCATTACCTTCACTGATCCGGTCACGATCGAAGGCCAGTCGCTCGACAAGGGAACTTACGGACTGCACATGATCCCAGGAGAAAACCAATGGACAGTGATCTTCTCCAAGAACTCGAGCGATTGGGGCAGCTTCACATACAAGCAGGAGGAAGACGCGTTGCGCGTGAACGTGAAGCCGCAGGCCGCCGACGCCCATGACGCGCTGGCCTATGATTTTGACGAGTTGAAGCCGGATTCCGCTGTTGTCACCATGCGTTGGGACAAAGTTGCGGTGCCGTTCAAAGTCCAGGTCAAGGTGAACGACCTGGTTACTGCCAGCATTCACCGGCAGCTGCACGGGTTCAACCAATACTACTGGGAAGGTTGGGACGATGCGGCGGGCTATCTTTTGGCCAACAAGATCAATCTGGAGGAAGCGCTGAAGTACGAAGATCAGTCGATCCAGTCGGAAGAGCGCTACGACAACCTGCTCAACAAGTCGCACATTCTGGAAGCGATGAACCGTAAGGAGGACGCCACGGTCTACCGCAACAAGGCGCTGGACGCGGCAAGCCCGCTGCAACTCTATTTTTATGCCCGCCAGTTGCAGGGAGAGAAGAAGCAGGACGAGGCGCTGGCAGTTTTTCGGTCGACGGCAAAGAAGTTTCCTGATTACTGGACTTCGCACATGGGCATGGCCCGGGTTTACAGCGCGCAGGGAGACTTTGACAATGCAGTGAAGGAAGTGAAAGTCGCCTTGACAGGAGCGCCGGATTCGAACAAGGCCAACCTGGAAAACTATGTAAAGCGGCTGCAGGCGAAGGAGGATATTAACCGGTAGGAATTGCATGCCGGCTCCGGGCTTCGCCCTGGCTTGGACGGCCGAGGCGGCCGTCGCCACATGGCCATTGCAAATGCCACATAAACAAATAAAATGGGCCAACTTTTTGGGCTGGCCCCATTTCTTCCTCTGTCCTCACTCACCAGACTCGGCAGGCGTTGGTTCTGACCATGTGCTGGCCGGCTTTGCAGCCGAACGCCTGATCGAACTCGTGCATATTGGAAAGCACATTGTCGATGCGGAAGATGGGCAAAGAATGCGGATCGGTCGTCACTAACATGCGAGCGACTTCCGGACGCACGTTTGAGCACCACGAGTACGCATTCGACAAAAAGAAGCGCTGCCGGTAGGTCCAGCCATCGGAGCCTTTATCGTCCAGCGATTTGCCCTGTTGTTTTAGAGTGGCTTCCAGAGCGTTCAACGCGAGGTGGATCCCGCCATTGTCAGCGGTATCTTCTCCTTGAGTGAGCAGGCCGTTCTGCTTGATTCCGGCGCCGGCGTCGGGAACTTCCTGCGTGTACTCGTCGGAGATGCACTTACCCCGTTCGTCATACTGGTTGCCGTCGTCCGCAGTCCACCAATCTCGCAGGTTGCCGTGAGCGTCGAACTTGCGTCCCTGATCGTCGAAGCCATGGATGATTTCGTGTCCGATGACCATGCCGATCGCGCCATAGTTCACGGCGTCATCTTTCGCGGGATCGAAGAATGGAGGCTGCAGGATGCCAGCGGGGAAGTTGATGGTGTTCAGCTGCGGATCGTAATAGGCGTTGATCGTCGGGGGCGTCATCGTCCACTCGGAGCGATCGACGGGCTTGCCGATCTTCGCGACCCAGCGCTGAAACTCAAACGTTGAGGCCTCGGAGACGTTCCCGAGATAGCTGCCGCGCCCGATCTTCACGCTGGAATAATCGCGCCAGTGCGCGGGATAGCCAATCTTGTCCTCAATCCCTTTCAGCTTCACCATAGCCTGCTCTTTCGTGGCCGGGGACATCCAACTGAGGCCCTGAATGTCTGCGCCCAGTGCCGTTTCGATGGCGTGAACCATCTGGATGGTGCGGGCTTTGCTTTCCGGCGGGAACGCACGGTCGACGTAGGCCTGGCCAAGGGCTTCGCCAAGATCACGATCGGCGGCCCGAACGCAGCGCCGCCAGCGAGGTTGCTGTTGTTCAGCGCCGGCGAGCGTGCGGGCGAAGAAATCGAAATTCTCATCAACCACTGCTTTATTCAAGAACGGCGCAGCATGGTGAAGCACCTGCCAGCGCAAGTAGCTTTGCCAATGATCGAGAGGCTGCCGAGTGATGAGTTTTTCCTCAGCGCGGAAGAAGTCGGGAGCAGTAACGATGTAGTGATCGCTGGCGGGGGCAGACACCGCTCGCAGATAGGCTTCCCAGTCGATGGAAGGCGTGAGCGCGCGGACTTGTGCCAGGTTCATCTTGTTGTTGACGTTCTTCGGATCGCGGCGTCTGACGTTGTCCATCTGGGCCTGCGCCAATGCCGTCTCGATCTCGATCACGGTGCCGGCATCGGCCGTGGCCTGCGCTTCGGATTCCCCTGCGAGCCCGAACATCTTCTGGATATGAGCACGGTATTTGGCGAGCAGTTCCTTCGACTTGTCGTCAGTCTTGAGGTAGTAGTCGCGATTGGGAAGGCTCAACCCGCCCTGATCAATTTGCGCAACGACTTTCGAGGCATCGTCGTAATCTTGCTGGCCGGTGAAGCCGAAGAAAGGAGAATTCGTCTGATTATCTTCCTGGATCCAAGCTCCGGGGAACAAATGCTGCAGATGCGCGATCTCTAACGTCAGGTCCTTCTTGGACTTTAGGGCGGCGATGCGATCCAGTTCGGGCTGTACTGGCTTCAGGCCGGCGGCTTCAATGCCGGGTTCGTCCATGCAGGCAGCCCAGTAGTCGCCAATTTTCTGCTGAACGGCGCTGTTGGTGGGATCGTTCTTGCTGGCGGCTTCGAGCGTTTCGCGCAACAGGTTTTCGTTCCACAGTTCCAGGCCGCTGCCTGTGCTCCAGAAGACTTGGTCCGGCGGAATCGGATTCGCGGTTAGCCATTTGCTGCAGGAGTACTTGTAGAAGTCGTTGCAGGCGTCGAGGGATTTGTCGACCAGTTCGGGATCGAAATGCTCGAGCTTGGTTTCCTTGGCTTGAACGGCGGGACCGGAGTTGGATGATGTGGTCTGCGCGAAGATGTTCGGGGCAAAGGCTGCAGACACGATCAGACCGGCGATCAATGCGGCAGAAAAACGGGGAATCGGCATAATACCTCTTTTTTGAAATTTGTGAATCGTGAATTGCCAAGAACGGGCCGGTAGAAGGTACGCATAGTCAGGAAAGCAGGTTCCGTACATGCAGAGCCGATAGGGCACAGTTCGGCCCAAACAAACAACATACTACAGACGGAGAACAATGCGGGAGGTTAGCGGAGGACAGGCACAATCTGTGACATGATAGAAGAATGAAGAAACAAGCGTCCGATCAACAGTTTCATGACCGCCGCTATCAGGAGCGGAAACGGGCTGAAGCCGCGAAACAACCCGCCAAGAAGAAGGCGCCTCGGGAGGGTTCGGGTTCAGTGGTCGCCCCTGCCGCCCATGAGCCAGCCAAAGAATAGGCGTCTTCCCGGGGCGGGAGTGGGGAATCTTGGGCGGAGTGCTAACCCGTGTTGTGGAGGCCGGCGGCGATTCCGTTGATGGTGGCGCCCAAAGGATATTCCAACTCCGAACTCTGTTGTCCCTGCTGTTTACGCCGCAATAGTTCCACCTGAATCAGGCTCATGGGATCCACATAAGGATTGCGAAGCCGGATGGAGCGGGCCAGCACGCGATTGCGCGCCAGCAGTTCCCGCTGGCCGGTTACGCGCAGAATCATGCGACGCGACTGCAGAAACTCCTCTTCCAACATGGAAAAAACCCGCTTGCGAAGCGCGGCATTCTTGACCAACCCAGAATAGTCACGCGCGATTCCAAGATCAGCTTTGGCCATGCCGAGTTCCACGTTGCGGAGGAGTTCCGAGAACACGGGGAAGCCCCGAGCGATCTGACGCAGCAGTTGCTCATGCCCGGGACCACTGTTGGCGAAGTGCTGCAAAGCATGCCCGACGCCGAACCAGGCGGGCACGGCATGACGGCTCTGCATCCAGCCGAAGACCCAAGGGATGGCGCGCAAGTCTTCGAGACGGCGGCCCCTGGTGCGGCGCGAGGGGCGGGACCCGATGCGCGCGGTATCCAGCTCATTGACCGGAGTCGCCTGCTCGAAATATTCGAGCACGTCTGGATTGTCGGCGATTTCACGGCGATAGACGCTGTAAGCCTCCTCGGACATCTCTTCCATAGCTTCTTCCCAGCGAAGAGATTGCTCCGATTGAGGGTCACGATTCCGCGTGAGTGCTTCGAGACTCGCCGCGATCATCAGTTCTAAATTCCATTCGGCGAGAACTGGGTCGGCGTATTTCCAGTTGAGGACCTCGCCTTGCTCGGTGATGCGAATCTGTCCTGAGAAACATCCGGGCGGCTGAGCGAGAATTGCGGCATGAGTGGGACCGCCGCCGCGGCCGACCGTTCCGCCGCGACCATGGAAAAGGCGGAGTTTTACTGCCTGCTCCTGCGCCGCCTGATGCAGTTCGCGGTGCGCCTTATAGAGTTCCCAGGTGCTTGTGAACATGCCGCCGTCTTTGTTGGAATCAGAGTAGCCCAGCATGACTTCCTGCCAGCGTCCCCAGGAATCGAGCAGAGGTTCATACTCGGGATGGCTCCACAGCCGGCGCATGACGGCTCCGGCCTCCCGGAGTGAGTCGATGGATTCGAACAGCGGCACTGGCATGAGACCGGGATCGTCGGCCGATCCTGCAACTCGAACTTCCGCCGCCTTGGCCAGGCGGACCACGGCCAGCACATCATTTTCGGATTCCGCGCCGCTGATGATGTAGTGGCGAATGGAGTGAGCGGGATAGGTGCGTTTGAGGCGAGCGATGGCGTGGAAGGTGTCGAGCAGTTCGCGCGTCTCGGCCGACCGGGTGGTAACGTTGAGATCCTGCCCCAGTTCCTGGATGGCGTGTGTGTGCACGCAAGCATGCTGGCGGATGTCAAGCGTATGCAGGTGAAAGCCGAAGGTGCGAACTTTCCGCAGGAGCGAATCGACGTAGGTTCGTGACAGCCGTTCTCCGCGGTTGGACAGAAGACTGTGGTTCAGCAGAAGCAGGTCGTCCTCAAACTCTTGAGCATTGAGGTAGGCTGCGGGGGTGAGGGGGCCCTCGCGGCTTTGCTGAAGCTTGTGAAACATGTAGGAGAGAAATCGGCGATAACTTTCCGTCGTATTGTGCGGTCCCCATGCGAGGTGCACACCTGCGATGCTTCGTTCGTAGTGTTGCAAACGCGAAAGCAGTTCTTTTGAAACCGGAGTCTGCCGTCTCGAGGAGCTAAGGTGGTCGCTAACAGACTCCACGTCGTTGAGATATTCGCGAAGGATGAGCGTGCGTGCCATTTCGAGCGCGTCACGAATGCAGTCCGGTTTGACCAGCGGGTTACCGTCGCGGTCTCCGCCAATCCAGGAGCCCAAATGGACAAGGTTCGGCAAAGTGTTTACGTCGAGGTCCACTCCGTACACGTCGCGAAACGACTCTGCGATCTCGGCATAGATCTTCGGAAGCGCGTCAAATAGTGAAAGGCGGAAGTATCGCAGGCCCATGCGGATTTCATCGTCCACGGTGGGTTTTGCCAGGCGTACTTCGTCGGTTTGCCAGAGTGACGTGACTTCAGCGCGAATGTTATTTTCACAATCTTCCGCCTCTTCGGCCGTAAGCGGAAGCCGGTCGAGGCGTTCCAGTTGTTGCGCGATGCGGCGTCGTTTCAGAAGA
>Ga0210398_10003372_pt1 | contig 15337 bp, 12 predicted proteins | sample IncBWC4OmetaG_FD_161047 | JGI IMG/M metagenome (GOLD analysis project Ga0210398, IMG submission 161047) | Forest soil microbial communities from Barre Woods Harvard Forest LTER site, Petersham, Massachusetts, United States - Inc-BW-C-4-O | ecosystem: Environmental > Terrestrial > Soil >...
CAGCTCCTTGCCCGTCCCCGTCTCGCCGGTGATGAGCGCCGTCACGTCGCACGTCGCGATCTTGCGGGCCAGGGCAAAAACCTGCTGCATGCTCTCCGTAGCCCCGACCATCTCCCCAAACCGGTCGCCGGAGCTGTCCCGGGAGCGCCATTGCTTCAGTTGTTTCTCCGCCTCGTTCCACTTGTGAGCCCGTCGCAGGAGCTGGCGAAGCTCGGCCACATCCGGCGGGCTGGCGATGGTGTCGTAAACCCCTTTTTCCAGGACCCGGTTCTTGAGTTCCTCGTGGTGGGCAGAGAGCATCACCACAACCGCAGGTGGCGCGTCCTGCTGATTGATCTCATCGATTAACTTCAGACCGCCCTCGATGCCCGCCAGATCGCGGAGGTCGATCAGGGCCACCCCGTACCAGTGTTGATGGGCTTGCGCTTCGCCAGGCTCAAACCCATCTTTCAGCCGTGCATCAAAACCAGGACCCAAGGTCCGCGCAACCAACTGGGCAAAATCGTTGTCCGTGCTGCAAAACCAGACACGGACATCGGCCCCTTTCCCCCCGTTGTCCCCGATCATGCGTCCCCCCGGCGCGAAGTGCCTTGCTCCGCGCGTCTAATGATGGGATATCGCTTTGCGTCTCCACCAGTCTATGAGCGCTGGTTCCTAAGAAAGCGATATGGTGAGGGATTCTATCCAAACTGTCAAGTATATAATCTGCTATCAACTCGAAAATCTAAGCCGGCGTTCCCTTGGGCCGCTTGTGCGGGATCGACGCGTTCGCATCGGGACGTCATTCGGGGATGCGCAGGGGCCGTGCTGGGAGCGCTCAAGATTCCGCACGGGTCACCGCTCTCGAAAGCCCGGCCGGCATTAATGTCGCATTCAGAGCGCTTCTCGTTGGCCGGAACGGCCAGTTCGGCTTTGGGTCGCTTGAGTAAAGCCATCTCAAGATTTGGAGAGATTGGTCGGGACGGCCAGATTTGAACTGGCGACCCCTTGCACCCCAAGCAAGTGCGCTACCAGGCTGCGCCACGTCCCGAATGATCGCTTGCAGGTTACAGGTTACAAGGTGCGACTCGCAGGCGTCAAGCGCGCCGGCGGCAGGGTAATGAGGGGCGGATTCCGGCAGGACGATAGCGGTTCATTCGAACCGATGCCGGCAATATCGTACACTTGGCCATTTGCTTCGATCAGGAGCGCTGTGATTTGCGCGACAGGATGGAGAGAATCCCCTGCAACTCGCGCCGGATCTGACGCAGTCCGGGACCATCCACGCCAGTCGATCCCGCTTCCCGCGAGAACAGGTGCTTCTGCGCGACCTTTTCCCGTGAAGCCCCCGTCTGGCCGGCCAGAAGTTTGCGTGCGCCTTCGATCGTGAACCCCGCACCGTACAGCAGGCGCCGGATTTCGAGCACCATCTCCACGTCGCGCCGGCGATACAGGCGGTGCCCGGTTGAACTCTTGCCGGGACGCAGGGTCGGAAACTCGGTCTCCCAGTAACGAAGCACGTAGGCCTTGGTTTGGGTCAGTCTGCTGACTTCGCCGATTCGAAAGTACAGTTTCTCGGGAATGAACACGTCCTCGGAAACGGTCTGACCGCGTCCGAGGGCGCGAGATGTATGGCTTTTCGGCATGGCATCGAGGCTCGAAACCGCGCCCCCCAAAAGGCAGCCCAGCCATTGTAGCTCAGAAATTCGCCCGCTTTGCGATCCACGCTCTGCTACTGGACGCGCGTGCCGTCCAGCGCGCCCTTGATGTCGCCGGCATGCGGGCCCTTCGGATTGAGCTTGAGGGCTAGTTGCAGCTCCGAACGCGCGCCCCGAGGATTATTGTCCTTGTCATACGCCAGACCGAGATGATAGTGAATGTTGGCGTTCTGTGGAGCCTGGCGCGACGCCGCCTCGAGGGTGCTGACCGCGAGTGAAAAGCTGCCCTTTTTGAAATAGGCCCAACCGAGCGTGTCAGCCACTTCAGGATCGTTGGGCATCCCGCGCTTCGCCGTTTGCGCCAGAGACAAAGCCTCGTCCGGGCTCTGGTCGTGCTCCAGCATCACAAAGGCCAGATTGTTAGCGGCCTGGGGAAAGTCGGGCTGGAGTTGCAGCGCCTTCTGATAACTTTGGACGGCCTGCTGCCAGTTTCCGAGCTGATCCTGCAGAAGGCCCAGCACCACGTAGGGACGTGGGTCCTGCGGCGTCTGCTGAAGACAGCGCTGGTAAGTATTGAGCGCGTCGTTCGGGCGTCCGCCGGTGATCTGCACCTGTGCCAGCAGCAGGTAGGCGCTCGTGCCCTTGGGTTCGAGCTCGAGCGATCGATCGAGCGCGGCCTTTGCCTGGTCGAGCTGGCGTAGATCCGTGTAAATACCGCCGAGGAGCAGGTAAAACCCCGCGTTGCCGGGCGCCTTCTGGATGTACCCCTGGACGATCGGCAGCGCCTTCGCCACCTGATTCTGGCTGGCGTAGACGGTCACCAGGCCCTTGAGGGCCTCGAACGACTGCGGGTCAAGGCCAAGGGCCTGCAGGTAAAGCTTCTGCGCGTCCGCCGGGCGCTTCTCCTGAAATCGCAAAGCCGCCAGGCGAATGTAGCCCATCGGACTACGCGGCGCCACAGCGATGGCCCTCTGCAGGTCGGCCTCGGCGCCCGATTCGTCCTGGCGCGCGGCGGCGGCCGCGGCGCGGTAGATGTAACCCTCCGGCGAGTTGGGCTCGACCTTGATCAGGGCGTTGCCCGTTTGGGCCAGCAGATCCAGATTGCCCTTGCGGATGGCGGCCGCTGCCAGGGCGCGGTGGGCTTCCACCATGCCCGGCCGCAGCCGGACAGCCTCCTGCCACTCAGTCTGGGCGCGGTTCTGATCGCCGTTCGCCGCAAAGGCCATGCCGAGATGGTAATGCGCCATCGCGTTGTCCGGCTCGGTCTTGAGCGCGGCCTGCAGCGGCTGGATGGCATCGCCAGGCTTGCCCCGAGCCGTCAGGATCTGGCCGCGGAGAATCAAGCCCCGGACGTCCTTGGCATTGTCCTTCAAGATCTGGTCGTCGGCCTTGGTGGCTTCGTCGAGCCTGCCCTTGAGAATCAGCAGTTGGACGTAGTTGGCTTTCGCCGCCTCGTCTTTGGGGTGCTCCTGTGCGATCACGGCATACTCGGCGATCGACTTATCGAGATCACCGGTTGCGAAGTAAAAGTCTCCAAGCATCCGGTAAGCCGAAGGATCGTTCGGTGCTGCCGTCTTCGCGTCCCGCATGGCCTGTTCGGCCTTGTCCTTCTGTCCTGCGATCAGGTAGAGGCGGGCGAGCGCGCCTCGGGATACCGGGTTCTTGGGATCGAGACCGATCGCTTTCTGAAACTCGGCCTCGGATTCAGGGAAGCGGCGCTCCATGGCGTAGAAGTTACCAAGCGCCAGCTCCGCCGCCACGGATTTGGGATCGAGAGCGACGGCCTTCTTGAAGCTGGCTTCGGCCTCCGCGGGATCCTTGCTGTGCATCTCGAGCGCGCCCATGTTCAGATAAGTGCCGGCGCGTCCCGGAGCCAGTTCGATGGCGCCCTGCATCTCTTTGAGCGAAGCTTCGGCGTTGTCGAGGCCGGCGTAAGAGTTGGCCAGCAGGATATGGCCGTCCACGTTGTTCGGGTCCTTGTCGAGCACGGCGCGGGCGACGTTCTCGGCGTGCGCGAACTCGCGCGCGGCCAGCAGCAGATTGCCCATCGTGATCTGCGCCTTCAGGTCGTCCGGCTTTTCGGTGACGGCGCGGTCGAGCTCGCGGTAGGCCTCATTCCACATGCTGAGCTTGATGTAGCACTCGGCAATCTGGTAGTGCGCCGGCTCGTAGTTGGGGTCAGCCTTGAGGACGTTGGCGTACTGGATGATCGCCGCCCGGTAATTCTGCTGCGCGAAGAACCGGTCGCCGCTCGCGAAGTACTTCTGTTTCCTCACATTCGGATCGCGCGAGCAGGCCTCGAGCGCCAGCGCGAGCAACACCGCACCGAGCATCCGCACCCACCCTTCAGCGCGGCGGGGCATGTGCACATCCGATGGCGTTTCCACGGTCATCGTCGAGATACTGTACTGCGGAGAGTTTCCAGTATGAATGCGTTTGTCCTTGTCTCAATGCGCGTTCGATGGTGGACGGCGCCGCCTGCCCCGATTCGTTCACCGGATTGCTGACAGCGTCACCTTGACTAAGTTTATCGCGCAATCGGCACGCTTTCAACTCAGACGGGCGCAGACCTTGTATACTTGCGGGGACGCGCTAGTTCAGAGCCAGGCAGGGCGCGCTGACGCCGGCGCGATTAGAGAGCGCGGCGATCGGATGATCGAGGAGGAAATTATGATTCGAAAGGGAGTTCGTGCAGATGCCCGTGGCCGGGTCGGCGACGCCGTCGTTAACCGGCTAGCCCTGGTGCTTTGCTTGCTTATGGTTCTAATGCCAGCCGCAACCCTCAGCGCCCAGTCCTCCATCAAGCCGTTTCTGGGCCGCTGGGATCTCACCATCAAGACTCCCAAACGAGAGCTTCCGTCCTGGATCGAGGTGTCCGAGGAGCAGGGCCAACCCAAGGTCACGATGGTCGGCGTAGCAGATCATGCGACGCCGCTCGAGCGGGTTCAGCTCAAAGAGGAGGAGATCGAATTCGTCTCGCCGAAAGGGGAGGAAGGGTTCAGTGAAGACATGGACTTCAAGGGCAAAGTGGCCGGCGGCCAGCTTGTGGGCACGGTCAGTCGCTCCGGCGGAACTTCCTGGCCGTGGACCGGAAGGAGAGCGCCGACCCTGAAGCGCGCAGGCGGCCCGTCGTGGGGCAAGCCCATCACTCTGTTCAACGGCAAGGATCTCACCGGCTGGAGATTCAGCGATCCCGGCCACGCAAGCAACTGGAAGGTCGAAGGCGGCGAGTTGGTCAAGAACGGAAACGGTCCTGAAATCATCACCACTTCCAAGTTTGAGGATTTCAAATTACACCTGGAGTTCAACTGCGGCCCGCAAGCCAATAGTGGCGTGTATCTCCGCGGCCGCTACGAAGTACAGATCGAAACCAACTCCACGCAGGATCCGCCCAATCGCCAACTGGGCGGGGTGTACGGATTCCTGGCCCCCACGACGGAGGTGTCGCGCAAGCCGGGCGAATGGCGGACCTATGACATTACCCTCGTGGGACGGACCGTTACCGTCGTGCTGGACGGCGCAACTATAATCGATGGCCAGGAGATCCCGGGCATTACCGGCGGCGCTCTCGACAGCCACGAAGAATTGCCGGGGCCGATCTACTTTCAGGGTAGCGAAGAGGGACGGGTGGCTTTCCGGAACGTGACGATTACGCCGGCGCGGTAACGACCAGATCAGCTCTCGCCGTAGGCGCCGGACTGACGCGCCGAGCCGTTGGCTGGTCCTTCGATCGGAGGATGGGGCTGCCGGACGCTCCGACAGCCCTCGGACCCCGCGGAAACGATCAGCCCTGCTTCGAGTCTTGCTGAGCCTCGCTTCCGATGTAGCCTTCGCGTTCGAGGTGCAGAAAGACCTCCTGCGCGGCTTCCTCCGGAGTGACGTCGCTCGTATCGATCACCACGTCGGCGTCCACCGGCGGTTCGTACGGATCGGAGACGCCCGTGAACTGCGGCAAGATTCCGGCGCGCGCCTTGGCGTACAACCCTTTCCGGTCGCGGCCCTCGCAGGTTTCGAGCGGCGTGGCTAGGTGCACCAAGATGAACCCGCCGAGAGGCTGAATCATCCCCCGCACTTCCTTGCGAATGGCGTCGTACGGGGCAATGGGGGCGCAGATCGCGATGCCGCCGTTCTTGGTGATCTCCGACGCCACGTAGCCGATGCGCCGGATGTTGATGTCGCGGTGCTCGCGCGAGAAGCCGAGTTCCGACGAGAGATTCTTGCGGACAATGTCGCCGTCGAGCAGCGTCACCGGCCGGCCGCCCATCTCCAGGAACTTGGTGCGCAGCACGTTGGCGATCGTTGACTTGCCGGATCCCGACAGGCCGGTGAAGAAGACCGTGAATCCCTGCTTCTGCCTGGGGGGATAGCTGCGCCGCAACTCGCGAGCGACCTCGGGGTAAGTGAACCAGGCGGGAATCTCACGCCCTCCGTTGAGGCGCTTGCGCAGCTCCGTGCCCGAAATGTTGAGGACGCGCGCGCCGGCGGGCACTTCGTCCTCAGGAACGTAGCAATCCTGGTCCTCGAGGTACAGCATCATCTGGAAGGGCACCATCGTGACGCCCAGTTCCGCCTCATGCTTTCGCAGCAGATCCTGAGCCTCGTAGGGACCATAGAAAGGCTTGCCGTCGGTGTCGTTGCCGGGACCGGCGTGGTCGCGTCCCACAATCAGGTGGCTGCAGCCGTGATTCTTGCGGATGATGGCGTGCCAGAGGGCTTCGCGCGGCCCGCCCATGCGCATGGCCAGGGGCAGCAGGGCCAGTTTGGCAGTATCCCGGGGGTACTTCGGCAGCAGTTCCTGGTAGCAGCGTACGCGGACGTAGTACTCGACGTCGCCGGGCTTCGTCATGCCCACCGACGGATTGATCAGCAGATTGGCCTCCACCTGCTTCGCAGCCCGCAAGGTCAGCTCCACGTGGGCGCGGTGCATCGGGTTGCGCGTCTGGAAGCCCACGATCCGGCGCCAACCGAGGCGCATGAACTCAGCGCGCAACTCGGCGGGCGTGAGGCGCAGAGAGCGAAAGTCATAATGCGCGGGAAGCTGCACTCCCTCCACCCTGCCGCCCACGTACCACGGGTGCGAGCGGTTGATCACGTGGTCTGACCCGGGATGGGCCTTGCTGGTGGACTTGAAAACTGCGTCCGCTTCCGCCGGGCGGTCCGGGGCCCAGACGTCCTCTACGTGCAGAGCCGCCAGCATTACGCCTTCCGCATCCCTGAGGGCGACGGTGTTGCCGGGCTTGAGATTCCTGGCGAACTCCTCCTTCACATCCAGCGTGATCGGGATCGGCCACAGCGCCCCATTGGCCAGCCTCATAAGGTCACGGACGCTTTCATAGTCGGCGCGCGTCATAAATCCGTGGAGGGGCGAGAATCCGCCGTTGAGCAGCAACTCCACGTCGCAGAGCTGGCGCGGCGTAAGGTCCCACGACGGCCAGTCCCTCGATTCGCCCTGCAACTCCCGGACGCGCTCTGGCGTCGCAATCAGATTGACGAGCACACCGCCATGCGGCGGATTCAGATGGTCAGCCATAACGAAAACGCTCCTCTGTAATTTGGAATCTTTGCCTTCTCGCAGCCGCCGGCCTGCGCCAGTGCTAGCGCACTGCCGGGCTCCCGTGGTGATCTTCAAGCAGGAGGTCGATCTCCCGGCGCAGGTTCGGACCGCCGGCGATGAGACCGGTCATCAGGGTCGCAGGATTATTGAACGTTGGAGGCTCACCCTCCAGGCGACGGACGAAGCCACCCGCTGCCAGCACGAGTGCCGTGCCCGCGGCTACGTCCCATTCGTTCTTGGGGACCAGGGTCCATGTGGCATCCGCCTTTCCGGCCGCCACCAGACCCAGCTTGTAAGCCACGGAGCCGATATTCCGGACGGTAAACGGCAGACCCTCAAAGCGCTTCCATTCGCCACGCTTGGCCTCGCTGCGGCTTCCGAGCACGAGCGCGCCTGCGAGAGTAGCTCGCTGGCTTGGTTGGGCCGCCTTGCCGTTATAAGTGACGCCGGTTTCCCTTGACCCGACAATCTTCTCCGCGGTCACAGGATTCAGAATGCCGCCCGCCACGGCTTGTCCCCGCTCCACGAAGCCGACGGAAATGCACCACTCCGGGATTCCGTCTACAAATTCCCGCGTGCCGTCGAGCGGGTCCACCACCCAAACCCGCTCACGCTCCAACCGCGTCGGGTCATCCACGCTTTCTTCGGAGAGCCAGCCCTCGCCGCCGCGCACCAGGATCTCGCGGAGCACGCGGTTGGCGGCGTGGTCGGCCGCCGTAACCGGATCGTCCCCGACCTTGTATTGCGCCTGCGTTTTGCCGGGGATAAACGCGGATATGGCTCCGGCGGCGGCATCCAGCGCTTCTTCGATGCGGCGCACCAAGTCAACTGCTTTCGCGTTACCAGTCACAACACCACTCCTCAACCCGACGGTTGCTTTGCTTCGCGCCGCTTTGGAATCGGGAGATTCCCGGGATCGCTCGCGAGGACGGAGCTTTAGGGCTCCACCGGATTAGAAATCTTACATCACGTCGCGAGGAAAAGGAAGACCCAGAATGTCTATAGAATTTCTAGGCATCATCGCGCGCGGTGTTATCGAGTCGAGCAACATTCCGCAGGCATGAGGCTTATTCGTAGATTCCGCGAGGGCACGGCGGCGTTTTGGTGGTTCTTTACAGAGCCTGTGTGAAACCTGTGGCTTGCACGCTAGCGGCTTTGCCACCCTACAACTCCTTTGCGTATTCGAACAGCGGCATGCCGAAGAAATCCCCAACCGTACCCGAGCGGCGATAGCCCCGGCTCTCGTAGAAGCGCACGGCGCGCTCGAGCGGAGCAGTGGTATCGAGCGTGATCCGCCGGCAGTTGCGGGGCCGAAGCTCAGCCTCGGCCGCGCTCAACAGACGGTCTGCGGTGCCCTGCGCTTGCCACTCGGGGCGCACTGCCATGCCGCGCAAATGGCCCTCTTGCTCCCCAACCATCGCAAAGGCGATCGTCCCGGCAATTTCGCCGGACGGGCTCACCGCCACCAGGATTGTCATCGCCGCCATGCGAGCCCGAAGCGTTTCCGGCGTCAGCGTGGTGTCTGCGAATGCCTCCGGACTGTATCGATCCCCGTAGGGCTCGAAGGCCAGGCGCAGGCAATCCAGGATTCCCGCGGCGTCGTCCGCGGTCGCTTGCCGGACATGCTCTCTGCGCTTCTCGCTTGTTCCCATGATCGTCACACCGCGCCCTCGTACGCGGCCGCGCGCTTCACGCAGCGTGGACCGTCCGGCGATACCGTCGAGCCGGCGCCGTTGTTCTGAGAATTAACACCATACTGAGCTATAATCGGGCTGCCCAATCTCCTATGCTCTACAAGACCTTCAGCGCCGCGGTCTTCGGCATTGATGCCTACCCCGTCGAAGTGGAGGTGGACGTCTCGGCTGGCATGCCCAACTTCACCACCGTCGGCCTGCCGGACGCCGCCGTGCGGGAGAGCCGTGAGCGCATCAAGTCCGCCATTAAGAACTGTGGCCTCGAGTTTCCCTTCCAAAACGTCACCGTCAACCTGGCGCCCGCGGACGTAAAAAAGGAAGGCTCGGGGTTCGACCTGGCCATCGCGCTCGGGATCCTTGGGACCACGGGCGTGTTGATGAAGAACGATCTGCAGGGGTCGCTCTTTCTCGGCGAATTGTCTCTGGACGGGGGCCTGCGCCCCATAAAAGGCGCGCTCTCGATCGCATCGATGGCCCGCCAGAAAAAGATCGGGAGACTGATTTTGCCGGCGGAAAACGCCCGCGAGGCGGCGGTGGTGGAGGGCGTGGACGTCTTCGGCCTCAAGTCGCTCCCGGAAGTGCTCGACCTGATCAACGCCACCCGCGAGTTCTCGCCCACGCGCGTGAGCCGGTCGGAGATGCTGGCCCACGTCAACCAATACGGCGTGGACTTCCGCGACGTCAAGGGCCAGATGCACGCCAAGCGCGCCATCGAAGTGGCGGCGGCCGGCGGGCACAACATCCTGATGATTGGCCCGCCGGGCGCGGGTAAGACCATGCTCGCCAAACGCATTCCCACCATCCTGCCGCCCCTGAACTTCGTGGAAGCGCTCGAAACCACCAAAGTGCACAGCGTGGCCGGCGTGCTCGAGGCGGGGATCGGCCTGGTGTCGGAGCGGCCCTTTCGCTCGCCGCACCACACCATCTCCGACGCCGGATTGATTGGCGGCGGCGCCGTCCCGCGTCCGGGTGAAGTCAGTCTCGCGCATCACGGGGTCCTGTTCCTCGACGAGTTGCCGGAGTTCGAACGTCACGTCCTCGAGGTGCTGAGGCAGCCTCTCGAAAGTGGCTGCCCTCGTAACCATCACTCCTCTGAACACCAAGATTTAAGCGCAAGTCTTTGATTTCATACCGACTTACTCTAATTTCTGGGGACAGAGCCTCAAGCAGTTTTCGCTTGTCTGTCCTGCCAAGGAGCGCCCACTGCGTAAACGGTTCCACGATCGCTCGCGCCGCGTCCAAATCGAGCTCGTCTGACTTGTTTGGTCCCGCTGACTGCAGAAGCAGCCGTTCATAGGCCAGCGTTTCATTATCGATCTCCTCGACTCGCCGGTCGCGTTCCCCTTTGTCGATGATCCCGTCGAAGAATGTCTCTAGCACCCGCTCCCTTTTGCCCCTGAGGCTGTGAATGGTTGCGGTTATCACTGCCTGATCTGTCGCGGTCGCGCTTGTTCGCAAGCTCCGGTTATACCCGCTGACGACCCTCGCTAGGAAATCGGGCTTGCAGAGCATGTTCCCGAGAACGTGCTCGACCTTCGGCTCGAGCTTCTTGCGCAACATGTATTTGTTCTCGCAAGGCGTTAATCCGCGAAGAGCGCGTTGTCGCCTCTCCCGCGGGTTCCGCGACTTGCAAACGTAAAAGTCGTCAGCGCCGGCGTGGGTATAGATCAATTCGCCGCAGTCGCCACAATTCAGAAAGCCGTTGTATACATAGCGGTTCGGCGCTTCCTGCCGGCTGCGCCAGTGGCGACGGCGCTTCGTCTCAATAATCTGCTGTACGCGTGCAAACTCCGGCTCGTCGATGATGGCGTCAAGGACTCGGACGCGGATCACTTGGTCAGCAGGGCGGAACATCTTTCTGCGATAACCCTGGCGGCCATTGGGCCCTGGCACGTAGGCTTCCGGAGAGGGATCGCGGCGTTTGTCGTAAACCCTCCAACCCGTGTAGATCGAGTTCTGCATCAGGTACCGGACGCTTTGTCTCGGGATGTTGAGTTCACTTCCGATCCTTTGGTAGCTAGTCTCGCCACCTAAGAACATTTGGAACGCCCGCTTCACTTTCTCGATCTCAACCGTGAAATGCCAGCCGCGATCCTTCGAGTAGCCGACGCCGTAAGGCAGAACATTCGCGGCCCCCGCGTTCCTGCCAGCCCGGCGTATGGCTTCTTTGGCGTCATGCAATCGCCGCAGCATTTCCCTCCTCTCTTGCCCAGCGATCAGAGCGCGAATGCCCCCGAGCAGTTTCCCGGCTTCTGAGGCAAAATCGAGGGGTCCGTCGGGCAGGTATAGCACGGTCGCGCTGTCGATGAAGTGCTGGAGGAGGGCGTAGTCGGCGAAATTCTCAGGACGCATCAGTCTGCTGAATTCCTTCGCAACAACTCCGTGAATCTTAGGGGACTCGATGAGTCTGAGCAGTTCCTGCATGCCGGGCGAGCGCAGAACGGCGGTGCCGGACACGTCCGTGATCTCAATGGTTCTGACAATCTGAAGCTCGTATTGAGCGGCCGTGCGCTGGTTCGCCGCCCGCTGCGCCGGAATGCCCGCCCGGTCGCTCGCAGCTTGCCCCTCAGTTGACACGCGGATCAGCTCGATAACATTTTTGATCATTCTCTAACCCACACAGTTCTTTAGCGATTTGAAGTGCTTCGGCATCATTGCCCTGCTCCAGGGCGGTCCGAAGCCGCTCCAGAGTCTGGCGCCTGTTAGCCGAGATTTCAAGTGCTCTCTCGACCAATTCAGGGATGCCGGCAACAGAGGTCGGCCGGGTAATCGTGGCGGACCCCGCGGTCGCCCCAGTGCCCCGAATCTCCGAGGTGCCCTTCTTCATGTCTTCTAACCTTGAAACGGCAATCCTTCTCTACCGCTCTCCCCGTGCCCCATCCTAAGATGGGCCAGGGACAGCCTCACGCTCGTCGGGCCGGGTTGCGGCCAGCCACACTTGGCGCTCAAGCGGATGGCACATTAGACATGGCACGGTCTCTTCAGTCCGACGCAGAGTACAAGCCGGGCAGGAACACTGGCCAGTGCCATCACAATGCTTGCATTCTGCCTGCGGGACTCCGGTAGCGCGCTTTAAAGAAACCGGGGCCTTGCAGCCGCGTTCCGGGTAGTGAATACATCGGCCAGGCTCGACTTCGTAGCAGGATGACGAGCAAGCGGTCGGGCGTTTCCGCAAGGCTTCCAACAGGGCAGTCTTAGCCTCGCGGAGACGGGGAATCAGGCCAACGGGAATGCGGTTAGCAGGCTCAAGCCGCAACCGGTCCCCGTCCACCTCAGTGACGGTGACGCCGAGACTCTGAAGTGTTTGAAGGATTTGAGCCGCCGTACCCACGCTTATATCTCCAATGCTCCTGAATCGAAGAGTGTGGCATGGCCCGTCCCGTCCTGACCGTTTTTGCGGTCAGTACGGTCAGTGCGGTTATTTCCCGGCCACCCAGACGCCTCCTCCACTGCTGCATCCGCTTTTGTCGAGGGGTTTCTGACCTCACTGACCGGACTGACCTTCCAGGTGGCGCGGCCACCGTAGTTCTTGCCACGCTCAAGCCGGAGGCTCTCTACCACCCTGTCCCGATAAGCCCGGCACCACCACCCTAACCGTCGCGGGTCAATTTGCTTCGGGTCATCCTTGTGCGCGGCAACTGCACGGAGGGCCGCGGCTAGATCCGGTTTTGACGTCGCTCTGTCGAGGAGGTTCGCAATCTGAACGGCTTCATTCCCGACCGCGGAATGCCAAGCGGATAGCAGCGCCGCAGCCTGTTCCCGATCCGGGTCATCTTCGATCACGTGCTGCCGGGTGGCGCAAGGGTCTGCCGCCCCGAGCCATACCAGTGGCTCACGGATGGTGGCTGCCCACTCATCGAATCCACCCCAAGCCGGAAGATCCTGATTCGGTCTTCCCGCCACAACGTAGGCACGCAGGATGGTGACGGCCGCCACCACCAGCTCACGGCGATGCTCCGCGATATATGCTTTCAGGTCATGTATCCTGAATTTGCGCTCTTCGGGCCGTTCAAGCCTCGCATCCAGCCTGGAGACCAGGGCGCGGACGGCAAGATCACCTCGAAACGCCAAGTTGTTTCCGGTCACTGTCCACAGGAGATTAGTGGGTACTCTCAAAATGCGCGTCTCGCCCAAGACCCGGTCCGCATATTCGGGTTGTGTGATTGCTCTGGACAGATCGGGCGAGGCAAGGGGATGTTCGACATTATCGAGATTCACCACGCTGTGACCCTCACGCAGAGCGGCCATTACGGCTTTACGCATTTCTTCTCGGTCAGGGCTGACGGCCATCGCTGGTGCGGGCCGTCCCGTTGCGATGATGGACAAGCACTCCGACAACAGCGATTTCCCGGTTCGCTGAGTCGGCGCGGAGAAGCCAAACAAGGGAGCAGACCTGAGCAGTCGGCGCTGAATCGCGGTCAGGATGCCGGCGGCCACAACACTCAGGTCTTCCGCCGCGACAAACGGAAACTCGGCGAAGGGTTCCAAAATTCGGCGTAGCGCGGCCAATGCTGCCTCACGGCTGGGGTTGTCGTCGAAGTCCGGCCAATCCTCGGTTAGGAATAACGCAGTCGCATCATCGTATCCAGTGCGGCAGAGCACGGTCCCGTCAAGCCGCATGATCGGCGCTGAGATAATCCCAGTCAGGTGCGGCAGACGCCATGAGCCGATCCGCGACAAGTACGCCGACGCTATTCTGCCGGGGCAATCTATCCGTACACGTTTGAAGCCGCCCCTTGTCGCTTTCAGTTTTTGCCACTCTATCAGCCGGTCCCATACCTCTGTCAGGGCCACGCTGCCAACCGGTACAAGTTGGACGGTTCCGGGCTCACGACGTAAACCGTCCCCATGCTTGGAGTCCGGGAGCGTGATTACGCGGACAACCTCACCCGCCCGTTGGAAAATCTTCAGGGACCGGTCGCGGGCGCGCAGGATTTCCTCCGCCTCATCCACCGCCAGAGGGTACTCGCCAGCCTTCACGGTGATGAACGGCCTCCATTCTTCCGCGTGATCGATCGAGCTAAGCAGCGCGTCACCGCCGTGGGCCGCGATAAAGTCATCGGGCCCATTGACGGTTGGCTCTTGAGGAAGGTTCGCGAGATAAACTCTCGCGCTGCGCTTGTCTAGTTCCACCGCCAAGGCTTGCCGAGCCGCCGCAACGTCGGAGTTGGTCGCCACATTCGAGTCAGGGACGATGATTGCTCGACGGCCAGCCCAACTGATCCGATCCAGGTCGGGCAGCGGGCGTCGAACTTCCTCGCGCTCGCCGTTCGGGCCAGCCTCGATGCCGGTCTTGCCCCGCCAGCCCCAGCAGCCACCTGTGGCGATGGGGAGTAACGGCCGGCTGTGGCGGCCAGCAAGAGCGGCGAGGGCAAGGGCTGATTTCTCGGCTTCGACCACAATAACGGGTACACTCACGTCAGCCAGCAACTTCCCAGCGCTGGGCGGGAAGTACAAGTGCCGGTTGTCTCCCCAGGCGGACAGGTACTTGTTTCGGCTTTGCCCTCCGAGTTGATTTCAGGATTGTCCCGCCGCAGCCTTGCAGTCCAGCGGCCCCCGCTCACGGGATCGAAGTAAGGGAAAACAATTCCAGTCTTATTGCCGTCAAAACGTATCCCGTATGATTCAAGGGCTTCGAGATCAGTCACGCGGCAAACGTGCGCATCGGCCAGCAGAAAAGGCTCGATACCAAATCGAGCAAACATCTTGAGGTCCGATTCGCTCAGAGCCTGCGGCGCCGCGTTACCGGCCATCGCGCACCCTCGCCTGCCGCTCAATCCACCCGCGCAGCGCGTCCATTTCATACCTCACCAGCCGCTCGCCCACGCGAACCCATGGTGGTCCGCCGCCATGCGCCCGCCAGTAGCGAAGGGCGTGTGCAGAAACGGCCAGTCTTCGCGCGGTTTCGCGTTCGTTCAGAAGTCGAAAGCTGTTCTCTTGCTCCTTATCGCTCATGCGACGAGGTTCCCCTTTCAGTTCACAACGGTGCCACGGGGACCATGGGCTGCGCAATTTTTGGAATATTGGCATCGACGCAAGTCAACAAGCGAGAGTGAGTTAGGGCCGATTCGATGGCTACGGCATTGAGTACACGGCTCGATTTTTGGAATTTTGGAATAATGCGGGCCTGCGTAACTGGTTGGCCCAGTGGCACTTACGCGTCGAGGCTTGAGCTGTTATGGAATACCGGAACACAAAGGCGATGATGTTAGGCGGGAATTACTCTCAGGATTTGCCCGCCCTCCGGCGTGCCGACAGGATCTTGGCGACTTCGTTTGCCGGGTTCGTGAAGTCTTCCAGCAATGGCCGGAGGGCTGGGAGGTCAGCTAGTGTCATGTAACTGAAATAAGTGACACATGGCCTGATTTGTGGTATAAGGGCTCATGTTCACCAACAAGAGTCCTTTTCGCTTGCTCCCGAAGCAGAGGGAGGATCTGAACAGCGTGATACGA
>Ga0210398_10003374_pt1 | contig 15336 bp, 15 predicted proteins | sample IncBWC4OmetaG_FD_161047 | JGI IMG/M metagenome (GOLD analysis project Ga0210398, IMG submission 161047) | Forest soil microbial communities from Barre Woods Harvard Forest LTER site, Petersham, Massachusetts, United States - Inc-BW-C-4-O | ecosystem: Environmental > Terrestrial > Soil >...
CGGGCAGGCTCCGCGCGAAACGCTGCCGACAGCGGCGACGAAGACCGAGGATGCCGGCGCCGGTGCGACCAGCGAAGGCACCCAGGTGGCTGCCAATGTCCCCTCTACTAACGTCCCTTCCGGCATTCACACGGTGGGCCCCGACGGTTCCATCGCCACCCCCGACCAGGCGGAAGCTCCGAAGCAAAAGACCCGTCTCCAGGACCGCGCCAAACAACCGAAGGAAAAGAAAGCCAAGGGACCCAAGGTGGATCCCTTCGCGCCCCCACCGGTTACCAAGGAAGAGGTTGCCGACCAGCAGCAGCAAGGCAAAGCCCTGGGTTTGAATGGCGACACGTCGAAGAATAAGAAGCCCAATCCGGCCAAAACCGGTCCCAAGCGCCGCATGACCGACGAAAAGAAGAACGGCGAGCAGCCAGCGTCGACGAATCCGCCCGCCGAGCCGGCACCGGCACCCGCAGCTGGCAGCGATACAGGTGCTGCGGCGTCTGCACCTGCTCCGGCGCCAGCTCCCGCATCACCTGCAGCTCCGGCAACTCCAAACCAGTAGCTGCAGGCACAATGAAAGAACCTTACATCGCAGACCTGGCGCGATTCGAAAATCAGGTCATCACCGGCTACTTCGCTGTCACCTCGCGTCACGACCGCAGTAAGCGGGACGGATCACGCTACTTCGCGCTCACCTTCTCCGATCGCACTGGACAGATGGAAGCACGCATGTGGGAGACGGCGGAAGCCGGCGAGTTCGCCGCTGGGGACATCGTCAAAGTGCGCGGCCAGGTCTGCCGCTACAAAGAGTTTCTCCAACTCAGCGTCGAGCGAATCCGCAGGGCCGAGCCCTCCGAGTTCGATCTCAGCGACTACGTCCCGCACACCGAGCGAAACATCGACGACCTCTGGGAAGAACTGAACACCTACGTCGAGAGCTTTACCGATCCGCACCTTCAGGTCCTGCTGCGGTCGTTCCTCGACGACCCCGAAATCGCATCTGCTCTTCGTGAAGCTCCCGCCGCAAAGACCATGCACCATGCCTGGATCGGCGGCCTGCTCGAGCATATTGTCTCGCTGCTGAACATCTCCGACCTCGCTGCCAGGCATTACCGCGTCCACCGCGACCTGCTTCTTACTGGCGTGATCCTTCACGATATCGGCAAGCTCGAGGAACTGCGCTGGGGGACGAGCTTTGACTACACCATCGAAGGCCAGTTGCTGGGGCACATCACCCTTGGCGTGGTACTGATCGAGCGCAAGATCGCCGCCTTGCCCGATTTTCCTCCGGCGCTCCGCACCCTCGTGCAGCATCTTGTCCTCAGCCATCACGGCAAGTATGAGTTCGGATCGCCCAAGCTGCCCATGACCCCAGAGGCAGTGCTCCTGCACTATCTCGATGACATGGACGCCAAGATGCAGACGCTGCAAAATGAATTTGCCCGCAGCGTGACGGCCGGGCGCGATCCGGGTGAGGTGACCGATTGGGTGCGATCGCTCGAGCGGCCCCTGCTCGACACCGCGCCGTTTCTCGATCAGGGGAAGAACAGTGAGCAGAAGTAACAGAGGAGGCAGGTAATGGCGTATCTGTTGAAGACCGAATCCAGCGTGTATTCCTTTGCTGACCTTGAACGCGAAGGCGAAACCATCTGGGACGGAGTCACCAATCCCGCGGCAGTAAAATTTCTGCGCGGCATGAAGCCCGGCGATCAATTGGTCATTTACCACACCGGCGACGAAAAGACGGCGGTGGGAACCGCCAGGGTCGTGAGCGTCGATGCGAGCAACCCCAGCACGCCTCTGGTTCGCATCAAGGCTGGTAAGCCAGTGAAGCACCCGCACACATTAGCCGAGATCAAGGCCAACAAGCTGTTTGCCGACTCTCCGCTCGTCAGCCAGGGACGCCTCTCGGTCGTTCCCCTGACTGAGCCGCAGCACGCGTGGCTAACCGGCGATTGATCTAGAATTAACATTTGGAATCAAAGCTGGAGTGAGGGCTGGTCAGCACGCATGTTACGTTTTTCTACCGCAGGAGAGTCGCACGGCGAGAGCCTCATTGCGCTCGTTTCCGGACTACCCGCCGGTATCCCAATCGAAAATGAGCGCGTGGACCGCGAACTCTGGCGCCGCCAGCAGGGCTACGGACGCGGCGGCCGCATGCGCATCGAGCAGGACATGGCGCACTTCCTCTCCGGCGTGCGCCATGGCAAGACCATCGGTTCCCCCGTTGCCATCGAGATCGCGAACCGCGATTGGAAGAACTGGACGGAATCGCTGCCTGTTGCAGCAGGCGACCCTGCAAAGCATAAAGCCGTAGCGTCACCCCGCCCCGGTCACGCCGATCTTGCCGGCGCCCTCAAATACGACTTTCCCGACGCCCGCTACGTGCTGGAACGCGCTTCGGCCCGCGAATCGACGGCCCGTGTAGCCGCTGGAGCCGTTGCGAAATCCCTGCTGTTGCAACTCGGCATCGATGTTGCCAGCCACGTCATCCGCGTGGGCCGCGCCGAACTCGACCGCGATGCATCTTGGCCAGAAATCAGCGCCTTGCGGGACAAAAATGAAGTGCTGCTGAGCTGCGTCGACGAAGAATCCGAAGCGCGCATGAAAGCTGAAGTTGACCTGGCTCTGCGCACTGGCGACTCTATCGGCGGTGTTTTCGAGGTCGTCATTCACGGAGCGCCCGCCGGCATCGGCACCTACGCTAATTGGGACGAGCGCCTCGACGGACTTCTCGCGCAGGCCGTGATGTCCCTGCAGGCCGTTAAGGCAGTCGAAATCGGCCGAGGCGTTACCGCGGCCGAATCGCTCGGTTCCGAAGTCCACGACGCAATCGGATACGCCGAAGCCCGCGAAAACGGCGCCCACACGCGATTCACGCGCGAGCACAACAATGCTGGCGGCATCGAGGGTGGTATCTCGAACGGAGAAGACATTATAGTGCGCGGCTATCTCAAGCCCATCTCCACATTGCGTCGCCCGCTGGCTTCAGTGCGCTTCGATACGCGCGAAGTCACGAAGGCTGCTTATGAGCGCAGCGACGTGTGTGTGGTTCCTGCCGCCGGGGTAGCGGCCGAGGCCATGGTTGCGCTGGCTTTTGCACGGCTTGTCCTCGAGAAATTCGGCGGAGATTCCCTGCGTGAACTCAAACGTAACTATGATGGTTACGTGCAACAGATAGGCTCTTACTGAACAGATGCCATTAGAGATCGTCAAATACCCGGATCCTGTACTTGAACGTCCCGCCGAGCGCGTCACCGAATTCAACGACGAGCTGCGTAAGTTTGTGGACGATATGTTCGAGTCGATGTACGCCGCCAAGGGCATTGGCCTCGCCGCTCCGCAGGTCGGCGTTCCGAAGCGTCTTACTGTCATCGACCTCAGCTTTAAAGAGCGTCCGGAAGACAAGATCGTCCTCATCAATCCCGAAATCATTTTGCGTGAGGGTAAGCAGTACGAGGAGGAGGGCTGCCTCAGCCTGCCTGAAATCCGCGAGAAGGTCTCGCGGGCCGCGAAGGTGACAGTGCGTGCTCAGGACATCGATGGAAACTGGTTCGAAATGGATGGCACCGAGTTGCTGGCACGCGCTTTCCAGCACGAGATCGACCACCTCGACGGTATCCTTTTCTTCCGCCGTGTAAGCGCACTCAAGCGTGACCTGATCCTGCGCAGGATTCGCAAGATGCAGAAGGCCGGCGAGTGGTAGCGCCGCGATGAAACTCGTCTTCTGCGGGACACCCTTTTTCGCCGTCCCTACCTTGAAGGCCGTCTTGCGCGCAGGCCACGAAGTCGCGCTCGCCGTCACGCAGCCCGACCGCCCCGGCGGCCGCGGCCTACAAGTGGTCGTGCCTCCAGTCAAGGAAATCGCAATCGCTGCTGACATTCCCGTTGTCCAGCCGGAAAAGATCAAGAACAATGTCGAGTTTCGCAGGCAGCTCGAGCAGATCAAGCCGGATGCAATTCTCGTCGTCGCCTACGGCCGCATAATTCCCAAGTGGATGCTCGATCTGCCGCACTTCGGAAACCTGAACCTGCACGGCTCACTCTTGCCCAAATACCGCGGAGCGGCGCCGATCCAATGGGCCGTGGCGAATGGTGAACCAACGACCGGCGTGACTACGATGCACCTTGATGAAGGGCTCGATACCGGCGACATCCTCATGCAGCGCGAGATGGCGATTGCCCCCGACCAGACGGCGGCAGACCTCTACCCGCTGTTGGCCGAGATGGGCGCAGCCCTGATGGTCGAGACGCTGGAGGGGCTGGGCTCAGGCTCGATCACTCAGCAAAAGCAGGACGATTCGCTCGCCACGCTCGCGCCCATCCTCACCCGTGAAGACGGACGCATGGATTTCTCACGTCCGGCGATGACGGTATACAACCGCTGGCGCGGCTTCCAGCGATGGCCGGGCGCCTGGACACTGCTTGGGGGCAAAAAGCTCACCGCCCATCGCCTGATGCCGCTTGAGCCCAGGGCGCTGTCAGGAGGTCCCGCAGATCCGGGAGCGATCCGTATCGAAGAGGGCCTTCTCTACGTCCGTTGCAGCGAAAGAACCTGGCTCGAACTGGTGGAGATTCAGTTGGAAGGCAAGAAGCGCATGCTGGCAGCCGACTTCCTTCGCGGGCATCCGCTGAAGACTGGCGACAGGCTCGGCTGATGGTAGCTCGCGCTCGCGCGGTCGCATTTCAAATCCTTCTGGAGGTGAGTGGTACAGACGCGCATAGCGATGACCTCCTGCGCTCGCGCAATGTCGATGACCTCACACCACCGGATCGCGCCCTGGTCACAACCCTCGTGCTCGGCACGCTTCGTTGGCAGATCAGCCTCGGCCAGCGGATTCGCCCGCTCCTGGCTCGTCCTGATACACGTCTTCCGCTTGCCGTCGAGACCGCCCTGCGTCTCGGAGCGTATCAATTGTTATACCTCGATCGCATCCCGGCCTACGCGGCCATCGGCGAAAGCGTCGAACTGGCCAAGCAGGCAGGCGAGACGCACGCCGCCCGCATGGTCAACGCGGTTTTGCGCAAGCTGGCGCAGCTTCCGCACGCTTCCACAAAGTCGAAGGCCGAGAACGCAGCGCAGATCGCCGCTGCCTGTGCGCACCCTGAGTGGATGGTTGAGCGCTGGTGGCGCTTCTACGGTCTGGACGCCGCACAGGCAATCTGCCAGTTCGATCAGGAACCGGCGGCCGCCACAATTCGCTTGCTCGATCCGGCCGCCGAGCAAGACCTCATCGACGAAGGCATCCGCCTCGAGCCGGGAGAATTTCTCACTGCCGCGCGGCGCGTGACATCCGGCGATGTCGTCCGCAGCAAAGCATTCCGCGAGGGCCGCATTCGGATTCAGGACGAAGGATCGCAACTCGTGGTCGAACTGGCGGGCAACGGCAGCAGGATACTCGACACCTGTGCAGCGCTCGGCGGAAAGACGGCCATCCTGGCCAAACGAAATCCTCAAGCCGCGATCACCGCGTGGGATATCAGCAAGCGAAGACTCGACGCAATGCGCCGGACGCTTGCGCTATCGGGTGATCGCATCAAGTTTGAGGTTCGTGATGCCACCGAAGCGAATCTGCTGCCAGAGTATGACGTGATCCTTTGCGATGTGCCCTGCACCGGCACCGGCACAATCGCCCGCAACCCGGAAATCCGGTTTCGCGTCAGTGAACAGGACTTCGCTCGGCAGCATGCCCGCCAGGTAAAGATTCTCTCTTCAGCTCTGAAGGGACTCGCTGGGGGCGGACGCCTGCTCTACTCAACCTGCTCGCTCGAACCGGAAGAGAATGAGGCTGTTGTTGGAGAGTGTCTCGACGCGAACGCGCAATTTACGGCTCGCTCGGTCGGGAACGAAATCGAAAAGCTCGCAGCAGCGGACATCCTGACCCGCGAGGGTGCAGCGCGGCTGACTGCGTCGGCGATTCGCGGCGGATTTCTCCGTACCATCCCGGGCATCCACAACTGCGATGGATTCTTTGCCGCGTTGCTCACCAGAAACTAGGCGCGGATAAAATGGTGCATTCGCCATGCCCGCAAAGAAGAATTTCGACGCACAGCTGGCGGCCCTTGAGGAGCTTCGGGCTGAACCCGATGAAGTCTGCATCGCTCCTCTGCGCGCCGCGTTGAAGCACCAGAACAACTACATCGTCGCCAGAGCCGCGGACCAGGCCGCGCAGCGCCGCCTCGAAGATCTCTTGCTGGATCTTCTTGCCGCCTTCGATCGCTTTTTCGAGGAGCCCGAGAAGCGCGATCCGCAATGCTGGGCCAAAAACTCACTCAGCCGCGCGCTTGCCGCGCTCGAATACCAGGAGCCCGAGCCCTTCCTACGCGGAATAAAACATATCCAGCTCGAAGGCACATGGGGCGGCCGCTCCGATACCGCTGGCACTCTGCGCGGAACCTGTGCGCTGGCTTTGGTGCAATGCCGTGCTGTTCCTGAAGTTGAATTGCTGCGTCTCTTGGTCGATGTCCTCATCGACACTGACAAATCCGCACGCGGCGAGGCCATTCGCGCTCTCGAACAGATAGGCTCACCTACGTGCTCTCTGCTGCTGCGGCTGCGTGCGCAGATCGGAGGCGACGAGCCTGAGATTCTCGGCGCATGCTACACAGCAGTATTGCGTATGGAAGGTAATTCGGCGCTCCCATGGGCCAGCCGCTTCCTCGCTGCTGGCGATGACGCTGCCGGCGAAGCGGCCCTGGCCATCGCCGCTACGCATACCGTCGAAGCTTTCGGGCTGCTAAAGGCGCAATGGGAAAAGACGCATGACCCGTGGCTGCGCTCCGTCTTGCTCTCTGCCGTCGCATTGACGCGGCAAAGCGCGGCCATGGAGTTTCTGCTCGGTCTCGTCAAGGCCGACTCGATCGGAGCCGACATGGCTGTAGAAGCCGTGCTGCGCTCGATGCCGTCTGAGGAAGTGTTACAGCATCTGAAGGCGTTGGTTGCGGGGAACACCAGGCTGGAGCGCGCCTTTGCCGCGAACGCTACTGAGCGACGGTGAGTTCGATCGGAGTCGATGCATCTACCCGATCTCCTGCCGGCGGATTCTGGCCTGTCACTGTTCCCGGCGCCACCGGGAGCTGAGGAGCCTGAGTGTCAGTGGGGCTGACTATGGCGGGAATGTCTGCCGAAACCGTCTTGACCGGGGTAAGCTTGAGCCCGGCATGCGAGATCGCTGCCGATGCCGCCGAATACGACTGGCCGGCGAAGTCCGGCATCACCACCCCGCTGCTCGCTTCCAGGGGTGGAATGGCAACCAGCAGACTGACAGTCGGGCTCTCCACGCCTGCGGCATCCGGCGCGGGATTCTGCGCGATTACGGTGTCCGCCGGAGCGTAGGCGTACGGCATTTCTGCCGTTGGGCCAACTTCCAGGCCAATGCGCCGGATCTGGATCGATGCCAGCCGCTGATTTGATCCCGTCAGGTTTGGAATGGCCACTCGCTGCGGGCCCACACTCTCAGTAAGCCGAACCCGCCATTCGCGTCGGACCACAGTTCCGGGAGATGGCGACTGGTTGAGGATGCGGCCGGCAGGTATCTCGACGCTGTAGAAGTGGTTGTCCACCGTGAGATTCAGTCCGAGCGCGGCAGCCTTGTCAGTGGCCTCCGCCACTGTAAGACCTTTGAAGCTGGGAACCGTGACTTCGGCTCCATGAATCGCGAAGTGCATGGTCACTACCGCTGAGAGCATGGCCAGCACGGCAAGGCCCAGCACCACCACCGCAAACTTGAAGGCGCGAAACACCATCAGCCCGCGTACTCGCCCGCGTATTCGATGGCGTAGTCAATTTTTACCGCCTTCTCCAGCATGAGTGAAACCGAGCAGTACTTGTTTTTTGAAAGTGACACTGCATCCTCGGCTGCCTTCTTTGTAACGTTTCCGGCGATACGATACACCAGTTGAATGTGCGTGAAGACACGCGGTGGTGCAGGAGCCTGCTCGGCAGTTGCCGAGACCGTCAGTCCGGTAATCGGCTCACGCTTCTTCTGCAGAATACTGACCACATCAACTGATGTGCAGCCGCACAGCGCGGCGAGCACAGCCTCCATAGGAGATAGCCCGTCAGCATGTTCTTTCGTGGTGTCGAAGATAATGCTATGGCCGATCTCGGAGCGGCCTTCGTAGATGGCTCCCTTTTTCCACACTGCGCTGGCAATCATGGATTGTTCCTCAGTGATGATGGTTATCGGTCGCCGGCTCGGGATGGATGAGCACGCGGTGCACATCCGGGCACTCCAGCTTGAATCGATCCTCGAGCTCGGTGATTACCTCGTGAACGCGCTGCATCGGCATCTCGTCGGGCAGCGTGCAGTGGCAAGAAAGCTGAAGCTTGTCGCCCATACGCCCGGTGACCACCTCGTGAATATCGATAATTTCGGGAAGACCTGAGGCGGCATGTCGTAAGCGCTTTTCGAGTTTACGGTCGCGGTCCAGCCGTTGCGGATTTTCGATGGTGGCCGGCTCGCTCTCGATGTGAGTCAGCACAGAGGAAACCTGAGGCAATTCGTGGCGAATCTCGTCTTCGATTCGGCGAACAAAATCATGCGCCTCCCGCAGCGGCATCGTCTCCTTGACCTCGATATGCTGCTCCACGCGCAGCTGCCCATCAAAGGACTGAACACTCACGTCATGCAGCAACACATTGTTTCGCGAAGCAACGGCTCGGACCTTGTCGAAAATACTTTCCTCGCCCGGCGAGCGCGGCACCGTATGAATGACCACGTCTGCGCCGGGAAGAATACGCTGAACCGCTGCCGTCGCGTCTCTAACCAGATCCTCGGTTCGCTGGAAGGTGAGCTGCCGCGAAAGAGACACGGTGAAGTCTGCAAAGTACCTGCCGCCCGATCGCCGCATGCGCGCCTGGTCAACTGAGAGCACTCCGTCCGTACCCTTCAGCTCCCATAGCACTTGTCTGTTCAACTCCCGCGGAACAGCATCGGTGAGTGCGCCGATCGTGCGCCATGCCAGCCGCCAAGCAAAGTGAAGTATGAACAGCGACACGAAAATTGCTGCTACCGGATCGGCGAAGCGCAGCCATTCGAGCCCCATGCTTTTGCCGGTCGCGGAGCTTCCCAGCCATGACGCCCCTAGTCCGATCAGAACTGCAACGCTTGACCAGATATCCGACGAGAAGTGCAGGGCGTTCGCGGCCAGCGCGTCGCTGTGATAGCGCTCCGCGATTGTCTTCAGCTTGCGGGAACGGGTGAAATCAACCGCGATCGACAGCAACAGTACTGCGAACGGCCACACGGAATGCCGTACGGCCACAGGGTGAACGAAGATGCGGACGATAGCTTCGAAAGTGATCCACACGCTCGAAGCGAGCATAAGAAAGGTCTCGACAAAGCCGGACAGATTTTCTACTTTGCCATGGCCGTAAGGATGATTCTCGTCCGCCGGTTTATCCGAGAGGCGCACCGAGAAAAACGTAAGGCCCGCCCCAATCAGGTCTACGCCGGAATGCGCCGCGTCCGAAAGCATGCCTAGCGAGCCGGTCATGAAACCCACGACAAATTTGAGTGCAGTGATCGCGCATGCCGCAGCAACCGAAAGGAACGCGGCGGACTGCTTTTCAGCGCCTGCATTTTGGGCCGTATGCTGGGTTGCAAGCTGGCTCATCGCATCATTCAGCCTACACGCGGCTACGATTTGATGCCACGGTACAAGCCGGCGATTCCGAAGGTGTAAGGCGTCCACGATACCTGCCCAAATCCGGTTTCGCGCATCATTTCCAGCATCCGCGGCGGAGCAGGGAATTGCTCAACGGACGAGGGCAGATAAGCGTAAGCGCGTCCCATGCCCGAAAGTCGGGCACCGATGGCCGGCAGCACACGGCGGAAGTAGAAGGCGTAAGCCTTGCCGAGAGCGCCGTCCGGTTCGCTGAAGTCTAGAATTCCCAACTCTCTGCCAGGCCGCAGCACTCGATGGAACTCCCGCAGTCCCGCATCGTAGTTCGCAAGGTTGCGAAATCCAAAAGCGCTGGTGATCAGATCAAGCGAATCCGACGCGACCGGAAGATGAAGCGCGTCCGCCTCAATCGCGACCACATTGCGGTCGCGAAATTTCTCAGCCCCGCGCACCAGCATGGCATGCGAAAAATCTGCCGCCAGAATAGGGCGAGCATTTTTAGAGCGATGACGGAGCAGGGCCAACGTCATATCTCCAGTTCCGCAGCAGATGTCGAGCACCGCCGACTCAGGACGCGCGAGGATACTGCGAAACCGTCTGGCCGTTCGCCACCACCACCACCGGTCCACGTTGCACGACAGAACATGATTCAGCAGGTCATACCGCGGCGCGATGCTGTCGAACATCTGCTGGACCGCCGCCGCCGAACTCTGCTCGTCGAATGCCCCGGCAGGGCGCGATCCCCGGGCAGGGCGCGTTTCGGGAGATATCGCAGGACCGCTCAATGGGCCGCCTCGCTCAGGATATTCTCCATCGCCTGAATCATCTCCGCTTCGGTTACATTTTCAACTACCACCGCCCTACCAATACCTTGGCAAAGTACGAACCGGCGTGTTTCCCCCTTGTTCTTTTTGTCGTGTCCAGCAGCGGCCAGCAGCCCCCGAACCCGCGCCCGGAACCGCGGCAGGGGCCCGTATGCCTGGATCGTCTCCTCGATGCGCATTGCATCCTTTTCCGGAACCATAGCCCGCATCCGGCTGATGTGCAGCGCCGCGAGCATGCCCCACGCGATCGCCTCGCCATGCAGCAGCTTCTTGTAACCGGTCGCAGCCTCAATCGCATGACCGATGGTGTGGCCAAAGTTCAGGATCATGCGCACGCCCGATTCTCGTTCGTCGATACCGACCACTTCCGCCTTCATCCGCACGGACGCGCCGATGACGCGCTTGAGAGCAGCCGGATCGCAGGCCAGAATCGATTCTCGCTCGCACTCTAGAAAACGAAAAAGGCCAGCGTCGCGGATAATTCCTGCCTTGATGCTTTCGAAGAGCCCTGCGCGAAGCTCTCTCACAGGCAACGTCTCCAGCAACGCAACATCCGCAAATACGGCCCGCGGATGGTGAAAGCTGCCGACCAGATTTTTGCCGACGGAAAGATTCACGCCGGTCTTGCCGCCGACCGAGGAGTCGACCTGTGCGAGTAGCGTGGTCGGCATCTGAATGTAGTCGATGCCCCGCATGTAAATCGCAGCCAGAAAGCCCCCGACATCGCCGATGATGCCGCCGCCAAAGGCAATCAGGAGCGACGACCGGTCCGCTCCCATCAGCGCAAGTTCGGTCGACAGCCGTTCCACTTCCGACATCCGCTTGTGAGTCTCACCGGCAGGAAGGAACAGCACCGACGGCTGATGCGCGGCAGGAAAGTTCTCAAGCAATTGTCGCCCCCACAATGCCCAGATCTCCGGCGAGGTAAGGATAAAAATACGCTGCTGGGGAGCCAGCTTGATTTTGCGCAGGTGAGACTCAAAGTGAGTGGCCAGATTGTAGCCGACGTACACCGGGTATTCGGCGGACGCTGTCTTGACTTGTATGGCGCGCACGATCTTTTCATCGTATCGGAGTGGCGTGCATAGTGTGAACCCTTTGCCCCGGCTGCATCGTCTAAGAGAGTTGCGTTCGACATGGTAGCCTCAAACGTTATGGCCATAGCTACAGAAACCGATTTTCTGATCGTAGGCGCGGGAATTGCCGGCTTGCGCGCCGCTATCGGACTCGCGGAAGCTGGCCGCGTAGTGGTCGTCACAAAAGAAGCCCTCGGCGAGTCGAATACCAACTACGCTCAAGGGGGAATCGCTGTCGCTCTCGGCGGCGATGAAGATGTCTCGCTGCACCTCGCGGACACCATCGCCGCGGGAGACGGCCTCGTCGATCGCGACGCGGCGCGGGTGCTCGTCGAGGAAGGCCCAATGCGTGTGGAAGAGTTGTTGCGCTGGGGTACAGGCTTCGATCGAGAACAGGGCAGACTCATGCTCACCCGCGAAGGTGCGCACAGCCGGAACCGAATCCTGCACGCCAATGGCGATGCCACCGGCGCCGAAATCGGCAGGTCACTTCTGGCGCGCGCCCGCGAGCACAAGAACATTACGCTGCTTGAATGGACCACAACCGCGGATCTGATCGTTGAAGACCATGCTGTGGCCGGCGCGTGGCTGCTCGAAAGCCAGCACAATCTGTACCCCGTTCGCGCGCGCGCCGTGCTGCTGGCCAGCGGAGGAGCAGGCCAGGTCTATAGCGACACGACCAACCCCGCCGTGGCCACCGGAGACGGAATCGCCATGGCGTACCGTGCCGGCGCTGAGATTGCCGACATGGAGTTTTACCAGTTCCATCCCACGGCTCTCAGCCTGCCGAGGGTACCTAGGTTTCTCTTATCGGAAGCGCTGCGCGGCGAGGGTGCGTATCTGCGCAACGCGCGCGGCGAGCGCTTCATGGAGCGCTATCATCCTCTGCTTGAACTCGCGCCCCGCGACGTCGTCGCCCGCGCCATCACACGCGAAGGCATGGATCCTCACGACGAACAACGTCCCGTGTACCTGGATATGCGTCACGTAACGGACATTGACCTCGCAAAGCGCTTTCCTGGAATTTCCCGATTTCTCGCCCTGCATGATCTAAGGCTTGCGAACGACCTGATCCCGGTCCGTCCGGCCGCGCATTACCTGATGGGCGGAGTGAAGACGGATGTGGACGGACACACTTCCATTGATCGCCTCTATGCGGCGGGTGAGGCAGCATGCACAGGCGTCCATGGCGCCAATCGGCTGGCCAGCAACTCGCTGCTCGAGGGGTTAGTCTTTGGAGCGCGCGCTGGCGCAAGCATGCGTGAAGTCTCAAGAGTCAATGCGCGAACGCACCCGGCTCCGTTGCAGTTCGCAGCAAAACATGCCGGGAACACCGACGAACTCCTTCGCAACTTGCAGAAGCAGATGTGGCAAAATGCCGGACTTCTCCGCGATGCCGCAGGACTGACCGCGGTGAAGCAGGAGTTGGAGCGTGCCCGCGCGGAGATTGTTCCTACGCCGGAACGGGCCTCACTCGAGTTCGTCAATCTCTGCACAGTCGCCGAGCTCATCGTCATCTCGGCGCTGGCTCGAAAAGATAGCCGGGGAGCGAATTACCGCAACGATTTTCCCCGCCGCGACGATGCGCGCTTTGCAAAGCATTCCGTCGTTCGCAGCGGCGAAGTCTTCTTCGAGGCTATGGAGATGTCGGCTTTGGCTCGGTAAGCCTGCTGGCAATAGTGAAGATCGCCAGTACCGTCACGATAAAAGCCAGTGACCATGTCGTAGGAATCTCAAACCACTTGTGCGTCAGCATCTTGATCGCGACGAAGGCGAGAATCACCGCCAGTCCGTAGTGCAGAAGCCTTAGCTTGTCGAGCGCGCTCGAAAGCGCGAAGTAAAGTGACCGCAGCCCGAGAATCGCGAAGATATTTGATGTATACACGACAAAAATATCGCGGGTGATTGCCAGGACCGCGGGAATCGAATCCAGCGCAAAGACCAGATCCGTAGCTTCAACCGCGAGCACGATCAGGAGAAACGGCGAAACCCGCAGCCTGCTATGCCCCAGGTCACCCAGGCACTGCTGCTGCAACCACCGAAGAGGTTTTGATGGCGCGCCTCCGCCGGCTTTATGGCGCATCAACCGCACGGCCGCCAACAGCAGGAAAGCCCCGAAGATAAATTGCAGCCACTCGAAGCGCGCCAGCAGTGATGCGCCAACAAAGATAAAGAGAGCGCGCATGACAATCGCGCCCAGTACGCCCCACAGAAGCACTCGGTGTTGCTGTTCCTTATCGAGCCCCAGTGATCGGAACATCACCAGGAAGACAAAGAGATTGTCGACACTCAACGAGCCTTCGATCAGGTATCCGGAGAGAAATTCCAACGCGGGCTGCTTGCCTTGTGTCTGTGAGAGCAGCAGGGCGAAGCAGAAGGCGAGCGCCGCGACCACCGCCGTCCAGCCCCAGGCAGCGCGGATGGAGACGGTCCTGCCCCTGTGCAGAAGCCCAAGGTCGACAACCAGCAACACCGCCACAATGACATGGAAGGCAATCCAGAACCCGATCGATGCGCCCGCGAAGCTTCGCTCGAACATTGGCTAATGTTGGTTCAACAGCCGAATTGTTTCAAGGAAAACATTGCCGGCAATGGTCAGGCTCTTCGCGCTCAGCTTATCCATTGTGTCCTGGGCGGTGTGGTGGTAGGAGTTTTGCGGCCCATAATCCAGATCGATCACATCCGCGGTAGGTACGCCGCGCTGCACAAATGGCAAATGGTCGTCTTCCACCGCCTCGGCCTGCGCAAAGAAATAAGATTGATATCCCAGCCTCGTCGCTGCCTTCTGTACGAGGTCCAGAACCCAGGGCGTTGAGTTCAGATCCCGCTCGATATCGAGATTCTTGTCCCCAATCATATCCGCCAGCAGAAACGCCTTAATGCGCTTGAGCGTGCCGTCATTCTGCCACTTCGCCGCCAGGTGTCGGCTGCCGTAGAGCGAATCGGAGTGCGACCATTCGTGAACGGCCTCCTCGCCGTCGAAGAAGACCAGCCACACGCTATAGCCGTCAAGCGTCCGCCCGCGCAGGTGATTCGCCAGTTCGATCAGCAGTCCGGTGGTGGACCCGCCGTCGTTCGCACCCACGAAATTGATATTGCGCAGCGGATAATTCGTCTCATAGTGTGTGCCGATAACGATCACGCCGTCTTTCTTACCGGGAAAGCGCACGATAAAGTTGTGCATCTCCATCGGCCCTTCGGGAGTGTTCGCAGTGAACGTATCCTCCTCAAGCTTGTCGTGCTCGAACTGCTTCTTGATGAAGGCTTCCGCCTTTGCATGACCGGGGCTGCCGATCCATCGTGGGCCGATCGACACAAATTCGCGGGTATACGCCAGCGCCCGTGTGCCGTTGAAGTCCGCCTGCGCTGGCGCAACTCCCGCCAGAAGAAAAACGGTAACGACCGAGAGAATTAGGTGCCGCAAGGGCCGCAATCAGCTCTCCCGCCGCTTCTTGCGCGTCGCCGGATGCACCATGTAAGAGACGCCGATGCTGATCAGATAGAGGACAAGCATGGGTGTCGCGAACACGCACATGGTCAGCACATCAGGAGTCGGAGTAATGATCGCCGCGATGATGAAAATGATCAGAATCGCGTACCGGATATTCTTCCACAGGAACCGCGGGCTCACGATCCCGAAGAGCGATAGAAAGAGAACGAGAATTGGCAGCTCAAACGTTATGCCCAGGCCAAGAATCACTGTGAGGAAGAGATCCGTGTATTCGTTGACCTCGATCAGCGGCCGAAACTCGTGGCTGAAAGTGAACAGAAAATCCAGCGATCCCGGAAAGACCCAACGGTAACCAAAGTAAGCGCCTGCC
>Ga0210398_10003376_pt1 | contig 15329 bp, 14 predicted proteins | sample IncBWC4OmetaG_FD_161047 | JGI IMG/M metagenome (GOLD analysis project Ga0210398, IMG submission 161047) | Forest soil microbial communities from Barre Woods Harvard Forest LTER site, Petersham, Massachusetts, United States - Inc-BW-C-4-O | ecosystem: Environmental > Terrestrial > Soil >...
ACCGCGCGTCCATTCCGGTCCGCCGACGCCACGCTCGCGTGAAACTTCTTTTCCAGCTTCCACGCCGCCCGCCAGCGCCCGGCCAGCGCTTCCAACAACCGAAAACCGACATTGTGCCGCGTCCGGACGTATTCCGGCCCCGGATTGCCCAACCCCACGATGAGGTGCAAATTCTCCATGCCCGGGGCAATTGGAGGCGGCCGGACCGGGGCGGGCCGCCCGTAAAATTATTTCTTCTTCTCGGCTTTCTTCTCCGCCGGTTTTTCCGCGCCCTTCGCGGCGGGAGCAGCAGCCTTGTCGCCCGCCTTGGCCGCCGGTGCCGCCTTGTCCCCGGCCTTGCCGGCTGCAGGAGCCGCCCCTTCGGTGCCGTCTTCCTTCTTTTCCTTGATCATCTCCACTTCGCCCGCGCCGGCCGCCGCGGCTTCCGCCGCCGCGGTTTCCTGCGCCTCGGTGATCGCCGCCGCCACCGCGATGACTGAAATATGCTTGTCGCCCAAAATCTCCACGCCTTCCGGTGGCTTGATGTCGCCGATGTGAATGGCCTGGCCAATTTCCAGGTTTGTCACGTCCAGCGTGATGATTTCCGGCAAATCCTTGGGCAACGCCCGCACCTTGATCTTGAACAGCACGTGTTCCAGCACGCCGCCGCTGTTCTTCACGCCCGTCGCTTCGCCGGAGGCTTCCACCGGCACCATGATGGAGACCTTCTCGTTCTCCGCCACTTCGTGCAGATCCACGTGCAGCGGCTTGCCGCTCAGGGCGTGGTGCTGGATTTCCTGGACCAGCGCCAGCCGCTTGGGCCGCGAATCGTCCTTGATGGACAGGTCCAGCAGCACGTTTTCCGACACCGAATGGTGCACCAGGTTTTCCAGCGCCTTCGTGTCGATTTCCAGGTTCTGCGGCGTCTTCGCCTTGCCGTAAATCACCGCCGGGATGCGCCCCGCGTCCCGCAATTTCTTCACCCCGCCGCGACGCGATTGCGTCCGGGGAAACACCGTCAATGCTGTCGATTTCATTTTATGTCGCTTTCGGCGTTGGCCGGCGCCCGTCAACTCGTGCGCCCGCCCTTAAATTCAAACAGCGAAGTGACCGACGAATTGCTGTTGATTCGCTTGATCGCTTCGCCCAACAATCCCGACACTGACAACGTCGTTACGTTGACCCCGTCAATGGCAGGGCGAAGGACAGTATCAGTTGTGATTAATTCGTCAATATTTGATTTTTGCAATCTTTCTATCCCCACCTCGTTCAAAATCGCGTGCGAAACACAGGCAATAATGCTCTTCGCCCCCTTCTTCTTCAACAGCTTCGCCGCCGTCGTCAGCGTCCCCGCCGTTTCCGTCAAATCATCCACCATCAGCACGTTTTTGCCCCGGATTTCGCCGATGACCGTCATGGATTCAATTTCCAGCGCGTTTTTCCGCCGTTTCGCCACGATGGCCAGTCCCCCCTCCAGCACCTGCGAATAGGCGTGCGCCATTTTCAACCCACCCACGTCGGGGCTGACCACCACCAGGTCCTGTATCTTCTTCTTCTTCAAATACTCATACATCACCGGCGCCGCATACAGATGGTCCACCGGTATGTCGAAAAACCCCTGAATCTGCTGCGCATGCAAGTCCATCGCCAACACCCGGTTTGCGCCTGCCGCCACCAGCAGGTTCGCCACCAGCTTCGCCGTGATCGGCACCCGCGGCTGGTCCTTGCGGTCCTGCCGGGCATAGCCGTAAAACGGCAGCACCGCCGTGATTCGCGTCGCGCTTGCCCGTCGCAGCGCGTCCATCATGATGAACATCTCCATCAAATGATGGTTCGTTGGCGGCGACGTCGATTGCACCAGGAACACGTCCTCGCCGCGCACATTTTCCTCGATCTTCACGAACGTCTCCCCGTCCGGAAACGCCGTGACCGAGCACTTGCCGAGCTCCATGCCGATGGATGAGCAAATCGACTGCGCCAGGGGGCGATTTGAGGTGCCGCTGAAAATTTTCACGTTCTGATTTCGTTGTTGCTGCTGCCAAAACAAAAAGGCCACCGGCTGCGGTGGACCTGGCCAAAACAAGGTTCACCAACCTTAACAACCAAACCGGCCCGCGCAAGCCCAATAATGGATTCGCCATGCTCCTCTGCCTTCCGCCTCGTAATCATAATCTTATTCTTAATCCTGATCTTCCCAGTTCACCCTCTGCTTGGTGTCTTCGTGTCTTACTGTTTTATCTTTTTCCGCCACCAATATGCGGGAAATCAACCACTTGCGTCGAAAAACCCGGCTTGGAGGGCATTGCTTCGTCAATATTGGGTGCAGGCTCCCCCTGCAAAAAAATATTAAGCGCCGCTATCGTACTTTATCGTCCATTACCGTCTGGAACTACCCCGTCCCGCCTGCGAAAAATTTCTGAAACTCATTAAGCGGGAACACGCGGGAATATCCGGGATTAAGCGGGAAGCGGCCCATTTTCGTCCCGCATAATCCCGCTTAAGCTCCCGCTTATTCCCGCATAACCGACCGCTCCGCCTGCGTGCGGAGAAAAAAATTTATCCGGTCCCAGGCGGACCCAGGCGGTCCCAGCCGGTACGAAGCGGTACGGTGGGCTTTCGCCTTCAATCGCCCCGGGCCTGTTGCCAGTCCGGAAGGACCCTCATGCCTTGAAGGCCGTGCGCTAGCACTTCAATTGTCAAAGAACCTGCGCCAGCGCCTTTTGCTGCTCACGGCTTACCGCTCACAGCTCACGCTTTTTAGATTGTTTGTTCCGACCCGGTTTGTCCGAGTCGTCCTCCTGACCATCACCGCGCCCAAACTATCCCCCATGACGCTCCAAATTTCCACCAAGAAATTCGATTTTTTGATTCGTGTACTTTAATTGACAATTCCCCTCCCTGGCGCTATCTCGAACCCATGAAACTGTCATCCAATCGTCCCGGATTGCTCGCCGGTCTCGCGGCCATAGTGCTGCTCGCGGCGGGCTGTCAATCCATGCAGCCGGCCGGCACCAGTCCGGCGGCCAATGCTTCCGCCAACGCGGCGCCCTTCCCGCTCACCAAGGACGAGCAGGCAGCGATGACTCCGCAACAGGCGCTCGCCGAATTACGCGACGGCAATGCCCGGTTCGTCGCCGGCCAGCCGCGGGTGCGCGACTATTCCATGGAAGTGAAGGCTTCCGCTGGCGGCCAGTATCCGCTTGCCGTGGTCCTGAGCTGCATTGATTCACGCCAGCCCATGGAAATCATCCTGGACCAGGGCATCGGCAATATTTTCAGCACGCGCGAGGCCGGCAACGTGCTGGACGATGACGTCCTTGGCGGCATTGAATTTGCCTGCAAGGTGTCCGGCGCAAAATTGATTGCCGTCATCGGCCATTCCAACTGCGGCGCCATCAAGGGCGCGGTGGACAACGTCGAACTCGGCAACCTCACCGGCCTGCTGGCCCGGATAAAACCCGCCGTGGACCAGGTTCCCGACGATGGCTCGCCGCGCACATCAAAGAACGCCGCGTTTGTGGACAAGGTGGCCGAGGCCAACGTGCGCCTCGTGATGCAGCAGATTCGCGAACGCAGCCCGATTTTGCGCGACATGCTTGACCACGGCCAGATCGCCCTCGTCGGCGGCATGTATGACCTCACCACCGGCCAGGTCCATTTTTACGATAATTGATTTGGTTCGCGTATTTCGCGGTTAACCTTTTTCGTCCTCCGCCCCGGGTTTTTCAAAACGCATCCGGCAGCTTGCTCATCGATGCCGTGTAAACCGGGGCCGGTGGCAGGCTTTCATTCCCCTCCCTGGTCAACGCCTCGTCCAGCTTGTCCAACGACTGGCCCGCAATCATTTGATAATTACCCATCGTCGGCGTCAGATCGCTTTCGGAGTTTGATGTCGTCACAACTTGAACCGCCGGCGGCGGGGCCACGGCGTCGGTCGAAGGTTGCCGCCGCGTGACCACGATAAAAACCGCCAACAACACCACTGCCGTTCCCGGCAGCGCCACCCGCCAGCCCGGAGTCATGCGCGTCAACCAATCCACCACCCCTTCCCAAATCGAACCCGATTCCGCTGCGCGCAGTTTTTCCGTCAGCCGTTGATGAAAATAATCCGGCGCTTGAACCTTGGAATCCGGCTCCGCCGCCGCCAATTTTTCCGTCACGCCTGAAATTTCCTCGAAATACCGACGGCAACCGTCACAACCCGCCAGGTGCCCACGCAAAGTTTTTTCGCTGCCGGCATCCAGTTCGCCCAGCGCCAGCCACGTAATCTGTTTCCGGTTTTGCAAACAAGGTTTCATAAAATCACTTCTCCGCTTTGAGGTTTTCAAATTGCGCGTGAATGGCGTTCATCCCGCGCAGTTTGTCCAGCGCGTGAAACAGCCTGGACTTCACCGTGCCGACCGAGCAACCCACCGCCTCGGCAATTCCTTCCAGTGATTCGTCCACATAAAAACGCAAATAAATGACCTGCTGATGCTTCGCCGGCAAGGTCGCGATGCACCGTCTCACCAGCGCCGCCTGTTCGCGCAGTTCCGCCGCCCCGTCCGGCAGGGAATTGTCATCCGTCGCATTGTCAAAATTATTTCTAAACTCTTCACGGTCTTGACCCGCCAGCGCCGACCACGCCACCGGCCGCTTTTGCCGCACGGTGTTGCGGTAACGATTCAGCAGAATCGCGCACAGCCAGGTGAAAAACTGGCAGCGTCCGTTGTAACGCCGCAGGCATTTCCAAGCTTCCACCAATGTGTCCTGCGCCAGTTCCTCCGCCAGTGCCGCGTTGCCGCACAGCGCCACGGATTGCCGGAAAAGACGCGTTTCATACACGCGGCACACTTCACCGAATGCCTCGGCGTCGCCTCCCTGCGCCAGCTCCAGCAGACTTCGCGTCTCTGTCATTTCCGTTTGCACCACGGCTGGATTCAGGCTGAACACGTCTCAATCATAATCCAAAAACCCGGGCAATTCCATCGCGGAATCGTCCGGGCGCGGTTCAATTTTGCCGCCTCACGGTGTCACGGGCAGTCCCGCGTTCTTTCCATTCACATAAAACGCCGGGCCATTCTTCTCCACGAAGATCATCACCTCTGGATACCCGCGTCCGTCGTAAGCCCCTTTCAATTCGAATCCCCGGTCCACCCCCTGGAAAACAAACCGTTGCATCTGAAACGGCCCCTGTCCGCACGGATCCATCACGTTGTCGAATCCCTCCTCGCCGCGCAGTTGGTACGCCACCGCCGCATGCACCATGGCCAGGGTCTCCATCCCTCCAAATTCCCTGGCCCGGGATTTCTCCGCGGCCGGGATCAACTCGGTGACGAGCGGATTCGGGGAGTTCTGGATTTCCGCGTTGAACTGGCTCATCCGGTCCTCAAATGGGCCATGCGGCAGGGCCAGGATTTCCCCCATTTGCGCATACAACGGCTGCATGTCGTGGGCCAGTTTAAGCAGCCCCGCACTGTTGCCGGCGATGCCGGCGATCCGGGGCCACGGATTCGTGCTGCCATCTCCGGGATTGTCGAAAATCTTGCCAATCGTTGCCATGACCTTCGCATCGTCTCCCGGATATTCCTTCTGCAACTCCTGCACGCGATTGGGCAGCCATTCCTGGCTGAAAATCTTCTCGACCGCGACGGAGCCCGCTGCCGTGCCCCCCACCGGGGCCGCGTCCATTCCCGCCACCAGTTGCTCCAGCGTTTCCGGCGGGAATTGGTAAAAATTTTCCGCCACGGCGGAACACACCAGATTTTCCACCGCCAGTTGCACCAGAACCGAAATCAAACTGCCGTCCTGTGAGCCGTTCCGTCCCGCGACAAAGGCCGCGAGCAAATCATCGCGCGCGTCATCAGGCCGGTTCTGCTGCAGCTCCCACCGCGCGCGGTACCTGGCCATCACGGCGATTCGCTTGACGCGGGCGAGCTGGGGCAGCAACGTTTCCGGTCCCGGGCTCCAATCAACTCCCCAGTCGCACGGCACCGTGGCATGCGCCGCCTGGCGGGCCAGGAGAAATTGGCGGTCAAAGCCGGCAAAAATCGCGTCAAAACGCGCCGGTATCGGCTTGGATCTTCCGGCATTTGAATCCAGATAGTCCGTGTCCGTGTTGGTCATTGCGTCCGGTGCCAGAAGAAAGGAACGGTAATAAGTTAACGCCGGGTTGATGTCCGTGCGGAAGTCCTGTCCGTGCGCCCCCAGCATGGCCCCCGCCAGCACCGCCACCACTCCTCCAATTGCTTTGATGTGTTTCATAAGTTGTTCCTGCGTTATGTTGCTGTCCGTCCATTGATAACGCCGGCCCTCCCAAAGGTTCATTTTATTTTGGCGTTGCCCGGGACTTTGAAACCTCCGTTCTCCCCAACTCCTCCGCCTGCCTGCCCGCTTACTCCGCCGTTTTACGCGTAACCAAACGCCGCGCAATACTTCGCCAGCTTTTCCTGGAACGGCTCCAGCGCCTCCGCGTAACGCTCCCACCGCCCGATGGCCCGCGTATAGACCGGTTTCGTCACGTCATGATACGTCGGCGCCGAGACAAATTTCTTCTTCGCCTTCTGATGATATTGCGCCTGGCCCGGGTCCCATTCCAAATCCATGAATTGCGTCAGCCGCTGGCCCTCCACCTCCAAATCTCCCACCACGTCCTCGTAACGCGTCTCAATCCACTCGAAGCCCCCCAGTTCCCGCATCCGCAGCCACACGTCCATCAAATCCGCGTAATGCTTCACCGTCCGTTCCAGGCTCAAAAAATTCACATTCGCAGCCGTCACCGTCAGGTTCTGAAAAAAACAGCTCAACACCACGTCGCGCGGGTCCCGCAGCGGGATGATCACCTTCAAATCTGGAAACACCCGCAGCCACAGCGGCAGCGACCCCGTCGGCGACGGATTTTTGTCCAGCAACACCAGCGCGCCGTTGCCCGTCAAATCCTCACGCAAGAGGCTCTTCAAGTAACGCTCGCGCAGTCCCGCGCGGGCTTCCGCGCTGAGCGTATTGAGTTCGCGCAACGTTAATTTCTGGTTCGCCGGGGCAATCGTGTTCTCGATCTCCGTCACAAACGCGTCGGATTCATCGAACGCCAGCACGTTTGGATGCGCGCCCAGGATCTGCTCCACCAGCGTCGTCCCGCTGCGCGGATGCCCGCCCAAAAACACAAGTTGTTGTGGGGCCGTTGACGCCGCGCATTCACGCCGCCAGTTCTGCAGCATCTCCGGCGTGAGCGACGCGAGCAAATGCCGGCGGTTCCGGTCCATGTCATCGTATTGCTTCTCCAGCGCTGCGGCATTCGTCAAACGGCGAAGCTGCGCCTTGGATTCGTACAACCACCGGAGCGCCTCGGAATGCCGGCCATTTTCATCCAGCACCACGGCCAGCAAATGATGCGCGGAACATTTCACCTGCGCATCCGGCCAGACGTTCCGCCTGATCAATTCCTGAAGCTCCTTTTCCGCCTCCGCGTTGCGGCCCTGCCGGTGCAGCAAAAATGCCCGGTAATAAAGCGCATGACCGTCGTGCGGATGTTTCTTCAGCGCGAGTTCCACGCAGCCCCACGCGTCATCCAGCCGCCGTTCCCGCTCGAACCACGCCGCCAGGCTGAGTTGAGCGTGCACCGAATCCGGGTCCGCCGCCACCGCGCGCAGGAAACAATTCCGCGCCTCGTCCAGCCGCCGCATCCGGTGATATTGCTGCCCCGCCAGCACCAGCAGCGAGACGTCACCCGGCGCGAGCTCCGCCATCTTTTGAAATGCTTGATGTGCCTCCAGAAATTCCAACGCCCCGATCGCCGCCATCCCGCGTTCGAACCACAGTTGCGCGATGCCCGGATGCCGCGCCAGCAAATCCCGGTAGCCGTCCAGCGCCGCGACGTTCCGGCCCGCCAGCAGATGTTGCTGCGTCCGTTGCCATCTCGCAACTTCCTTCGGGTCCCGCTCGAATCTTTCTAAAACTTTGGACTTCAAAACCGGCCGTTCTTTCTTAAAAACAAAAAACGCTTTCCGTCCAGCAAGGTGATGGTCAATGAGGCAATCTGCGTCGAAGGAGCGCTTCCCATCCGCCATGGCAACTTGCCGCCCGGTTCAAGCAGTGCCCGAATATGGCGTAAAAATGCCCGAAAAGCAAGCTTATCCGGTGGCACAGGCAGGGAATTCTAATCCAACCGTAGGAAGAAGTTGTTGTGGGGTTTTACAAGCGCGGGGAGAGGTTCCAAATTAACAAGATCCAAAAAACTGCCGGGCCGCCCACGATGAAACCTGCCACCATTGCGAGTTGCATCCACACACGACGTGAGCCAGGTTCGTCGTTTCGGTAATTGGAACGGGCCAGATATTGAACCAGGCAGAGCAGGCCGGCAAAGTAGATGCCGAGAAACAGCAGCCCGGGAATCAAGCCGATATTGATATTCCCGGTGTTTATGGCGAGATATCGCCCGAACGCATCGTTGATGGTCGAGATGGTTACGACGCCAATACTGCCACTGACAATCAACAGGCCGATGTTCGTGATGATCGCCTTGGCCGAATTCGCGCAGGTCGAGGAAGCAAACACCCCGAGGCCGAGCACCAGGAGGTAGCCAAGGGCATAATCAAGTGCGATCAGCACCGCCGAATAAATTTGATCGAGCGATGGCGCCGTCAGCGGTCCGCTGAAGTGAAGCGGCCCCGGACCAATCGGCAGATGAAACACCCAGCCGTCCGAAACCCACAGCACCAACGGGAGGACGATGCCCAGAAGCGCACTCACAAAAATCAAGGTCAACATTTTGGCCGCCCATTGTTTTCGCGCCGACACCGGCAGCGCCAGTTGCCAGCCGCTCACTCCCCAGTTCCTTTCCTCCGCCACGCAGATTCCCGACGCAATGAATGGAACAGCAAATACGAGGACGGCAATGGCTGCACCGGCCAAACCCACAAATACATCCGAATGGTTGAGATGCCAGGCCAGTGCCGTCAGCGGCGAAGCGACAACCAACGCGCCCGTCAGAAGGAAACATGGCTTCTGCAACTGCAATTCCTTTCGGATGAGGCTCGCCCACGGCCCGCTGTATCGCGGCATCAGTCGTGCCATCGGCCGCGCCAGCATTGCTTCCATCCGCGGAGGCAGCGCCAATTCCCTGGTCTGCGAATCCACAGCCTGCAGTTTCAAGAAGCTCCGGTATCCCAGCCAATAACATACCGCGCAATAAATCGCCGTCGTGGCGATCACCCAGGGATATGAGTGGTTCTCTATCGACTCGTCCAGCAGTTGACCCGTGCTTGGAAAGAACCGGCCGAGAACCCACGTCGCACATTTCAACAGGGCGCAGAGGGACATGGGCAGGCCAAATGTGCAAACTGCCGCCATGATCGTGCTCTTGATGCTCAAGGCCAGAAACGGGGCCGTGCATAACACGCAGAGAGGGAGCACAAACAGGAATAAATACGTATCCGAATCCTCCAATGGGATGCATAGTAAAAACAGAATTAACCCGAGCCCGAGAGCGGTCCCCAAAACCAGCATTTTTTCGTGCCATATTTTCCGGCGCGGCACCGGCTGCGACAGCAGCAGCGGCATCGTCCGCCATTGATACTCATTCCCGAAACAACTTGCCCCCAGGATGAGGCAGCAAATCGTGAATACTCCCAGGCCCACGCCTGCGGCCGTTTCCCGGCTCCAGATCAACCGCGGCGCGATGCACGCCAGCATGGTGACGCAAATCACCGGCAGCAGCGACCTCGTCTCCTTGATGATTCTCGCGTTCATGCGCCTCTGCTATTTCGCCGCCGCCACAAAAATTTCTTCCAGCGTCAGGGCATCCACGCTGACCGATTCGGGCCGCAACAGCTTCAACCGTTCCAGCACCATTTCAGAATTTCCGTTCACGGTGATGTCCAACTCCCGCCCGTCCTGCCTCACCTTGGCCGCGTCCACAAAATCAATCACCGGCGGCGTCCCGGCAAAGCGCGCCCGGATTTTCTTGTAACGCGAACGCGCTTCGTCCGCGCCGACGGCCAGCACCGCCCGGCCGTTTTCCACAATCGTGAACTCATCAATCAACCCTTCGAACTCCGCGATGAGATGCGTCGAGACAAACACCGTCCGCCGCCCCGGGTCCGCCTCCTGATAAGTCCCAATCACCGTCTCGATGAATTCCCGCCGCACAATCGGGTCGAGCCCCGAGGTCGGCTCGTCCAGGACCAACAGTTCCGGGTCCGCGCAAATCGCGCCAATCAATGCGAGTTGTGTCCTTTGTCCCTTGGACAACGCACCCGTCTTCTGGTCCGGTTGCAACCGGAATTGTCCCAGCAATTCTTTCTCCGTCGTGCGATTCCATTGCTTCCGGAACGAGGCCAGATAATCCAGCGTGTCGCGCACCGTCATCCACGGATAGAACGCCACATAATCCGGCACATACGCCAGGCGTGATTTGACCGCCACTTCATGGTCGCGTGGATCAAGTCCAAAGACGCGCACCTGACCCGAGGTGGGTTGCAACAAATTCAACAGACATTTGATCGTCGTGGTCTTCCCGGCACCATTGCGCCCAAAAAATCCATGACATTTGCCGGCCGCCACCTTGAGACTCAGGCCGTTGACGGCGTCCGCCTTGCCATATTTGCGGACCAGATTGTTGATTTCGATGACGGTGTTTTCAGTATTCATGGAGCAGGCTCCTATGGTTTTTTGTCCGCGTTGACCCGGTTTCTTTCTGCGAAAACTTCGAGGCGTTCCTCGACCAGCCTGAGAAAATCCTTTTCGTCCACCTGCAGGTGATGTGACTGCACGATGGCGGCATCAATGTCATCCGTCAGCAGCTTCCGCCGCACTTCCTTTTTGAATGGGGAATTATTTTCCGAGATGAGACAGCCCTTGCCCGCGATGGTCTCAATCACCCCCTGGCTTTCGAGTTCCGCATAGGCCTTGGCGACGGTGTTCCGGTTGATCCGCAGTTGCTCCGCCAGCGTCCGGATGGGCGGCAGTGGTTCGCCGGGCCGCAACACCCCCGAGGCCGAGGCCGACTTGACCTGGTCCACCACCTGGAGATAGACCGGCTTGCCCGACTTGAAATTTAATTGAACCAACATGGCGTCTGCTGCTACTGTCATAGGACACTATGACGCCGATGCCGGATTGTCAACGACTTATTTTAATTTTTTTTGGCGGCAATTCTGCCGCCTTCATCCCGGCGTGTGACTATGCGCCCGTCCTCAGGCTTCAGGGCTCTTTTTTAAGTTCTGGAATATCGGTCCTTTGCCAGGTGATGAAAATGAGCTTGTACTTGTAAAAGTGCGATTTTCCCGAGTCCGGCCCCGAACTGCTGACGTAGTTGCCTGATTCCCGAGCGTAGGCGAAAAAGGTGAATTTGGCGATGCCATCGGCCTTCTCGCTTTTGTAGAAGGCGAGTTCAGGCGTCGCAATCGGGCCTGTGAACGGCAGCGGGACGGTTATGGTGGGAATGCCGATCAACAGGCTCGACGTGTTCATGGCCAGGGAGCCGCTCTGGATTTCCACAATGACATCCGCCTTGTCGTTCGTGGATGTGAGCAGCGCGCCGTAACGGGAAAACCGCTCGCGAAGCACGCCCACGGCATACCCCTTGTCGTAACTTTCGAAGTATTTGTCCTCCACAAAAATCTTTTTCCCCTGCAGCCAGTTTACATCGACTCCCTTCATGGCCTGCTCGGCCGCCCGGCTCAATAACAATTGTTCCGTCGCCGTCCTCGGGGTTTCCGACACCCGGTAGGTGTAACACCCGCACAAGAGCAGCGGCGCAAGGCACCACACCCACACCATGCCTTTGGTACGGCGCCCGGGGAGCCGGTGCTCCCGTTGGCGCAAGGAAGAATGACAACGTGTTCGCGGCATAGTTTTGGATGCTGATGTTCCGCGTCGGACCGGTCATCACCTGCACGTTTCCGTCATTAGTTGATTGTCCCCGGAGCGGGAAGAAATCCATTGGTGCCGGTGCCCGGCTGGCTCGGAAGGAATCCATTTGTTCCCGTTCCGGGCTGGCTGGGCAGAAAGCCATTTGTGCCCGGCCGCATCTGATTGGGAAATGTTCCTTGATTTGGGTAGGTTCTGTTGGCCGGGGGAACGTTTCCATTATTCACAGGCGGAACGACAGTGTTGACGGGAGGAACCACGGCGTTCGCAGGTGGAACAACTGTATTGGCGGGAGGAATGACGGTTCCACCATTCATTGGTGGTGAAATTTGCGTGGGTTGGGTGCCCGCTCTCGCAGGGGAGCCCGGCGTCATCGGAGGCTGTGCTGTCGTCGGACGCACCGCGGTTGAAGGCCCCACAAAGACAACACCCCCCGCGTTCGTCGCGTTTCGCTGCGAAGGTACCATGCCGTTCTGGACGGGTGGTTGAGCGTTGCCGGTTGCGGGTGTTGTTCCGGCAGAAGCTCCAGCCGTCGTCTGGCCTGGAGTCGTCACTGCGGACGCCAACAACATGAAGGCGCTCAGCATCAATATTGGTTTCATAAATCTCATTCCTTGCGTTGTTCTCCCGCTCCATGTTTTTTCCTATGCCAATGTCTGCTCACCACACCTCCTCTGGTAGCTGATACCATTCCAGCGGGTAATCCCGGCTGTTCCCTTGAATATGTGGAAGTTAGAGAAGGAGAAAATGTGCCGGCATGGAGACCGGGCGCAAATTGCGATTCAGATTTGCAATTTGCGTTGAAGCAGGCCGCAACGCCTCTTCAATGCTAATCTTTTCTCTCCAGATGAAACTTGTACAGCACGTGGTGAAAAATGGGTGAGAGCAATACTCCCGTCGCCATGATGAAGACCACCCCGGAGAACAGCGCATAGGCCGACGCAAATATCTTGGCGCCGTCCGTGTTCAGCGTGTTCACCGGTCCCATGCCGCCCAGGATCATGGACGCGTTGAGCAGGGAATCCACCCACCCCAGTCCTGCAATGAAACGATACCCGAGAATTCCCAGTGCCAGCGATACCCCAATCAACGACGCCGCCAGGCCGAACGCCGCCAGGAACCGATGAAAAAATGGCCGCGGCGGGCGCGTTTGCGGTTTGGGCGATGTTGATGCGCCGGTGTTTGGCATTTCAAACCTTAGGCTTGGTATAATTCGCCGCAATGTAAAGCTTCAAGTCGGACATTTGCCCGTGCCATCTGCCGGGCCGAACGTTATACGCGTGCAACAATTTATGAATAATTGTGCAACGATCTCGCGGCAAATCGTCCATCCTGCCTTTCCGGATTTTTTGGGAAGTGGCGTACTCGTACGGAACTCAAATCAACTTGAAAAACCTTTGAGGGTGCGTTAGTCTGTCCGTCCAATCTCGAATTGAAACTATCATGAGTTCTGGAAAAATTGTGGTGTGTGGCGGCGGCGGCTTCATCGGCGGCCATCTCGTGGCCGAGCTGCTCCGGCAGGGGCATAAGGACGTCCGCGCGGTGGATCTCAAACCCTTCAGCGAATGGTATCAACGCTTCCCCGGCGTCGAGAACATCCGCCTCGACTTGCAGGGCCTCGCCGCGTGCGAAAAATCCCTCAAGGGCGCGCACACCGTTTACAACCTCGCGGCGGACATGGGCGGCATGGGCTTCATCGAAAACAACCGCGCCCTGTGCATGCTCTCCGTTCTCATCAACACCCATCTCTGCATGGCCGCAAAAAAGCACGGCGTCCGCCGTTTCTTTTACGCTTCCTCCGCCTGCGTTTACGCCGCCGACAAACAGACCTCGCCCGACGTCACCGCCCTCAAGGAAGCCGACGCCTACCCTGCCATGCCCGAGGACGGCTACGGCTGGGAAAAACTTTTCAGCGAACGCATGTGCCGCCATTTCCGGGAAGACTTCGGCCTGGAAACCCGCGTGGCCCGCTATCACAATGTTTACGGCCCGCACGGCACCTACGACGGCGGCCGTGAAAAAGCCCCCGCCGCCGTTTGCCGCAAGGTCATCGCGGCCAAGCTCTCCGGCAAACACCAGATTGAAATCTGGGGCGACGGGCACCAGACCCGCAGCTTCATGTATATTGACGACTGCATCTACGGCACCCAGGCCATTCTCGCCAGCAAGGTGCTCGAGCCGCTCAACCTCGGCAGCAGCGAACTCGTCACCATCAACGGACTCGTGGACATCGTCGAGGACATCGCCGGCATCAAACTCAAGCGCTCCTACAACCTGAAGGCGCCCAAGGGCGTCAAGGGCCGCAACAGTGACAACACGCTGATTCAAAAATATCTCGGCTGGGAGCCGAATATCCGCCTGCGCGACGGTCTCGAAAAAACCTACCGCTGGATCCACGACCAGATGACCTCCCGCTCGGGCAAGCCCCGGCGCGGCGCCCATGCCCGCCGCTGATCGCGGGTTCCCCGGGCGCGCGTCGTCGTCGGTATTATTTCGGAATTTCGGCACGGCCCGTGCTCAAATATGATTGAGCGCAAAGCCTTTTTTGTGGTCTAACCATTACCCGTAATGCAAATAGCCGAGAACCAAAATCACCCCGCCGCCGGGGCGGGCTTCACCGCGGAATTCGTGGATTGCTGGAACCGGCTCCCCAATAAGGCGTTCTTTCTGGGCCTCCTCGCCGCGTGGCTGCTGCTCTTCCAGTTTCTTGGCAACGCCACCTTTGGTTACGTTGACACCAGCTCGCTTTTCCAATGGATGTACGTGGCCTACAAGGGCAACGACTGGGAGGAAGGCCACGGCCTGCTCATTCCCATTGCGGTGCTGGTATTGCTCTGGTGGAAAAAATCGCAACTGCTCTCCTTGAATACACGGGTTTGGTGGCCGGCCCTGATTCTCCTGGCCGGCGCGCTGCTCCTGCACATGCTCGGATACCTGGTCCAGCAACCGCGGCTCTCCATCATCAGCCTTTACTGCGGCATCTACGCGCTTACCGGGTTGGCTTGGGGACAGGGCTGGATGCGCGCCACTTTCTTTCCCATGTTTCTCTTCATCTTTTGCATTCCGTTCGCCACGCTCGGCGCACCCGTCACCACCGTCACCTTTTATATGCGCATCATGGTCGCTAAAATCGTGGCCATCATCGGCAGTCATCTGATGGGCATGGATGTTGTGCGTGACGGAACTCAACTCTACAATGCCACGCAACACTACGGATATGACGTCGCGGCCGCGTGCAGCGGCTTGCGCAGCACCTTCGCCATTCTGGCCCTGTCCACGATTTATGGTTTTGTAAGCTTCGACAAGAATTGGAAACGTTTGGTCATGGTGGCCTCCGCCTTTCCGCTGGCCATGCTGGGCAACACCGCCCGCATGATGGGCATCCTGATTGCCGCCGAATACGGCGGTCAGCAAACCGGTAATTTTGTCCATGAGAACATTTTCTTCAGCCTGCTTCCCTATGTGCCCGCCTTCATTGGTCTCATGGCCCTGGGCCATTGGTT